>Ga0210389_10000566_pt1 | contig 33094 bp, 28 predicted proteins | sample IncBWH28OmetaG_FD_160127 | JGI IMG/M metagenome (GOLD analysis project Ga0210389, IMG submission 160127) | Forest soil microbial communities from Barre Woods Harvard Forest LTER site, Petersham, Massachusetts, United States - Inc-BW-H-28-O ... | reverse complement strand
TGAGCGATCGTATCACTCGCTTCGATCTTGAGAATCCTTCCGATCTCGCTCGACTGGCGGATCCGATGCTTGCGCTTCAGGAACCCAAGGGCCTGATCGTGTTGGATGAAGTGCAGCGCCGCCCGGAGTTGTTTCCTGTATTGCGCGTATTAGCGGATCGCAAACCAGTCCGCGCAAGGTTCCTCGTTTTAGGGAGCGCAGCTCCGGATTTGCTCAGACAGAGTTCCGAGTCGCTTGCAGGGCGCATTGCATACTACGAGCTGCCGGGATTGGCTTTGCGGGAAGTGGGTTTCGAGCAGGCGGATCGCCTTTGGGTGCGCGGCGGATTTCCCAGGTCGTTTCTCGCGCGCTCGGACCGCGAAAGCATGGAATGGCGCCAATCATTCATCCGGACTTTTCTCGAGCGTGATTTGCCGGTGCTCGGCGTGAATATCGCCGCAGACACAATGCGGCGTTTCTGGTCGATGCTTGCCCATCACCACGCGCAGCTTTGGAACGCCTCAGAGATTGGTCGTTCGTTCGGCGTGGCGGATACGACCGTGCGCAACTATCTCGACAAACTAACCGATGCGCTGGTCGTCAGGCAACTGAAACCTTGGCACGAGAATCTCAGCAAGCGTCAGGTGAAGTCACCCAAGATTTACATTCGTGACTCCGGGTTACTACACGCGCTACTGAATCTTCCCACTAAGCGTGATATTGAGGGGCATCCCAAGCTCGGCGCATCCTGGGAGGGTTTCATCATCGATCAACTCGTGCAGCAGTTGGGCGTGTATCCGGAAGAGACATATCACTGGCGAACACATCAGGGTGCCGAACTCGATTTACTCGTCGTGCGTGGCAGGCTGAGGCTTGGGTTCGAGGTGAAGCGCACGGTTGCGCCAGCACTGACGCCCTCGATGCGCTCCGCAATGCACGACCTGAAGCTCCAATCGCTTACCGTCGTACATGCAGGCGATGAAACATTCCCGCTGTCGCAGCAGATTCAGGCGGTCGCATTTCGCGACATCCTGAAAGCCATCAAACCGTTGCGCTGAGCGCCCATGCTTGACGGTATTCGTAACGCTATTGTGAACACGGCGTCCATAAAATTCTCAGCACGCCATTGAGTTACAAAAGCCCCCTGATTCGGCCCCGCGCGCCGGTCCGGGAGAAATTTTCATTTCTTTACAGGATATAACGCGTCAGTGCCCCTGAAGTGAGCGATCATCATCGGTGAGAGGCCGTTTGCATGCTCACTAGCGCAAGGGACAATATGCCGACCTTCCACCATCCGTCGGACGCTCGAACGCTCCCTCGACCCGTGGCAGCCTATGTAGCGGCAACCAACACCTTCGATCTGGACAGGCTGCTCGCTACATTTGCCGACGATGCGCTCGTCAACGATCAACTACGAGACTATTGGGGGAAGGCAGCGATCCGGGAGTGGGCCGAGCGCGACATCATCGGTGAACGACTGACGATGAACGTGGTCGGAGTGATTGAGCACTACGGAAACTTCATCGTCACCGCAAATATCGACGGCGATTTTGACAAGCGCGGACTGCCAGAACCGCTGGTGCTTGCCTTCTACTTCGCCCCGCACGATGACCAGATCGTCCAGTTGATCATTCTCCGCAATCGATTCGACATCTGAAAGCAAGGGTCTTGCCCGGGACTACGGTCACTTCACAGCCATACTGCGCATGTGCTCTGCGCGGTCCGCGTGCAAACAAGAGGGCAGCGCCTCTTTACACCAATTTACAACTTTAAACTCGCCCGCCGCGGTGAATGGCGCGATGCTCCGCCCTGCAAGTGATTGGGCCGCGAGATATCAGAGCCGCAGCCAGCGCGGCGTGGACAAGGGGAAATTAGATGGCTCACCTCGATACCTATCGTGACACTTTTCCCAACGCGCGTCTGACCCGATCGAAGTCCGGCGTGCTTGAGGTGGCGTTTCACACCAATGGAGGAGTGCTGGTTTTCAACGGGTTCACGCACGAACAGTTCGTTGACCTTTTCCACGCGATCGGTTCTGATCCCGACAACCGCGTCGTCATCATGACCGGCAGCGGCGATGCGTTCATGGAGAGGATCACACCCGACGGCTTCGATTTCTTCAGCCCGCGCGGCTACAACAAGATCTATCGCGAGGGCAAGAGGGTTCTGATGAATATCCTCGACATTGAAGTGCCGCTTATTGCCGCGGTAAACGGTCCGGTGCGACTCCATTCAGAATATATTCTTCTCGCGGACATCGTGATCGTCACCCCATCCACGGTTTTTCAGGACAAGCCGCATTTCGATTTAGGCATCGCGTCCGGCGATGGCGTGAATCTGCTCTGGCAGGAGGCGATCGGCACTGTGCGTGGTCGCTATTTCATCCTCACGCAGCAGGAGCTTGATGCCGAAACAGCCAAGGAATGGGGTGCGGTCAACGAAATTGTAGTGCCCGATAAGCTCCTTCCCCGCGCCCGAGAGATTGCGGAGCGGCTCGCCAGCGTGCCGCCGCTAGCGACGAGCTATACCCGCATCGCGTTGACCCAAAAGCTGCGCCGCATCATCGACGAAGGAGTTGGATACGGGCTCGCGTTGGAGGGCATTAGTGCGGCCGATGTTGCGCGAGGGAGGCCGCAATGAACGAAATGAGCAGCATCGGGAGCGACTCATGACCGACATGGATCGGCGCACGTTTCTGGAAACTGCAGGCGTAGCGATCGCCTATGCGGCAACGGTCTCCGCTGTTCCTGTGCTCGCAGAGTCCGCGCCACACGAAGCGCCGACGACGACCATCAGTCTCACCGTCAACGGTAAAGTTCATACCGTTACGGTCGAAGACCGAACCACGTTGCTAGATGCGCTTCGAAACCAGATCGGCCTCACCGGGACCAAGAAAAGTTGCGATCGCGGAGAATGCGGCGCCTGCACGGTCCATATCGATGGCCATCGGGCGCTCGCCTGCATGAGCTTAGCGGTCATTCAGAAAGGGCGTTTCATCACAACAATCGAGGGTGTCGCGAAAGGTTCCAAGTTACACCCCTTGCAGGCTGCCTTTATCGAGCACGACGGTTTTCAATGCGGCTTCTGTACGCCCGGGCAGATCATGTCGGGGATTGCGCTACTGAAGGAAGCCCGCTCTGGCTGGCCCAGCGCGGCGACCCCCGATGTCACCCAACCCTTCTCGTATGATCAACTAACCGAGGCCGAAATTCGCGAGCGCATGAGCGGTAATTTGTGCCGCTGCGCCTGCTATCCAAATATCGTTGATTCCATTGTTTCTGCGGCAAAGGAGGGGTGAAAAAATGCACCCCTTCTCGCTCTCCGCTGTCAGGGAAGTCGATCTGGCAATTCGCGCGCATGCGCGCGATCCGGATACGGCGTTTATCGCCGGTGGAACGGACCTTTTGGGGTTGATGAAGGACCGCGTCGTTCTTCCGCAGCACCTGGTCGATATTAATCATTTGCCCGGACTCGATCAGATCGAGGTGTTACCCGACGGCGGATTTCGGATGGGCGCCTTAGTCCGCATGAGCGATGCGGCGGTAAACATGCATGTTCGCAAGAGCGCGCCGATGGTCTCGGAGGCCTTGTTATTGTCCGCCTCAGGTCAGCTCAGGAACATGGCGTCCATGGGCGGAAATATTATGCAGAGAACTCGCTGCGCCTATTTTCGTGATGGCGACGGTGCACCCTGCAACAAGCGGTCACCCGGGTCGGGATGCTCCGCTCGCCACGGAATAAATCGCAACCATGCGATTTTTGGTTGGTCCGATGCTTGCATTGCGACACATCCATCTGACGTTGCCGTTGCACTTAGGGCGTTAGACAGCATTGTGCACGTTCGCAGTGCAAACGGCGTTCGCACCGTTCCGTTCGGTGACTTCCATCTATTGCCGAATGGCACTCCGGAAAAGGACAACGTGCTCGGTCGAGGGGATCTCATTGTTGGATTGGAAGTCCCCAATCGTCCGGAGGCGAGACGTTCACACTACCTGAAAGTTCGCGATCGCCAATCCTACGAGTTCGCACTCGTTTCCGTTGCCGCGGCGCTTGATTTGGACGGCCACAATATCCGTTCAGCCCGGCTTGCTATGGGCGGGGTGGCACATAAGCCCTGGCGGCTTTCTTCCTCTGAGCAGGCACTCGTCGGCGTCGATATAGGCGACGCCAATAAACTGCGCACGGCTATTGCACGCGGATTCACCGACGCCCGTCCCCTGGAACAGAATGAGTTCAAAGTTGAACTCGCCCAACGCGCTGTCCTGCGTGCTGTACAAACTGCGGGAGCACGGGCGTGAGCGCCATCGGAAAACCCTTATCACGCGTTGAAGGTCGAAAGAAGGTCACTGGCGGAGCAATTTATACCGCCGACGTGGCGCCCGAGGGTGCCTATCATGCGGCGCTCGTTAACAGCACGATCGCCAATGGACGCGTCAAGCGGCTCAATACGGAGGAGGCCGCGCGGGCGCCAGGTGTGGTAAGCATCTTCACGTCGGCGAATATGATCCGCTTCAAGTCACTACCGACACCGTGGGATCACAATCGTCCGCACGGCCAGAGATACTTGCCACTGCAGGACGATCTAATCCACTACGCGGGCCAACCGATAGCCCTTGTGGTGGCCGAGACACTCGATCAAGCGGCCTTCGCGGGCACGCTGATTGAGGTCGAGTACGAGACTGAGCGCCCGGTAGTTTGGAACGAGAAAACCGCGGCCCAAGCGTATGATCCACCCCAGTTCCTATGGCCTGTCAACTCCTCGGTTGGAAAGCCGCAGGAGGGTCTCGCAGCTGGCGCCGTTAAAGTCGAGGCGGTGTACACGACCCCCGACCGCCATCACTGTCAAATGGAACCTCATGCAACGGTCGCGGCCTGGACTGCGCCTGATCGTGTGACCATCTTTGAAACAACTCAATCCACATACGGATTTCGTGATCTTATCGCCGTCGCTCTCGGCCTTCCGCCGGACAATATTGACGTCATCTCTAAGCTGATTGGCGGAGGCTTTGGTGGAAAAGCCTATGTGTGGCCTCATACACTTTTGAACGCCGCAGCGGCCCGGGCTCTGAAACATCCTATTCGATTGCAAGTCACCCGAGCTCAAATGTTCTCCATGGTTGGCCATCAGCCGGCCACCCTGCAGACCATTCGGTTGAGTGCGACGAACGAGGGCCGACTGATCGCAATCGATCATCAAAGCGTCTCGCCGACGACGATGACCGATGACTACATAGAGTACGCTGCTAATGCGTCCCGCTTCCTATGGAGCGCGAGTAGTGGAATCTCAACCGGCCACAAGATCGTACGTGTCAATCGAAATACGCCGACTGCGATGCGGGCGCCGCACGAGGCGCTGGGCCATGTCGCACTCGAGTGCGCCATGGACGAACTCGCTTACAAGACGGGATTGGATCAGGTCGAATTGCGCTTGCGCAACGACACCATGATGGATCCCTATTCGGGCAGACCGTTCTCGACGCGAGCGATACGCCAGTGCTTGCTGCAGGGCTCTGAGCAGTTTGGCTGGGCGCGGCGAACTCCCGCACCAGGTTCGATGCGTAAAGGCTCGTCGCTCATTGGCCAGGGCGTCGCGTGCGCGGTCTACACCCATTGGCGCTGGCCCGGCACGACACGAATGGTTATGCGACGGAACGGAGTCATTTCCATAGAGTCATCGATGCATGACATCGGCACCGGGACATACACCGTGATGACGCAGGTTGCAGCCGACGAATTGGGTCTGCCGCCCGAGCGATTCGTCGTTGTTCTTGGGGATACGCGGCTTCCGAGGTCGCACTCCGCGATTGGCTCGGCGACAATGGCCAATGCCGGCGCTTCCGTGATGTTGGCGGCGCGTGCATTGCGAGAAAAACTGATCGCTTTGGCGACAGCCGGTCACGAGGCCCCATTTGCCGGCGTTCAGCCCGAGACGATCTCCTTCGAGAGCGGGCGGATGAAGGCCGCAGGACAGCCAGGGACAATCGAACTAGGGGAGCTTCTTGTTCGCAATAACCTGCCGGAACTGTCCGTTATTGGCGATTACAACCCCGTAGACGAAGGACCCAAAGCCATTTTCAGTTTTTCGGCGATCTTTGCGGAAGTCCGCGTCGATCCGGAACTTGGACTTGTCCGCCTTGATCGCGTCGTAGGCGCGTACGACGTTGGCCGAGTCATCAATCCCAAAACCGCCCGCAGCCAAGCCATTGGCGGGATCATTTGGGGGACGGGTCAGGCGCTGTTAGAGCAATCGGAAATGGATCCGACGCTCGCTCGATACGCTAATCGCAATATGTCGGGCTATCTTGTCCCTAGCCACGCCGACATCCCGCCGCTCGAAGTCTTGTTCTGCGGAGAGCCGGATGAGGAAGCCAGTCCGATCGGAGTGAAAGGGATTGGTGAATTAACGGCCGTATCGGTTGCCCCCGCCATCGCCAATGCGGTCTATCACGCAACGGGTCGGCGGGTCCGGGATCTCCCAATCACCATTGAGAAACTCCTCTGACCATTGTGCCGACTTTCTTCAAAGTGGGGATTCAGGGATGTGACAGATGAGTCTGCAACATGTGAGTAAGAGATGGATCGCAAAGGCGTTGTGCTCGCGTCGCCAACTCCTCGCGTCAATCAGCGCGCTTGCGCTCGCCCACTCCTGGGTGCCGGGATGGGCAAGTGTGCTTCGTGGTGGCGGCCTACCCTGGGATGCAGATGGCATCTCGCCGCCAGTTCCGGTGCGGCCGGGCCCTTGGGTCTATTTTACCGCAGACGAGGCAGCGGCAGTCGAAGCGATTGTGGACCGCCTGATTCCTCCCGACAAATCCGGTCCAGGCGGCAAAGACGCAGGGTGCGCCGTATTCATCGACCGCCAGCTTGCCGGAGCGTTTGGCGACTCGCGCGAATTATTCATGCGTCCGCCGTTTGCGAGGGGCACACCGAGGCAGGGCCCGCAGTCGCCGATTGCGCCACGGGCAAGCTATCGAGCATCGCTCGCGGCTCTTGATGGATATTGCAAAGCTACCTTTGCCGGCAAAGCTTTCGCATCGCTGGATGGCGTTCGACAGGACCACGTGCTCACTGGACTGGAGAATGGCGAGATCAAGTATCCGGATGGTGACGGAACGGCTTTCTTCGAGATCATTCTTGCCAACACCATCGAGGGATTCTTCGCTGATCCCGTTTACGGCGGCAATCGCGGCATGGTGGGCTGGAAGCTGATCGGTTTTCCGGGCGCGCGCTACGATTACCGCGACCACATTGCAAAACACAATGAACCCTATCCGCTTCCGCCTGTGTCAATCCTGGGCCGCGACGAATGGTCCATCCGAGGTTGAGTTTGGGATATGGCAACGAAACTTCCTGCAAAGGATGTAGTTATCATCGGCTTGGGCTGGACCGGCGCGATTCTTGCGCATGAGTTGGCCAACGAAGGTTTGGATATCGTTGCTATCGAGCGCGGACCGTGGCGCGATACGGCAACCTCCTTCAATATTGGTTACGCTGCGGATGAGCTGCGCTATGGGGTCAGGTACGATCTCTGTCAGAAAACCGCGCAAGGCACTCTGACATTTCGTAATAGCGATCGCGAGACGGCGCTACCCATCCGCCAATGGGGCTCTTTTCAACCCGGGAACGGCGTGGGCGGCGCCGGGGTCCACTGGGGAGGGCAGACCTGGCGGTTTTTGCCAAGCGATTTTTGCATCCGCAGCCATCTCTCCGAGCGGTATGGCGCGCGCTTTATCCCAGAGGAGTTGTCGATCCAAGACTGGGGCGTTACGTACGACAACTTGGAGCCCTATTACGACCGGTTCGAGTATCTCGCTGGTATTTCCGGGAAAGCAGGCAACATCAAAGGTGTGATTCAGGCGGGCGGTAACCCATTCGAAGGACCGCGCAAGAGAGAATATCCTTTGCCGCCGATGCAGATGACACTCGCGCCAACGCTATTCGGAGAGGCCGCGCGTTCGATCGGCTATCATCCTTTTCCATCGCCATCGGCAAATCTCTCGACCGACTATACCAACCCGCTTGGGGTACGTATGGGTCAATGCACTTATTGCGGTTTCTGCGTGCGGTTTGGCTGCGCAAACTACTCAAAAGCAACGCCGCAGACGACCATCCTTCCGGTGCTTATGCGCAAATCCAATTTTGAGGTCCGCACCGAGTCTGAAGTCCTGAGGATAAATCTTGATCGCTCGGGAAAGCACGCGACCGGCGTGACATACATCGACGAGAGCGGTAACAAGCGGGAGCAGCCTGCGGAACTAGTGCTTGTTTGCGCCTTCGCATTCAATAATGTCCATTTGATGCTGCTATCGGGCATCGGTCGCTCTTATGATCCTAAGACGCGCCAGGGGACGGTGGGACGTAACTATGCTTACCAGACTTATTCCTCTGTTCAACTGTATTTTGACGATAAGAATTTCAATCCGTTTATTTCGGCGGGCGCCCTCGGGCAAAGCGCAGATGATTTCAATGGAGACAATTTCGATCACGCTGGGCTGAACTTTGTTGGTGGTGCGGGGATTACATGTCAGCCGACCAATGGTCGCCCACTTGCCAACTTGCCGGTGCCTCCTGGCACCCCGCGCTGGGGAGCGCGATGGAAAGAGCAGGTGAAAAAGAACTATCTGCGGAGCTTCGGCTTTGTATCACAAGGTTCGAGCCATTCGGCCTACGCCAATTGTCTCGATCTTGATCCGACATACACGGATCGTATTGGCAGACCGCTGCTGCGTATGACTTTCGATTTTCCAGAGAACGACGTTCGAATGTCCAACTACATCACCGGCAAGATGGAACCGATCGCAAAGGCGATGAATCCGCGTCAGTATGTCGTCAACCGCGTCGCAACACCCTACAGCGTGATTCCGGATCAGAGCACACACAACACCGGAGGCGCGATCATGGGCACCGATCCGACTCTAAGCGCAGTCAATAAATATTTGCAGAGCTGGGATGTACCCAATGTGTTCGTCATTGGAGCGTCGGCTTTTCCGCAAAACCCCGGGTACAATCCCACGGGTACGGTTGGGGCACTCGCATACTGGGCGGCGGACGCGCTCTCGTCAAAATATCTGAAATCACCAGGACCTCTGGTGCCAGCCTGATGTGCGCGAGCATAACGCGATCGGGTTTTCTCGCGTTTGCCGGTTTGCTGGTCATTCTGGGCAACGCGGTCGCCGACGAGAGTCACTCCCTGGACACCATTGAACGCGGAAAATATCTGGCGACTGCCGCGGACTGTACCGCGTGCCACACTCGGTCGGGTGGCAAATTGTTCGCAGGCGGCGTCAACCTACAAACTCCCTTTGGCGCGCTAGTGGGCGCAAACATTACTCCCGACCCGGCGGCCGGTATTGGCGACTGGACCGATGATGAATTCGTGTCAGCACTGCGCGATGGCCGAGGCCGTCGTGGTAAGCGCCTTTACCCGGCGATGCCGTATCCTGCCTATACGAAGATGACACGGGAAGATGCGCTCGCAATTCGCGCATATTTGCGGTCAATCGAACCGGCGCCCGACAGGCTGGAATCCAATCAACTACCGTTTCCGTTCAACATCCGGTCGGCAATGGCCGTGTGGAATATGATCAACTTCCAACCTGGTCAAGAAGCGGCCGATCCGTCGAAGTCCGGCCAATGGAATCGAGGACACTATCTCGTTGATGCGATCGGTCATTGCGGCGCTTGTCATACGCCTAAAAACGTCATGGGGGCCGACAGGAGGTCCTCGTATCTTCAAGGCGGCTTATTGCAAGGCTGGTACGCTCCAAACATCACGGGGGAGACGCGCCGCGGCATCGGTGCATGGTCGATCGAGGAACTGGTGGCTTATCTCAAAACAGGAGCGAACGCTTATACAGTGGCGTCTGGCGGCATGGGCGAAGAGGTTGTGCATGCATCCTCTCACATGACCGAAGCTGATCTTGACGCGGTAGCAGTATATCTCCTGAGTGTAAAGCCGGCCGTTCGGCAGAGTCCTTTGCCCCTCGACGCGACAGATCCCCGAATGATGGCCGGCCAGGCTCTCTACAAAGACATTTGTTCGCCCTGCCATACCGACGCTGGAACAGGCGCTGCACGTCTCTTTCCGCGCTTAGCGCGAAGTCCCGCAGTCCATGCTGATGACCCCACCACGCTGATCCGCACCGTGTTGTATGGATCGCGCGGGGCTGCAACGGACGGCGCGCCAACGGGACCGAGGATGCCCTCTTTTTTCTGGCGACTTGGCGATGCACAGGTGGCCGCGGTAATAACGTATATCCGCAATGCATGGGGTAATGCGGCGTCGCCTGTTTCGACTAACCAAGTGCGGGAAATCAAGAGCGAACCAAGTGCCGGTTGAACGGTTTGCCAACACTGAAGTGAAGGAACGAATTCATTCATGCCTCTCGTAGTAACGAGCGCAAGCGGACTAAACGGTGATGGCTATGGTGCGCTGCTTGCTTTTGATCTCCGGGGCAATGCGATCGGCAAGTTCAGCAGTGATGATCGGATCGAGGATCCACGCGGGCTTGGTTATGAACGCGAATTGAACCTGCTTTTTCTCAATAGCGGAGCCGATCACTTGTTGGCGATCGACGCCGCCGGAAAGGTTGTTCGCGATACGGGACGAATTGCGGGACTCAATCCCGGAGGAGGTAACTTTGGCCTGGATGGGCGGTATTACGTTGGACTTCGCAACGCCCGTAGCATCATGGCCTTTGCAAAGGAATTGACCCCCGAAGGTGAACAGGTTCTTGCGCCCAAGTCTGTTCCATTTCCCCGCGGCTTTGCCTTCGATCCATGGGGCCGGCTCTTTCTCGCATCAGGCATTGGACCGGCCGGGGAAGGCGATGACACCATTATGTCCTTCAGCCCAGATCTTGAGCTGCGAGAGACTTTTCACGTATGCGACCCGGAAGTCAGCCCACTCGATCTGGCAATTGCACCAAACGGCAACGTTGTCGTGGCCAGCGAGTGGCCATTCGGTGATCCAAACGCGATTACAACAATACGTGAATATGATCCGGTCGAAGGCAATCTTGTTAGGATCCTCCGGCCCAAGGGTGTAGCGTTTCAAAAGCCACGAGGATTGCGCTTCGGCTCGCTCAATCGTCTCTACTGCGCGGCTCGAGATGAAGTCGTTGTCTTCAACTTTGAGACCGGCGAGTGCCTGGGAGCCTTGATTCATCTCCCACGCTTAAATGGCCAGGCTCTGATGTTTTTCCCCTAGCGGCGCTCAGACGTGCCGGTCAAGCCCGCGAAGGGTGGCGCTACGCCAGTCCCTCGACGAGTCGGCGCGCGACCGTTAGATCCGCTGTATCAAAACCTTCTGTGAAGCGCTCGTACACGGGTGAAAGCGCGCGGCGCGCTTGGTCGCGCTGGCCGCCTTCGGATAACCAGCTCGCTAAGGTGCATGCGGAGCGTAGCTCGAAAGCGAGTGCTCCCTGCTCGCGCGCGACCGCGAGCGACTCCTCAAGGTAGTCCATCGCCTCAGTGCGGTCCGGCCGGGGCATGGACGCCAATATCCGTGCTTTTATATGCAGCAGTTCTGCCAAATAGAATTTGGCTCCGGAATTATTCGCGAGCGCAACAGCGCCGTCGATTGTAAGCAGAGCCTTTTCGAAGTCCCCGGTCTTGTGCAGGCCAACTGCCAAAACTCCAATGAAACGAGTCACGTTGAGATTGTACTGTTCTGCACGCATGGTCGCTAACGCGTCCCTCAGCGATTCGATACCGGCTCCTGTGTTATTCAGCGCAATGGCAAGTTCGCCTCTCAAGGCGATACCGTCGGCATGATACTGAGCCAATGAGTGTCGCGCGGCATGTGCAATCAGTCGCTCGATGAGATCGTAGGCTCCGGCCAATTCTCCGGTCCAGAGGTGGATCGTCGCCGCATGGACTAACGAAATACACGTCGAGACGGCGTAATTCTGACTTGCCGCCGCATCGATCGCCGATCTGGCCATGCTTCGTGCCCGTTGAGACAAACCTCGCAGCCACAAGACGCAGGCAAGGCCGGAAAGATAACCGACGCGCTGTCCGCCGCCTAAGAAGTTGACGCCGAGCGTTCCAAGCTCGACCTGAAGCGCCATGGCCCGCTCAAAATGGAGCTGCGCGGCAGCCTGGTCCCCCAGTAAATGACGGCCAACGCCAGCCATCCATTCCAGCGTCACCGTGCCGGCAGGATTCTTGGTAACCTGGCTAATGGCCGCGGCTTGTTCCATAACGGCCATTGCCGCGGGGAAATCGCCAAGTCGTATGAGGTACAGATTGAGGTCGGCGAGAAGCCGGAGTTGGCGCTCGCGGTCCTCGAATGCTTCGGCAAGAGCAAGTGCGCGCTCGAGAGCAGCCCGAACTCGATCGCCGCGACCTTTGGAGAACATCGACGATATTTCGAGCGCCTCGAGGAGAATCATTTCCTGCTTGGTGCCGCGCTTCGTGTCACTGGGCGCAGCTAAGGCGCGTTCACACCAATGCCGGCACTCCTCGAGCAGCGACAATGCCATGAACAGGGGTGCCGCCCACGCGGCGAGTTCGATGCCGACCTCAGGATCGCCGCGGTCGCCAAGCGACCATGCAAGCGCTGCCCGCACGTTGCCAACGTGTGGGGCATACGCCGAGAGGTTATGCTCGCCCAGCGTCGATTGGATAACCTCGTCGTGCTCGAGAAAGTTCGAGTAACTGATGGCAAGTCGCCGAGCGATGCGATCCCTTTCACCGGAGTTGGCGAGCTTTTCTGCTGCGTAGACTTGCGTCGTATCTAGCAGACGATAGTAGGTCGACCCGTCAATGACTCTCAAAGAGATTAAAGACTTCTCAATCAGGCTCTCGATCGCATCGATAACTTCGGCATCGCCAGCACCCGACTCGGATGCGACGGAGCAGGCCGCCTGGAGCGTGAAAGCTCCGAGGAACACGGATAGCCTGCTCAGCACTGCTTTTTCTTGCTCTGAAAGTAAATGGTAGCTCCAATCCAGCATCGCGTTCAGGGTTTGGTGCCGCGGTAATGACGTGCGGCGACCTTGCCAGAGCAGCTTGAAGCGGTTGTCCAGGAGCTCTTCGGTGCCGCGAATACCGTGAAAACCGGCACGGCTCGCGGCGAGTTCGACGGCTAGGGCAATTCCATCGAGCCGCTGGCAGATCTTCGCTACGCGGGGCGCATCGGCGTCCGTCAGCTCAGAGCCATAGCCACTCGCCGCAGCACGTTCCATGAAGAGCTGCGCAGCCGGATACTTGAGCGCTTCCGCCGCAGTCAGCTCGGCATCTTCGGGAGGACAATCAAGTGCTTGCAGCAGGTAGACATGTTCGCCTTCGGCCCGGAGTGCCTCGCGACTTGTTGTCAGGACATGTGCCTGCGATGCTTCGCGCACGACCCGTTCAGCGAGTGCCGCCACGACCTCGATCACGTGTTCGCAATTGTCGAGCACAAGAAGAAGGTTCTTATCGCCGATAAAGTTCAGAAGGCTGAGCAGCGGATCTTGCGTTTGGACAACCAACCCCAGCGCCGATACGACGGTTGCCGGCACGAGGTGGGCATCGGTCAAGGCCGCTAGATCTACAAATACAACCGCGCCGTTGAAGCCTTCCAAGAGCTCGTGAGCAACCGAGATGGCGACTGTGGTCTTGCCTATTCCCCCCGGCCCGACGATGCTGACGAATCGGCGAATCATCACCTGCGCCGATAGGAGGCGAACGATGTCATCCCGGCCTATCAGATGAGCCAACCTTGCCGGCAGCTTCTGAAACCGAAGGGAGGCAGGGGCCGCGTCCGATGGCGACGGGAGTTGTTGTACAGAACGTATCGTCGGCGCGACAAACGAATACCCCCGGCCGGGGACGTTTACGATGTAGCGGGTGCCTTCATGTCCATCGCCAAGCGCCTTCCGAAGGGCGGCGAGATGAACGCGAAGGTTAGCGTCCTCTACCGTCACGTCCGGCCAGATGCGTGATATCAGTTCCCTTTGACTGACGACTTTGCCGGCTTGCTCAACCAGGGCAATGAGAAGATCCAGTGCGCGACTGCCGAGATGAACCGGTTCGCCACTCTTCTCGAGGAGTCGCTCCGCAGCCGAGAGTCGAAACGGACCGATCGAAATGGTGCCACGCATTGCCGAACTATCGCGATTATCCACGGGATCTACTCACCTGAAGGCCTGTGTCCTGGAGCAGCTATCGCCTGTGCCAAAGTGCATGTAAACATCTTAGATCGCTTCCGGATGTGATCAAAGCGGCCTAGGAACCAGGGAACTGGAGTCTTTTCTCTTCATCGACGGCCGCAGGAAAGCTTTGACGGTATCCCTGACGGTATTGTGAGTAGTGCTCTCATGAAATTTCTTTTGCATCAGCAAGTTAAGATGCCAGGAGATTATTGAGTAAGAGTGCCTTTCTAAGCCGCGGCGCTTGGTGAATGAAACCCTGCTATATTCCGCTCGGGGCGTTTTGGAATAACAACTCTAAGTTCAGGGATGACAATGACAAAGCTACCGGCAGCGATAGTCCTCTGCGTTCTACCGGCTTTCTCGTGGAGTGCGCCGCCGGATGCCACGGCCTACCAAATTACCGTGGATCACGCGGGTGCCACCACCTCGGGCGGCGTCCTCGCCCTGCAGTTCGTGCCCCGTTGGACTGTGGCACTGCCTGCCGCCGGCGCTTATCCGCTCATTGTCGGTTCCAATGTGTATGAAGTTGCCAACGGTCTGCTCTTCGCGTTCGATGTGGCGACCGGTGCGCCGGTCTGGGGCCCGGTACAAGTGCCTTCCGCGGTTGGTGCAACTTATGACGGCGGAAATATTTTTGTCGTCAACAGCGCCGGGCTGTTGAGCGCGTTCGACGCGGCGACTGGTATCCCAGGCTGGAGCGTGCAACTGCCCGGCCAGTATGCCTTCAGTTCGCCCCCGACCGCGAGCAATGGAACGATCTATGTCGGCGGTGCTGGCAGCGGCGGCACGCTGTATGCCGTAAACGAGACTAATGGCGCACTGTTCTGGACCGCGTCGGTGGCGAACGGCGACAACAGCAGTCCGACGGTGGGGCCGTCTGCGGTGTTTGTGTCATATGCGTGTTTGAACACCTACAGTTTCGATCTGAACACCGGCGTGCGCAATTGGCTAAACCCTACTGGTTGCGAGGGGGGCGGCGGCGAGACCTCGGTCTATGCAAACGGCCGCCTCTACGCCCGCGATGACGTGAGCGGCAATGATATCTTTGATGCCTCGACCGGCGCGGTTTTGGGCAGCTTTAGCAGCTCGACGCCGCCCGCGGTCGATAGCACGACCGCATACTATTTATCCTCTGGAACGCTGACCGCGGTCGATTTGACGTCTAGCGCTGTGCGCTGGAGCTTCGCCGGGGACGGACAACTGACGTCCGCGCCGGTCATTGTTGATCGGACCGTCATCATTGGTTCTGCCACGGGCAACTTGTATGGAGTCGATGAACAAAGCGGTCGGGTGACCTGGCAGGTGAATTCCGGGCAGCCTGTGCCTAGCGGCAACGAGTGGTTCAGCACTCCGAACGGCTTTGCGATTGCACGGGGAATACTCGTCGTTCCTGCGGGCTCGAACTTGATTGCATACTCGATTTTCGGTTCCCCCGCACCCACCAACGCCGCGGCCGCCGGCGGAATCGGTGCCGTACAACTGACTTGGACTGCGGCCGCCGGGGCCACTTCCTACAATATATATGTAACGAACTTGCCGGGCGCTGAACCACTTACTCCCACGCTCAGCGGCGTTACCGGTACGAGCGCACTCGTGACCAATTTGACGCCGGGCACGCGCTACTATTTCACCGTTAAGACTATTGCATCCAGCGGCATCAGCGCAGCTTCAAACGAGACATCCGCGATTCCTGTCGCGCCTATGCCGGCCACCAATTTGTCGGCGGTTGCGGGCCCTGCAGCCGTCCAGCTGAGTTGGTCCGCATCGAGCGATGGGACGAATTATAATGTGTATGCCGGCACATCTGCCGGCGGTGAGGCGTCGAGCGCCGTCCTCGCCTCGGTTACATCGACAACAGCGTCGGTGACCGGGCTTACGCCTGGGACGAAGTACTATTTCGTCGTGAAGGCGGTCACCAATGGCGCAACGAGCGCGGCTTCCAACGAGGCGGCGGCGACTCCCCTTGTCACGGCGCCGCCCGCGTCTTTCGCCGCCACTGCGGCAGTCGGCGGAGCCGCTTTTTCCTGGATCGACTCCCCGGGCGCGAGTAGTTACCAAATCTATATCGGAGCGACTGCTGGCGGCGAATCGGCAACGCCGTTTCAAAGCGGACTCACGGGATCCGCCGCGAACGTTTCCACGCTCAATGCGGCAACCACTTACTACGCAGTTCTGCGTTCGGTGGCAAACGGCGTGGCCAGCGGTCCTTCGAATGAAGTGACCTTCACAACGTTGAGTTTCCCCGCGCCTCAGAACGTAGCGCTCACGACGACAGTCGGCCAAATCACGGTGAGTTGGGACGCTTCACCAGGAGCGACTGGATATTCTGTGTTCATCGGTAGCGCCGCGGGCGCGGAGGGCGCGACTCCGGCAATGACGGTCGCAGGACTGCAAGCGATATTTACCGGCCTGAGTGACGACTCGAATTACTACTTCTATGTTCAAGCGAATACGGACATCGGCCCCAGCGCGCGGTCGTCCGAAGTCTCCGCCACTCCGAAGTCGCCTGTGGGTCCGACGAATCTGGCGGCAACCGGCGGCAGCTCTGAAATCACGCTGACATGGAGCGCTTCGTCGGGCGCGACTACCTATGATGTCTACCAAGGGACAACGGCCGGAGGCGAGGCACCGGCGCCGGTACAAACCGGCATCAGCGGGCTGAGTACGGTGATTTCCGGTCTGAACGCAGGCACCAAGTATTACTTTGTGGTTCGTGCCGAAACCGCGCAGGGCACAAGCGCCGCATCCAACGAGGCGTCCTCTGCGACCATGGCCGCCGCAGCGCCCAGCAGTCGCAGCGGCGGAGGCGCGATTGATTGCTGGAGCATTGCGTGTCTGACTACGCTGGTCTTGGCCGGAATGAGGCCAAAACGACGCCGTTCGCGGGGCTGAATATCGAGCGGGGTACTGGCTCAATATTCAAGGTGTGTGGTGCTTTCCTCACGGCGAATCGGCTGCCGCGCGCGTCGCCTCGAGAATCTTTGCAATTTTCGTTTCCGCGTCCGTCCGGATCTTGAACTCCACACGCCGCGAGCGCGCCGCGTCCTCCGTCCCCGATGCATCAAGAATCAGCCTCGACGAGGACAAGCCGTTCGCGGTCACCAGGCGACGGAGCCACTCGACGTCGCCGCGAACCTGCGGGAGGGTCAACACATAGAACAGCGTTGATCTCGTCCGAGCTTGAGAAAGTTCCATGTTGCGCAGATAGGCGTTGTCGGGCGAGGCACCACCAAGCCAAACCGATGATGTATGCCCCTCGATGCGGATCTCGGTGATGGCATCCCGATACTTCGGCGACGTCAGAATTCTCACGTATCGGGGAAAGAAGTCGTTGAGAATGTCCTTGAAAGCCGGCTTCAACTCACTGCTGCCCTGGGCAAACAGGATGTCCGGTTCCGAGAACCGGAGCGTCAGATCCGCCTTGATGAGCTGGGCGTTCCATCTGGGCAGGTCCGCGGAGAACCCCTTGCGCAGGTCCTCATAGAGGGCGTCGCGGGTCTCACTGTACGCAACGGCCACCGTCTTGATCCTGCCGGCGTCCGCCTCGACTTGTATCATGTAGCACACGGCGATCAGCAAGAACATGACCATGAGCCCGGTCATCAAATCGCTCAAGGGAATCCAATGAGCTTCCGATCCAGCGGCCCGATCGGTGGACAGAGCGCCGCTCACCGCTACGCTCTCGTGGCCTGAATGGATTCAGGCGTACGCCGCGACACTGCGCCGAGCGCCTCCTGATCCGGCCGAATGCTCTGCTCGCTGCGAGCAATCAACTGGCCGATTCTCCGCTCTATGATCGGCAACCCTTCTGTCACCTCGCCTATCAGCCCGGACAGAAGCATGAGCGCCCGGGCGAGTTGCTCACTCTGGTTGTTCGCCGCTCGCACAATGTTCTGCAGCGATCGGGCCACTGCAGCAAATTCCGACGCCGTGTTCACGATATCAGTGAAACGTAATGCCGCTTCCGTCATGCTCTCGCGGGTCGCGGTCTCCTGCTCTATCAAGGCCTTCAGTTGGTTCTCGTATTGAACCTGCCAGGAAACGAGCCTCTCGACGCCGGAGTTCAACTGCCTGAAGTTGTCGCCGAACTGCTCATTGATCTTCACGTTGAAGTCCCGGACCACTTCCGATAGGGCATTGACAAGCGCTTTTGAGTTCGCCTCCGCAATATTCTCCGCGTATCTGTCGAATGCTTCGGTCAGCCTGTCGATCCGGTCCTTGCTGTCCGCACGCAAGAGCTTGACCTGGCTCAGAAGACTGCCATCATCGCCGCCCGCAAACGACCGGTTGAGCTGCACGAGCAAACGGGCCAAGTCGTCCACGGTCGACCCTTCCTGCGCGCCGGACGCCGGTACCTTGGCGTCTCCAAACAGCGCGACCCGGATCTTGAGCGTGAGTGCCCAGAATATCCCGACCACGGATGACCAGAACGCGGTGCGGATTCCGCTGAGCAGGTGCGGCACACTGCTCCGAACGTTGTTCGAGTCGAAATCCAGCAGCCCCCAGGCAATCCCGGCGAAGCAGAAGAATATACCGAGTGTTGTCAGAATCGTGGGTCCGAGCGCCGTGGCGCGGCGTGACCATCTGAAGTGGAACAGCAGGGCAACCAACGATATCAGCACCGTGGAGAATTGCGTAAAGCCGTTGAGACCTTCCCAGATGCGTTCCATCGGTCAGACGACTAGTGCTGAAACAACTAGAGATTTGCGCATACCGCTTCCCCAGAATGATTCTAGATTTGATTGTGGGTTCGGCTCGATCAGGCGATTAATTAGGTTTTTGGGATTTTCTGATTGCCGCGGATCTCCCGCAATCAGGTGTTCACCCGAGTTTCTGACGGCGAATGCTGACAACGCCTGAGCCCGGCCCATGATTTGACGCAAAGCAGCACGACTCGTCTCGCGCCCTATGGAGTCAAGCGCACTTCCGGTGCGTGGACCGCCGCCTCGGCGATCGCCAGCCGAAAATACCGCGAGCGCCTCTCTTGACACGCGGTACCCCATAGTACCACACTGGCTCGACCTTGGCGGTACCGATGGGTACCCCAGTATCGAGATACCACGATGCTCAAGCCCATTGCCGGCCTGGATCAACTGCGGCAATTCTGATCAGGAGAACTCATGCCATCCGAACTCTGGTTTTTCGTGAGCATCGCACTCAGCTTCATCGCGTGGGGAATCGTGGCCGCCCGATACATCTGGCCCGAACTTCGCGTCCGGCAACGGGCGGAAGCGTTGCGGCCTCTACTCATCCTGCACAGCTTCCGTTTTGAAGGATTGGCATTCCTTATCCCAGGTGTCGTGTCGCCCGATCTGCCGCCTGCCTTCGCGCATTCCGCCGCCTATGGGGACCTCATTGCAGCGATACTTGCGCTGCTCTCGCTGGCGTCGCTGCCACGCGGAGCCGGCGTTGTGATGGCATGGATCTTCAACCTCTGGGGCTCAGCCGATCTGTTAAACGCGTTCTACCAGGCGAATCATGCCGGACTCATGCCGGGCCAGTTGGGTGCCGCCTACTTCATTCCGACTCTCCTGGTGCCGCTGCTGCTGATCACGCATGGGCTAGCCTTCCGGATTCTTCTGCAAGATCGGAGCGAGTCCGCGGTCGGATAAGGAGGCGCTCAAAATGGCATCGACCTCCTGGGAACGCACGATCGTCCCGCGCAGAAAGGCTTTGTGGTTGTCGTCGATGGTGTTGCGGTCGTAGAGGTAGTTCACCATGATGCCGAAGGATTCCTGGATACCGCGCGGCGAGTTGTTGCCGAGCCAATTGATCCGTTCGAGCCGTGCGCCGTTGCCGAGGTGAAAACGCGCCACCGGATCGATGCCCATCGAGGGCTGGCGCGTGAGATAGAGAGCGCAAAGCTGCATCAGCACGGGGCGCAGCGCCTCGCGCTGGACCGGATCATGGCACCAGCCGTCGCTCTCGATGTCGCGCAGTGATCCCGCGCCGGGACCGCTGCCCTCGCGATGTTGGGCAAGCCAAAGGCGGAAGCCCGGCACCGGCGACAGGGTCGAGAAACGCTTGAGCTGCGGAAACTCCGCAGCCAGCTCGTCGACCACTTGCTTGATCAGGAAATTGCCGAACGATACGCCGCGCAGCCCGCTCTGACAGTTGGAGATCGAGTAGAAGATCGCCGTGTCGGCGCGCGCAGCCCGCGCCCGCGCGGCGGCTTCGTCGGTGTCCTGCAACAAGAGCGGCGGCACGGCCGTGGCGAGTCCTTCCACCAAAGCAACCTCGACGAAAATCAACGGCTCGCCTTGAAGTGCGGGATGGAAGAAAGCGAAGCAGCGCCGATCGGGCGCAAGCCGTCGCCGCAGGTCGTCCCAGCCCTTGATCTCGTGCACGGCTTCGTAGGCGATCAGCTTTTCCAGCACCGCCGCCGGCGTCTGCCAGTCGATCCGGCGCAGCTCGAGGAAGCCGCGGTTGAACCACGAGGCGAACAGATGGCGGAGGTCGGCGTCGAGCAGCTTCAGTTCTGGTTCGCCGCGCAGGCTGGAGGCAATTTCACTGCGCATCGCGATCAGCGCGACGGTGCCGCCGGGTGCCATGTTGATTCGCCGCAGCAATTCCTGGCGGGGCGGATCGGCGGCCTGCGCGAGAGCGGCCGCGGCTTCCGCCGTGCCGTCGGCGAGATAGCGTTCCGCCGCCGCGCGCAGCGCTACTCTGTCGGGCTGGAACTCCATGGCGAGATAGCGCTGGAATTCGTGCCGGTCGGCGGCGTCGAGGGCGCCCAGCGCTTCCTGCAATTGGCGCGCGACCAGCGCCCCCGACGCCTCACTGCCTTCGGAGAGCAGCGTCGCTGCCAGCTGCTTCGCGCGCTCAAGGGGCGCCGGTTTCGTGTTGGGCAGGCCGCTGGAATTGAGGCTGATCGTGGTCATCATGGGTTTCTCCTCAAGTGTTACTGACGAGGGCATGGCGGAATTTTGCCGGCGGGACATAGAGCCCGCCCGAGGCCGCTACAATGTCGTCGATCGATTTGGCCGCAAGCCAATCGCGGGTTGCCGTTCCGACGTCGATGCCGAGATCGGAAGGCGACATCACGATGCCGCGCCGACGCAGGCCATCGCCGGTTTCCGATGACTGCCGCTTGCCGAAATCGGTATCGCCGGCGATAGCACGCAAAGCGCCTTCGCGTTCTTGCGAGGATCGGCAGCGCAACAGGTTGGCGACCCCTCGTTCCGTGATGACGTGAGTGACGTCATCGCCGTAGATCATCACAGGCGGCAGCGCGAAGCCCGCGGAAGATGCGAGGTCGATGGCATCCAACTGTTCGACGAAGCTCGGCGCGCCATTCGGTTGACGGGTCTGCACCATCTGCACCACGAGCTTGCGTCCACGCAGGCCCTCGCCGGCTTCCCGGCCGGCGCGCAGCCAGGTGGGGCTGGCGTGGCGCCGGCCCCGCGGGTCGGCGCCCATGTTCGGCGCGCCTCCGAAACCGGTGATCCGGCCCTTGGTGGCTGTCGAGCTGTTGCCCTGCGCGTCGATCTGCAACGTGCCGCCGATGAAGAGGTCGCAGGCATACTGTCCAGCGACCTGCGCAAGCGCGCGGTTCGAGCGCAGATTGCCGTCGGAGCCGACCGGAAACACATTGGCACGGCTCGAGATGTAGCGCTCCATGCCGAGCTCGGAGCCGAAGCAATAGACGCTGTCGACGAAGCCGGTTTCGATCGCAGGGATCAGGGTCGGATGAGGATTCAGCACGAAATGCCGAGCGATCTTGCCCTTCAGCCCGCGCTGGGCGGCGTAGGTCGGTAAAATCAGTTCGATCGCTGCGGTGGCATAGCCGATGCCGTGGTTGAGCCGGCCCACCTCGTAGGGCTGGTAGACCGCGGCGATCGCCATCATCGCCATCAGGACGTTCTCGTCCCGGATCTTGGCCGGGTCGCGCGTAAAGAGCGGGTCGATCAAGTAAGGCTTCGGGCTCGGTATGACGAAATCGACCCAGTCGGCGGGTACGTCGACCCGCGGCAGGTGGTCCACGATTTCGTTGACCTGCGCGACGACGATGCCGCCGCGGAAGGCGGCAGCCTCGGCGATCGTCGGCGTATCCTCGGTGTTCGGGCCGGTATAGAGATTGCCGGCGCGGTCGGCCTGGTCGGCGGCGACGAGCGCGACCTGCGGTGTTAGGTCCACCAGCATGCGCGCGTAGAGTTCGAGATAGGTGTGGATCGCGCCGATCTTGAGCGTCCTGGAAGCGACGAGTTCGGCGAGTCTGCGGCTTTGCGGTCCGGCGTAGGCGAAATCCAGTCGGTTCGCGATGCCGCGTTCGAACACGGCGAGATGGTCGGGCAGCGCCACGACGGATTGCACCAGGTGCAGATCGTGGACCCGCGCCGGATCCACATTCGCCAGGGCGGCAGCGAGGAAATCCGCCTGCTTCTGATTGTCGCCCTCGATCGTCACGCGATCGCCCGGCTCGATGATTGCTTGAAGCAACGGCGTCGCGCGGTCGGGGCGGCAGACTTTTCCGCTCAGGCCGCCGAGCGCCGCAGCCCGGGCGAGACGGGAGGCGCGATCTGCTCCGCGTCGTAGCGTGTCTGACATGATGGACTCCTTTGACTCAATGCTGCTCTTGAAGCCAAAGATAGAAGGTGGTCATTGATTATAGAAACGATATTTTCTAATATGATTGATCGCAAATCGGAATCAATGCCATGCTGAATTTCGAGCTGCTACGCGCCTTCGTTGCCGTTGCCGAGTGCAGCGGTTTTCACCGAGCGGCCGAGCGGCTCAACCTGACGCAGTCGACGGTGAGCCAGCAGATCAAGCGTCTTGAGCTCGAGACCAAGCGTCCGTTGTTCCGGCGCACGACACGCAGCGTTACGCTGACGGATGATGGGGAGATGCTGCTCGGCGACGCGCGTCGCCTGCTGCAACTGGAGGAAGCTGCCCGCCAGCGTTTGGGGGCGCCGCGCCTGTCCGGCACGGTGCGTCTTGGCGTGGTCGAGGAGGTTGCCGGCGGCCCGCTGCCTTCCGCGCTCGGTCGGTTCGCCGCGCTGCATCGAGGCGTCAAGCTCGAGGTCCAGATCGGCGTCAGCGCGGAGCTGATCGGGCAGCTCAATGCGGGACGGCTCGACGTGGTATTCGCCAAGCGTCCGCTCGGAACGGCGAAAGGGCGTCTGGTGTGGCGAGAGCGGCTGGTCTGGGCGGCGGCCGACACGTTCGATGTCATTCCCGGCGCGGCGCTGCCGCTGGCCCTGTATCGCGAGCGCTCGGTCTCACGCGAGGCCGCACTCGCCGCGCTTCAGGAAGGCGAACACGCTTGGGAGATCGTCTACACGAGCCCGAGTCTGACAGGGGTGCGCGCGGCAGCGCTTGCAGGCCTCGCCATTACGCCGCTTCCTGCGAGCGCGGTCATCGCAGGCTTGCGCATTCTCGATGCCGAGGCAGGCCTCCCCCTTCTTCCCGACCTTGAGTTTGCGATCTACGAAAAGCCCCAGCCCGACAAGGCCGCAACAGCGCTCGCCGCAGCTCTGTTGGCACTTGCGCAAGGTCCATCACGCCCGACGATTTGAGACTTGATCAAATCCCGCCGCTCCTGTCGGACAAACGGCGACTGGTTTTAGCGCTCAATTTGGCGTAGTAAAGACCGTCACGCGCAGATATTCCGTACCTCAACCACTTCGCAACCCAAGGAGCTTGCCATGAACACGCAACAAATCGCGACGCGTCTCACCGAGCTTTGCCGACAAGGACAGTTTGAGGCCGCCCAGAAGGAGCTGTTTGCCGAGGACGCGGTCAGCATCGAACCGCGCGATATGCCGGATTTTCCCAGAGAGACGAAAGGATTGCGTGCCATCATCGAGAAGGGCCACAAGTTTGAGTCGATGGTGGAGCAGATCCATGGATGCAGCACCTCGGCACCGCTGGTCACCGGTAATGCCATCGCCATGGCGCTCACGATGGATGTGACCATGAAAGGGCGCGGGCGTGTAAAACTCGAAGAAATCTGTGCCTATGAAGTCAAGGACGGGAAAATAGTATCGGAACAGTTTTTCATGTAGTGATAGGTCCGTATCGCCCGAGGCGATAGACATGCTCAACCGTCAAGTACGCGGGTGCGCGCAACCTTCGCGCACCCGCTCGGCGCCGGTGCCGATGATTCACCTGCGACTCGCTCCATCGATGAGGGATTGAACAGGCGCGAGTGGCGTATAATCCACCGACATCCTGCAATTGCAACGCGAGAGGGCCCCTTCATGTCGCTTCGAATCAATGACACGGCGCCGAACTTCAAGGCGCAAACCACTCAAGGTCCGATCGACTTTCACCAATGGATTGGCGACAAGTGGGCAATTCTGTTTTCTCATCCCAAGGATTTCACTCCCGTCTGCACGACCGAGTTGGGCTACATGGCGAAGATCGAGCCGGAATTCACCAAGCGCAACGCCAAGCTTATCGGCCTCTCGATCGATCCGGTGGAAAGCCACCAAGGCTGGGTCAAGGACATCGAAGAGACGCAAGGCGCCACGGTCAAGTATCCGATGATTGCTGATACCGACCTCGCCGTTGCCAAGCTCTACAACATGTTGCCCGCGGACGAGGCCGGCGGTGCGGCGGGGCGCACGGCGGCGACGAATGCGACGGTACGGTCCGTGTTCATCATCGGTCCGGATAAAAAAATCAAACTCATGTTGACCTACCCGATGACGACCGGGCGCAATTTCGACGAGATTCTGCGGGCGCTGGACTCGATTCAATTGACCGCGAAACACAAGGTCGCCACCCCGGCAAATTGGAAACAGGGCGAGGATGTGATCATCTCGGGATCGGTGAGCGATGAGGATGCCAAGAAGATCTATCCGGCAGGCTGGAAGGCTCCGAAGCCGTATTTGCGCATCGTCAAGCAGCCCCATTGACCGTTCGGTCAGCGGAGTGACGAAGCGCTAATCGCGAGCAGCGCTCCGGCTCGACGACCGGCGGCGGCGCAGGACTGATTGCAGCACCACGGCGTGATTGACCTCGGAGTCGCGTGCCGCGTAAACCAGGGTGACTGTCCTCCCTCGGGCGAGACTGCGCAACTCGGCAACTCTGGGGTTGCCGGTCAGTTCTTTCTTGTAGCGGCCGGCGAATTCCTTGAATCGTTCTGGCTTGTGGCCGAACCAGACCCGCAATTTTGGGCTCGGCGCGATGTCTTTCATCCAATTGGTGAGTTTCGCATCGACTTTCTTGACACCTCTTGGCCAAAGCCGATCGATGAGCACGCGAATGCCGTCGGCGGCGGCGGCGGGCTCGTAGGCGCGTTTGATGCGAATGACCATTTCAGGTTCAGCCGTCGACCCTCGACGCACGCATCGCTACTCCGCGAGATTGGCGCCGGACCCGCCCATTTCCTTGGGCATGTCTTTGTATTTTGGCTTGCCATCGCGGATGGGCAGCACGGATTCCTGATAGTGCACATGCACACCCGGCTCGAATTTCATCTTTGGCAGCATTGCCGCGTAGACATCCACGAGTCCCATGGTCGGATGCTCGGTGAACAAATGACCGCCGCACTTCTTGCACCACTTGCGGAAGCTGATGGGGGTCTTGTTGTACGTGCCGATGTTGGCCGCGCCATGGGTCACCTTCAATGACTGCGGGTTCCAGAGCGTAAACGCATTCACCGGGCCTGCGGACCAATGCCGGCAGGATTCGCAATGGCAATAGCCCATGCCGGCGGGTTCGCCGGAAACCTCGAACTGCACTTCACCGCAAAAACAGCTGCCCTTGTAAATTTTTTCGCTGCTCATCTTGCACCCCCTGTAATATCAAACCAGTTTCGGCGCCTGGCATTCTACCGAGCCATGCGCCTTACCGGCGCCATCTTTTTCGATGTTCAGGCATCAGAGCCCTTTGCGCGGCGCCGGCGCGTTTTTGGCCGCAGTTTCAGGGTCAGCGACAAAGCGCGCCATACGGCTTACCAACTCCGGCGGGATCTCCGTTGCGCGCCCGGAATCGGCGGAAATAAATACCAGGACCTGTTTGACGCTCATGCGCAGTTCGCCATGGTGGGACGCTTCGATGCGCACTTCGCAGGAAGTGCGGCCCGTTTTCACGGTCCAAAGGTTGAATGTCAGGCGATCTCCGAAACGCGTGGGCCTGGGAAAATCAACCGTGAAATGCACGGAGGGTGTCAGAAGCTGTTTGTGATGGAATAATCCGGGCGCGCTCGCGGCCAGCCCGTCTTCGAACCAGTCCTCGACGAAATCGCTGATCATTTCAAAATAGCGCGGATAAAAGACCCAGCCCGCGGCATCACAATGTCCGAACCGCACGAGAATTTCACGCTGAAATGCCGCCATTGATCCTTCCCCAGGCCAATAATGTTTCGCACTATAGTCGCCTGTACCGCAGGCCACCATCAAGCCCGTTCGCGGACTCCCCTGACGAAATGTCTGAATCTGCGGCAACACCGCTGCGCCGGCCGCGGTAAGATCGCCAAAAGCACGCATTCGGCCGCGGTGCGGCTGGGGGATGAAATCAAGGTGATATGTGCGTAAATTCCAATTCGACGGGGCTGCCGCGGCGATCACCGGAGCGGCCAGCGGCATTGGACGCGCTCTGGCGCTGGAGCTGGCTGCCCGCGGCTGCGATGTTGCCCTGGCCGACGTCGATCAGGCGGGTCTGGAGTCGGTCGCCGGGGAAATCACGGCGGCGCATTCGCGGCGCGTCACGGTCCGCAATGTGGATGTTGCCGATCCCAAGCAGATTCAGGACTACGCGAACTCCGCCGTCTCGGATTTTCCCGCCCTGAACCTGCTTTTCAACAACGCGGGGGTCGCGTTGCTCGGTCAGTTCGACGAGTTAGATCAGGCGCAGATGGCGTGGCTGATGGAGATTAATTTCTGGGGTGTGGTGCGCGGGACACGCGCGTTCCTGCAGCATCTTCAAAGCCGCCCGCAAGCGCACATCATCAATATTTCCAGCATCTTTGGCATCATTGCGCCTGCCGGCCAGTCCGCGTACGCCGCGTCCAAGTTTGCGGTGCGCGGTTTCTCCGAGGCATTGCGCCACGAACTGGCGATGAACAACAGCACCGTGAGGCTTTCAGTCGTTCATCCGGGCGGCGTGAAAACCAACATTGCGCGCAAGGCCAGGACCGGGACTCAACTACGGGACAGCGTCAGCCTGAGCGAGGTGGGCGATCGTTTCGAGCGCCTGGCGCGCACCACGCCTGCCGCGGCTGCGCAGCGCATAATCCGCGGTATTGAACGCAATGAACCCCGCATCCTGATCGGCCGCGACGCGCAGTACTTGGACATCATTCAGCGCCTCATGCCGGCCACGTACTGGGGACTCTTGTCGCGCATCTTCGATCGAATGACGGTCTGAGGGCGGTGAATCCGGTTAGTTTTGCAGTTCCGCGAGCACTTCTTTTGCGCCATACACCGTTTCGAGCGCCTCGTGAATGATTGCCGGGTGCACTGCGATTGCGCGGTTATTCTCGGGGTTGAACCAGTAACGGCCGGCGATCGAATGTATGTTGCCGTCGAACATCAGGCCGACGATTTTGCCGTCGACGTTGATCAGCGGACTACCGGAGTTTCCGCCGACGATGTCATTGCTGGTGGAGATGCAAAATGGCGTACTCATATCGAGCTGCTCCTTCACGCGCATCCAGCTATCGGGAATTTTGAAGAGGGCGTCGTGCCGGTGGCGCGTTCGAATGCGCGATCCAGATGGGTAAACGGCTGCACCGTCAAGCCGTTTTCCACCCATCCCTGCACGGTGCCGAAGTTCAGGCGCAGTGTGAACGTCGCGTCCGGGTACATGTTGGTGCCATAGGCCTTGAAGCGAGCGGCCGCGATTTTTTCTGCGGCTCTGGCGGTCGGCGCCTCCACTTCATCTTCGTAGCGCTTGCGGATTGCTCGAGCCTCACCGTCGATGGAACGCGCCAGCGCGATCATGGGATCGCGGGAGGCGTCAACCGCCGTTTTGCCGCCTTCCCAAAGGCGCCGGCGAAAATCGGCGTCATTCATTTCGGTTTCGGCGATGAGCCGCGTCGCCAATGCATCGGGCGATTCCCTGCTCATCAATCGCCGTACCACGGGATGGTCCGGGCCCAGCCATTCGCGCATGCGTTCAAGCGAAAAAGCGAGGGTCAGTTGTTCGAATTCAGGATAGACGGGAACCCGGTCATAGAGATCGCGCCGGATGCGCGGCAGCTCGGCGTCGGTGAATTCTCGAAGCCGATCATTGTTGGGCTTCATGCGCTCGTCGGCGCCCCTGAGCAGCAGGCGCGCGTTTCGGAACAGCGCGCTGCTAAAGCCGGCCGCGTTTTCTATGAAAATGTAGGGCAGGTAGAACGCCCGTTCGCGGCTCGAGGCCAATTCGATTTCTTTCCAGGGATCGGTCCCGCTGAATCCGGCGACCGTACGCAGAGCTTGTTCCGCCCTGGTCTTCTCCTCCAATAAGGCATTGTCGTTGAGCGCATCAAGCTCCTTGCGCCGCACCTTGATGCCGTTCTGCAGACTGTTGAGTGGTGCCAGGGCTATCCGCTCATCTCCGACGCTGATCTTGCCGAATTGAATGTAGCGGCCGCGCAGCTCCGAGGCGCGCAGCAATGTAATCGGCAAGGACACGTCGCGGTCGAATTCCAGTTGAGATCGCGTTTGCAAACGCTCCGTCGTGCCCGGATCGCCGGAGACGAATACCAACTGCTTGGCGCTGGGGCCGGCAAAATCAATCTGCAGATAATTCGGTGTCTTGGCCGGCTTGTTGTCCTCGTAAGCGCGGAGAATCGTAAAGTCCAGCGACCAGCGCGGAAATTGAAAGTTGTCCGGGTCGCCGCCGAAGGCGGCAATGTCGGCTTCCGGGGCAAAAACCAAACGAAGATCCGAATAGCGCTTGTACTTGTAGAGAAAGTATTGGCCGCCTTGATACAGCCGGACGGATTGGCATACGAGCTTCCCGGACGTTGCAGCGGCACTGGCTTGCTCGCAGGCCTGTTCGAGTGAGATCAACAGCTTCTTGCGCGCGGAATTGGCCGCCGCGTCATCGAGCCCTGAATCAGCTTTCAGTACGGCGCCGGTGATATTTTCCGTGCCGACCAGGACATCGGCCTGTTGCGCGGGGCAGCGTCGCTCTTCCTTTCGCGTCGAAGCCCGGAAGCCGAGCTCCAGCAGGCTTTTCTCCTTGGAGGACAATTCCGCGAGGCATGATTCCATGCAATGGTGGTTGGTAAGAATCAGCCCTTCCCGGGAGACGAAGGATGCGGTGCAGTTCGTCAATCGCAGCGTCGATAGCCTGACGTGATCCAGCCATGCGGGCGTGATATCGGCCCCGAAACTCTGCTTTACCGCACTCGATGGGAAATTGTCGAACGTCCACATGCCTTCGTTGGCAAATGCGGGCACGGATGCAACGCACGCCGCCAGCAACAAGAGTCCGCGCATGGAATCCTCGTGTTATCGTTGTCCGCCGAAGTCAAGGCGATATTCTACTGAATCGGCGGGAATCGAAGCCCCAATTCGCGCGACAGCCGAAGTGTGGTCGCGACCCAATGGCGACTCTTTCAGTCGAGGGCATTGAAGAACTTGGAACCTCAAATCGACGCCTCGTCCGCGCAAGCGCCAAAGCGGATCGCCTTTACATCCTTCGCGAATCCGGATTTCAGGATCTACTTTTTGGCCGGCAGCGCGGCGATGATGGCCGACAACATCGAGCATGTGATTTCTTACTGGGTAATTTTCCAAAAATTTCATTCTCCGGCACTCGGTGCCTTCGCGGTCGTATCCCATTGGGCGCCTTACCTCTTGTTTGCTGCCTACACGGGCGGACTGGCCGATCGCTTCGACATCCGCCGGCTGATTCAGGTGGGAATGCTGCTGTTCATGGGCGTATCCGTCGGCTGGGGCGTGATGTTCGCGACCGACTCGACCCAGCAATGGAAGGCCATGGTGCTGCTGGTTGTTCACGGCTTGGCCGGAGTCATCTGGATGCCGGCCGCGCAAGTGCTGATTCACCGGATCGTGGGGGCGGAGCAAGTGTCCAGCGCGGTGCGACTCAACGCGACGGGACGCTATTTGGCGTTTTTGGTCGGTCCCGCGGTTGGAGGCGGCTTGATCAGGGCGTTCGGCCCCATCAGTGGGATTTTCTTCAATGCACTCATCTATGTCCCACTGTTCGTTTGGCTGATCAGAGCCCCCTACGGCGCAGATCGTGCCGCTGCGCCGCGGCCTCCCGGTATCCGAGGATTCAGGGATATCTGGTTGACGATGAACGTCGTGCGACGGAACCCCGTGCTGCTCTCGATGACGGTACTGGTGGGTGCTTCCGCCTTTTTCATCGGCAATGCTTACCAGGCGCAAATGCCGGGTTTCGCGCTTGATTTGGGGCATGAACGCGCCGCGGATGTCTCCTACAGCATCTTGCTGGCGGCGGACGCCGCCGGCGGCCTGCTGGCCGGCGTGATCCTGGAAAGCCGAGGTCTGCTGCCGCCGCGGATAAGAACGGCATATATCCTGGCCATGCTCTGGTGCTGTGCGCTGGCCGGATTTGCGCGATCGCATACCTACGCTGTGGCAATAGCGTTGCTATTTGTCGCCGGATTCGTCGAGCTCGGCTTTAATTCCATGGCGCAGTCCTTGGTGCAACTGAATGCGCCGGCTGAGATTCGCGGCCGGGTGATCGGCGTATTCGCCATGTCGGCGAACGGGCTGAGGACCTTCAGCGGCTTGAGCGTCGGTCTTCTCGGCGCAAGCATCGGCATCCACAATTCCTTGAGTTATAGTGCCGCGGCGTTGTTTTTGTTGTACATCGCGATTTTCGTTGCCCGCTACGTGGGCCGACGCCGGCTGACGGCGGGTCCGCCATGAAGCCGGTCAGCGACGTCGATTTCATGCGGCGCGCGCTGCTTCTCGCAAAGCGCGCTGCCGAAGAGGGCGAAGTGCCGGTCGGCGCTTTGCTCGTCTTGGGCGATGACATCATCGGCGAGGGTTGGAATCAGCCCATTGCGAGCCATGATCCGACGGCGCATGCGGAGATCGTTGCATTGCGCGCCGGCGCCTCGGCGCTCCAAAATTACCGGCTCGGCGCAGCCACGCTGTATGCGACATTGGAGCCCTGCGTCATGTGCATGGGGGCCGTGCTGAACGCGCGTATATCGCGGGTGGTATTCGGGGCATGGGATGCCAAGGCGGGTGCCTGCGGCAGCGTCATCGATTTGCCGCGTGAGCCGCGGCTCGCGCATCACCTGGATGTATTCGGCGGAGTATGCAGCGAAGAGGCCGCGAGTCTGCTGCGGCAATTCTTCGAAAGTCGACGCTAATTCAAGACGACGGCACGGGGACCATCACCCCAGGCCCATTCCAACAGATCCCGATAGCCGCGGACGTTGTCAACGTAGCGCACGGGCTCCCATCCTCGCGCATAACCGTTTTCGGTTTTCGTATACCAGCGCTCCTGTTCGAGCAGCGGCAGAAAGTCCCGCACGTCCTGCCAGGAATCCGGATCCCGGCCGGCCTTTTGCGCCAGCACGCGTGCATCTTCCACGTGGCCATAGCCAATGTTATACGCGGCGAGCGCAAACCAAGTCCGATCCGGCTCCGGAACGTGGGAAGGAATCTTTTCATAAACCTGACGAAAGTAGCGGGCGCCGCCAAAAATGCTTTGCCTCGCATCCGAGAGGTCCGTGACCTTGGTTTCGTTTGCCGTCTCGGCCGTCAGTTGCATCAATCCTCGCGCTCCCGCCGAGGAGGAAGCGCTGGGATTCCATTTGGATTCTTGGTAGCCGATCGCGGCCAGCAAGCGCCAGTCCTCGCTGCTCTGCTCCGCCGCCTCGACGAACCATTGCTTATATAGCGGCAAGCGGCTTTGCAAATGCTGCATAAAGCCAGGACCCCTGGCAAATTCTGCGTCCTCGGGGCGTCCGTAGTAGCGATTCACAATGGTGGCAAGTTCGCCATCGAGCCTGAGCCGCCCGAAATATTCCGTCATGTCGCGCGCAAAGCTTGGATCCAGGTTGCTGGCGGCCCACGCGAGCGGGCGGTCTCCCGGGAAGTCAAAGGCGATGCGCAGGTCGGGATGCACGTCGTGCGCCAAAGCAAACTCCGTCGAGTCGGCAATGGTGTAGTCAATGGATCCGTCCGCCACACCGTCCAGCAACGCTTGCGAGTTGGTGCTGGCGTTTTCCACCCAGACCAGATCCGGATACGCATTGCGCGCAGCTTCCAGAATTTTGGCATGCGAACTGCCGGCGGCAATCTCCAGATCCGAATTGCCGATTTCGGCCAAGGAACCCGGTCTTGGGGCGCCGCGACGATAAATCAGATGTTCGCGCACATGCTGGTAGGCAGGCCCGAATTCGATGCCGGGCACGGCTTGCGTGGGCACCTTCAAACCCGCGGCTGCCAAGTGCGCTTGCCCGGTGGTTAGAGCCGCGTAGATTTCAGCGTAGGTTCGCATCGGTGTGATTTTGAGCTTGACGCCGAGCTCATCGGCGAAGCGGCGCGCCAGCTCGAATTCCGGGCCCTCCGCGGTGCCATCCGGTCCGCGATAAAAGGCGAGGGGGCCCGTGCGCGTAACCACCCGCAGCTCGCCCAGCGACTTGATCTGGTGGATCAGGCCGGGCACCGGCGTATAGCTGCTCAGCAGCACGATGGCAGAAATTGCAATCGTCAGCTTCGTCCAGCGCGGCCAGTCTAGTTGTGTGGTAAATCTGCGCACGGTGTATTCATCCATTTGAGAGCCGTGGTGCAGGGCAAGTTCCGGTTCGATAGGCGAGCCCTTTTCCGATGCGGTAGAATAAACGAATATTTCTTTGTGCGAACCCTTGACAAATGCGTTTTTTGTCCGGCTGTCGACTGCGTCAAGACTAAATTTTGTTTAAGTTAATGCCGAAGAAACTTAAGTAAACGACAAGAACTTTTAAGTTAACTGGAGAGGTACCGAAGTGGTCACAACGGCGCCGACTCGAAATCGGATGGTCGGGTAATTCCGGCACGTGGGTTCGAATCCCACCCTCTCCGCCAAATAAATAGGGCCTGTTTTTC
>Ga0210389_10000565_pt1 | contig 33109 bp, 62 predicted proteins | sample IncBWH28OmetaG_FD_160127 | JGI IMG/M metagenome (GOLD analysis project Ga0210389, IMG submission 160127) | Forest soil microbial communities from Barre Woods Harvard Forest LTER site, Petersham, Massachusetts, United States - Inc-BW-H-28-O ... | reverse complement strand
AGCCCGCCTAGGTTCTCGCCGTGCCGCAGGGACATGTGACGGCAGAAGGTCGCGCGGTCCATATTCTCTGCGGCCTGGACCACGACGAGGTCATCGTTTTCCACGTGTTCCTCGCGGTGCTCGCTAGTAGTCGTCATTACGGTCTCCTAATCGGGATCGATAACCCACATATTGTTTATCATTACCGGCGTACCGAATCCGGCTATCCGGAATCCGGCGATAACCACGACGTCGTGGTTGACGTGAATCGTCTGTAGTTTCTTTAGCAGTCCGGGGAACTTCCATCTATTGACGCGGCCATAAACTTCCTCGTCGCTCTCGTCGTACATATGGAGGGTAGCTCGCTTGATTAGATCGGGCCGCTTTAGCTCTGCGAGGATCTCTTCGACCTCGCGGCCGGAGCGGCTCCGTTCGTCCTCAACGATATCCTTATATTCAACTCTCCTAACTACCCCGGCATAAACCACCGCAGGTCCAGGCGCGAAGCGCCTGCCCGGAGCAGGATTCTTTACTACTTCCATAGCCGCCAGATGCTCACCGTTATGGGTCGGCTGTGGGACCGCTTTCTGCTGTCTGAGCCAGCGGTCCACGGCCGCAAGTTTCTTCTCGGTACGGTAGAGCCCGAACGGGTCATTGGCCGCCGCAAACTCAGCCATGCGCTCGGCTGTCTTCGGGCCGATCCCATCGATACGGGTTAGGTCATAGAAACTCTTCCAGCCACCATCTGGCTTCTCGGCGTCTATCCGCTCGGCCATTTTCTTGCCGATCTTTGGAACCTGCTCCCATCCGGCGAGTAGCTCCTGCCTCCGTAGCTCCGGCCGTTCGTTCGCTACCACATGCGGCGTCCAGGTCCGTCGCGCATACCTCGGGTCCGGAGGCCGGACGTCTATCGAGTGGGCGAGGGCATCTCGCATTAGCCGGAACTGGGTCTCTGCTTTCGTCGCCTTCGCGAGCGAGGCCGCATAGAACTCAAGCGGGTAATTCGCCTTGAGCCACGCCGTCCAGAATGCTAGCATCGAGTAGCTTATGGCATGGGCGATGTTGAAGGAATAGGTACCAGACGTAACAAGCCGCTTCCAGATCTTATCGGCTAGCTCGCGGTCTACTCCGTAGCCATCGAGTGCGCCCTGAGCGAACTGCTCGTATGACATCTGGAATGCGGCTTCGCCCATTTTCTTGGATATGATGCGCCGGATCTGTGAGACGGAGAACCAGTCGAATCCGCCCATCTCTTTGAGGATGCGGAGGATCTGCTCCTGATAGATTATCTGCCCGTAGGTATCGTGCGTGATCTCGTCTACGAGCGGATGAAGGCTTTCTGCTTTCTTACGCCCATGCCGGACGTCCACGTAGTCTGCGGTCTGTCCGGAAAACAGCGGGCCAGGACGCGATAGCGCATTGACGTCTGTGATATGCATGAAGTGATCTGGCCGGACGTCTCGGTTGACGAGCCTAGTAGCTCTACCCTCAAACTGAAACACGCCGATGACGTCTCCGGTACGGAAAATCTCGATAGCTCCAGGGTCAGTATCGGGTATCGCATAAAGGTCCTCCAGAGTCAGGCCGGCCATCTTTAGACAGCGGGCGATCATTCCCATAGTGGTAAGCCCTAGGAAGTCTAGCTTGAGGGCTCCCATGTACTCCGCGTCATACTTATCGACGGACATTACCTGCACGCCATCTTTCTCGTACACGGCGCAGATATCCGTTAGCGGGCTATTCGCGATTACCAGGCCAGCGGCGTGAACGCTCATTCCGCGTATGTCGCCCTCTAGCCTCGTCGCCTTGATTAGATCGGGATACTCGTCTAGGACGTCCTGCGCCGCTGGGAACATATCAAAGGTATCGGCAAGGGTAGCGTCAAACCGCGAGTCGCCTCCCGACCTTTCAACTAGGAGGTTCTTGATTATCTCAACGACCCAGATAGGGATGTTGTATACGCGGGCCACATCGTCAAGGGAATTCTTCCCACGGTACCGGACGAAATTGCCGATGTGCCCGAAACAGTCACGGCCGTACTTCCGCTCCAGGTATTTCCAGACCTTCCAGCGGTCCTCGTCGGAGCAGTCAACGTCGATGTCTGGTGGGTCCGGACGGGAGATATCGAGGAAGCGCTCAAAAACCATACCCTGATAGCGGAATGGATCGATCTCAGTAATCCGGAGTAGCCAGGCGACAACCGATGCGGCCGTTGAGCCGCGTCCGGGGCCGAACGCCACGCCGTGATCCTTACCCCACCGGATCGTGTCGGAGGTAAACAGGAAGAAATCCGCGAGCCCGCGCTCAAGGATCAGGTCCATCTCATACTTTACGCGGTCGCCGTACCACTCGCGCTGCTCCTGGGACCGTTCACCTACGCGCCGGTATTCCCATCCAAACCGGAGCCACTTCCACAGCATTGCCTCGGCCTCTGGCCGGGAGCGCTCCGACTTAACTTCCGTATTACCCATCGACTGGCTCCGTATCAATCACGACATCGTTGATGCCGAATACCGGGAGATGGGCTGTTGTGCGCATCTCATCGACAATATCCTGGATCTTGCCGGCGAGGTCGATACGCATATCATCATCCTGGGAGATTCGCCATAGCTCGCGAGTCCAGCCGTCGATACCTTCCATTATTGCCCCAGAGCCTGAATAGCCTTATCCGACAGGATAACGGAGACAACATCGGTCGGCCGGACGTCCTCTGCCATCAAATGTATAGACGCGAGCCAAAGCGGCTGTCCGAATAGGTAGAATCTGTGGACGTAGTATGTAGTGCTTACTATCGTCTGACCGTCGCTGAAAGCGGGGACAGGGAAAGTATGCTTTGCTGCATCCATGACTTCGCCAACGCGAGGACCGTCGACAAGTAGCACGTTCATCATTAGCTCCAGAGCCAGGCGTGGTCGATGTTCCCGGAGCGGCCCACTAGTAGCGGAGCGTCGCAGCAGATACACAGGCCGGACCTCTTCAGGATCTCTACGGTAGCGACCTCGCGGTGGGTGCCGTGATAAGAGACCCAGCGGTCATCCTCGGCCAGGTTGATAACGTCGCCAGCGCCATCGACAACGGCTATCACCTGACGGTCGTTATCGTTCGTCCATATCAGGACTACCTGGCCGATAAAGGCGCGAACCGGGCAGATCTGCTCCACGTAAATGTAGTCACCCTGTTTCGGCATCCTCTTTACGCGCTCCCATTCTAGATCCATGGCACATCGTCATCCTCGCTAATCGGGTACCGGAGCCGGTCGGCTTTCGGTAGGGTTACGTTACAGAAACCAGCAATGTTCGCGGAGGACTGAATAGCCTCCATCGAAGCTTTCCGGGAAAGGCCAGTTTTCATTAGCCGCTCGGCTAGCTCGCGGTCGGAAAGCGGAAGCGTCATTGGGACCTCGTAATTCCACTCACGGAGCGCATCGTCAATCGAGTGCTTCCCGCGATGGACCGCGTGTAGAATAGCCTGCATCTCGCCATCATCCGGCCGTGGGTAATGGACGTCGCACGTGACAACAAGAGGCACGCCCGTCTCCCTCGATAGCTTTTCGTACGTGGTATTGATCTCAGACGTCCTGGGCAGCTCCCAGAAAGGCTGAACCTCTAGGAAGTAGTAATTGCCGAATGTATCATAGAACCGCTCGATTACCTCTAGGGCTCGATTATACCCGGCCCGCTTACTGACGGGCTCTGGTATCCCTTTACCGCCGAGAAGAGAGCAAGCAAGAAGACTACCGCTGCATCCAGACAATACTGCCAGTCCATCTCGGTTCGCTGCGAGCGAGCTTCCTGAGATGGTCGGATGATAATGATAATCACGCCACGACTGGGTGACGACTTTATTGAGATTTCTGTACCCTCCGGAATCTCTCGCGAGAATTGTGAGGTGGAACTTGAACTGTCCCTTGTGTTCGTCATCGACGGCTCCGGTATATCCCTCTAGCCCGAATATCGGCTTGACGCCTAGCTGTATGCCGTATTTCTCAAGCTGGAAATGAGAGCTAACGCCACCATGCTCGGTAAGCGCCATAGCCTTATAGCCTAGCTCGGCCGCGCGCTCCACATGGTACCGGGGCAGCTTGTGCCCGTCTCCGTGGCTAAAGGTCGAATGTCCATGGAGATTAACATAGGTGATATCGGCGTCAGCCACGCTCGGCTAGCCCTAGGACACGCACCATCAGGATATCGCCTTCCGCTATCATCTCTTTGATTTCCACATCGTCCTCGCCCGATACCGGCGTGCCGCCGAATCTAGCTAGCTCAGCAGACCAGATAAGGTATGCGAGCATTCGCGCGTCCTCGTCATCGACGCTTACCGGAAAGTCGCGGATCAGCGCCACGAACTGCTCTGGACTCCCCATGGAGTATATCCATTCTTCGCCAGGAGCGACTTGATATAGCGCTGCGCGGCCTCTATCCGCTCTTCAGCAGTCATGTCCGGGATCTCGTAATGAATGGGCTCCGGAGGGAGTAGCTGCCAGAATCCATTCGGAGTCCAGAACCCATAGACCTGAGTCCGTCCGCTTTCGTCGCTGCCCCATCCGGTCGTCATTTCCCGTCGCCTTCGCATCCTCGCCTAAAGGTCTTCAGCTCAGGGTCCCACTGGTACCAGCAGATAAGCTCGCCTAGTACGGTCGGGTCCAGGTCCGGGACAAATCCGGTCGGCTTACCGCAGTGAACGCATGTACCTCCGTCCACGAGCGTCTCGCAGAGCCGGAAGACAGCGCGGAGCGGATTCATCCCGGCTGCGCATTCCCAGTTCTCCTCAAAGAGCGCAGCGGCTATCCACACGATCGGCTTCTGCTCGTCGCAGTACCACATCATGAACTGGTCGGCTCCGCTCCGGCCGACCATATCGACAGCCGCCAGGAAGCGGGGATCTTTGTGGGGCTCCTGGCCGATATCGCTCCGGCGCTTTTTCGCCTTCATGACGGCTCGCCTAGCTCTCCCCACTTAGAGCCCTCGCATCGCTTGCGCCAGTAGAACCCAGCGAAGTTGATAATGTCGATCGCGGAGTCACCATCGAAGTCGTTGTGACGCCAGGAATGGAACTTGATTCGCCCGGCCTTGTTGAGGATGTCGTGGACGAGACCTTTCCAGCCCTTGCTCTGCCAGGTCGCGCCTTCCGGATCGTACCCACGCTCGCACATAACCGAGAGCGCGAGCGCGAACGGCCCGGCTAGCTGCCCTATGGCGTCCGGCGTCGGCGTGAGACCGATCGCCTTGAGGAAGTCGTGCGCCGCGTCTCGGTCGGCCGTCTCCTGCGCTTCTGACTCTATTAGGCTCATAGCCTGTATCCTTCCCTGACTTGTTCCTCGGTCCACATACCGTCTAGCTCCGACGTCTCCGGCCAGTTACACGTCCGGCAGCGGAGTAGGACGATTGTGGTATTGCTATCTGGTATACGCGGATGCGGAGCGCGGCGTGCCGGCCTCTGGATGCCTAGGATCTCCCAGTGATGTACGTGCGGCGGCTCGGAGAGCCTCGCTAGCGCGTTCGCGATAACCGTCTGGTCTACGATCGGAAAGCGTGGCTGCGATCCTTCCTCGGCCATGTTACGCCTTCCTTGCGGCTCCGTACGATAGTGCCTCGTGTGGGTGAATGTCATCCCAGGTCTCCGGCCGGTCGCCTTTCTTGTGGTGGGCTTCCACGCGGTCGCGAATCGAACAGAACCGGTCGGCCGGTCCCATGAATTCGCATCGGCCCGTCTGGTAGCAGACCGGGCGGAACATCCGCACGATTGCTTCCTGCTGCCAGCGGTCCTCTTCTGGGCCGTACGCGAGGATGGCCTTAATCATCTCGGCCCAGACTTGCTTCCATTCGTACTGGGCCTGGGAGCAGAGCCGGAGCCCGGCATGCTCGATGAGGTTCCGGAGGTTCGTCCGGTAGTGGACGCGGGTGGCGATGTTCGTCGGGAGGATTCCGCGAGCGTCCTCGGCGGGTACGCCCCCATTCACCATCCGGTTATAGCTCGCGGCTATGTACCGGGCGGTAGTCCGCCATTCGACTCGCAGAGGATGGTACTCCGCGAGCCGGGCGATGTACTCCGGCATCACGATTTCCATCTCGGCGTTCTCTTTGACCGCGAACCGCATCGACTCCTGAACGAACGTCGCCGTGCGCTGCCGGACAAGCTGGTGCGTGAACGCGCGGGTGACTCCTTCGATATAGAACGAGAAGTTGACCCATTCGAGCGGAGCCGGGAGCCCGCGCGCCTTGAGCGCTCCGTGGTACCACTCCATCGCCTGTTCCCTGGTGACCTCGGTGGGGTCCGGGAAGATTCCGCCTCGGTACTGTTCGCTGACCGCCGCAACGAGCCGGAGCGGATTCGCCGTCATGTCGCTGAGGACTACGGTCGGCCCGGTACCGTCGATTGGCTTCGCGGAGTACATCGCGCGGTCGGCCCATCGGACGGGCAGCGCGCTTCCCGTCGCCTCTGGGTGCCGGACGTACTGCTCATGCAGGGTGCACCAGTAGCCGGTCGGCGGCATACTTTCCGGAGGCGCGAGATACTCGTTACAGACGGACCCATCTTCATGGATCCATCCTCCTATTGCCTTATTCATATCGAGTCGTCCTCTTTCCGGTTCGCCTCAAGCATTCGCATATACGTCCGGGTAAGCCTGCCCTGGATAATGCCGCTGCTCTGATGAATGTCTTTGGTGAAATGCTGAATTGCTAGGATAGCCGTTAGCGCGGTATCCGCTAGCTCATCCAGCATCTTATTATACCCCTGAAGGTCGGTACCTTTCCTGGGGTTCTGACCGGTCGCGCCGATGTGGTCCTGAATGGCTTTTCCGAGAGCCTTTGTTATCTCGCTGATTCGCCGGAGGTCCTGTGCCGTGGCGTCCTCCGGTAGCTCTTCCAGAGCCTCGGAAAGTTCCTCAGCGACCTTCGACAAGCGCGCCCAGTCCTGTGCTAGCGGCTGATCCGTGTACATGCCGGATACCGCGCGGTCTAGCCAGGCGTCGATATCGCGAATCGACTGCCAGTCAATCGTATCGTCGGCGTAGCTCATCAGTTCTCCTGTGGATCCGGAGCTTCAAATGTGACATCCGCCATTTCACGGAATACGTGCGCCAGGTCGCGTTTGCTGAACGTCTTGTTGTTGGGAAGCCAGAAGGTGATGGCGCTGCGGTCATCGTCCTCCGGCGTGTGGTGAAGAATGTCCGGGCTCGCGAGGTACATGCGCACGCCGTAGTAGGTAATGCCGGTGTCTGCAGTCTTACTGACTAGCTCGACTTCGCGGGTAAGCTCCTGCGAATAGACGTTGATGCGCATTACGACCTTCCTCCATTGATGTCGATGATAGAGCCCGTCATCTGATCCGGTCCCATCAGGACCCAGATAACGGTCTCGGCTACCTCGTCGCGGGTAGCGCGCTTTCTGGTCGGGACATTCTGCTTTTCGTAATTGCGAGCCTGATCCGGAGTCCATCCACGGAAGATCGGAATGGTTGAATCGATGTAGGCCGTCATAGGCGTCCCATCGACCATACCGGGCGAGACCGCGTTGATCCTGTGGAGCGGCGCTAGCTCGCGAGCGAGGACCTTCACGGCCATGTTTAGAGCGGCCTTAGAGGCGCAGTACGCGACGGAGCCGCGCATAGGGATCTCGGCCGCATCGGAGCTTATCGCAACGACCGACAGCGCATCGTCCGGGAACGCGTGGATGTGCTCGCTGACGACGGAGACGAATCCGGAGCAGTTGACGCGGAAGGTCTCGTCCATCAGCCGGGCCGTTCGCCGCTCAGGCACCCAGGCGAGATCGTTCATGCCCGCCGAGTAGACGATGTGCGTGAATGGGCCTTCGTCGCGCATAGCATTCGCCACGCTACAGCGATCGGTCACATCCATGATAAGTCGCGGCGGAACGTACTGCTCCAGCTTCGGGTACTGCCGTTTAAGCTCTCGCGCGACGGTATCCCCAATACCCGACATACCGCCGACCACAAGAACCTTCTGCCGGTCGTTCACGCCGATCCTTTCCAAACCTGGAGGTCTATGTCTAGCCGGTCCCATAGCTCCGACAGGGAAGTGATGCGCTCTCCCAGAACGTCCCAGGATCGGTTGTACGGCTGGTCGCGGAGATAGACTCGCGAGATACGGTGCTTTACTGCGTCCTGCGTCTGCTCCGGGAGGTCATCAACGGCCGCCACGATCCGGTCGGTACCGACCTGGCGTACTAGCTCGCCGTATTTCGTCATCGAGTCACCCCCATCGAGGACTCCCTCAAAGATCACGGCGTCATACTCGATACCGTTACGGCTGAGCCATTCGCGAGTGTCCGGATCGATATTGTCTAGCCGGAGATACGGCCGGGAAGTACAGATCCATACCTGCGCTCCGGCCTCGCGGATGTGGTGGGTAAGCTCTCGCGCGCAGGGATAGGCTGGCATGAACCGCTTGAGGCCACCCTGCCGGTAGGCGAGCTTACACTGCCGGTAGACACTGTGCTGGACGCCCATAAATTCGCTCAGCGGGAGACCGGGGTTGATATCGGTCGCGGACGGCATAGGCATTCCTAGCCATTGTTCCGCGAACCAGAGGAAGTGAGCGTGGTAGTCGCCTAGCGTGCCGTCGATATCGACCGCGATTACCGGCTTGCCTTCGCCGGTACGGAATGATGTATTCAAGCGAGCCTCCGGGTATGTTGCTACCATCTAATTGATAACTACTTTCCTTGCTAGGTCTGAGGTGATGAGGTCGAATGCGGTATCCAGGAAGATATCATCGACCTTCTCATATACGGAGGCTACCCGGATAACACGGTTCAGGATAACGAAATGGTGAACCGTGTAGAACGACAGGCCTTTACCTTCCGTCCGGATCTGGATGTTATGGGAGGGCTCTACTTCGCGGATCTCGCCGCGAGCCGGGCCGTCGATACATAGCACGTTCATCATCGTACCAGCTCCATTACCTCCGGGTAGACCTCGTGGACGAGATATGACTTCTGCCATTTCCCGTACCGGCCGACGCGGTGAATCTCCGGATGACAGTCACAGTCGGTAACGAGCGGCTTGGGCACCGCAACGGCCGATGGCGGTGCCATCTTGGCACGGCTCCATTCAGTAGTCTTGTAGCCGAATACGTTAGAGATCCGGTACCAGTTGTTCTGATTTGTACCGTCGCAGATAATCATGTTGTCGGTACGCGGGCTCTCCGTCGTGCTTCCGTTCGCGAATATCTTGTGATACCGGAATTCGTGCTCTTTCTTCCAGCAGAGCGCCGTAGCCGGGATTGTTGAGATGATCCGCTCCGACCGGAGGTCATAGACGCAGGACGGTATCCGGCCGTCAGCGATCGGCTCGTCAACGTGGATCCAGGCCAGGCCTCCGTCGATGATCCGGCTCCACATCTCCCGGTAGGTCCACCGGATATCCCAGGCGTCGTGTTCGCCTATAAAGTCCTCCGGCGAGACACGGCCCTCCCACTTATCGCCGTAGACCTTAGTCCGGTATTCTTCCGGCGTGCCGATTAGCCAGTAACCGACCTTGGCGTGGGGCGCGCTCTCGTATCCGGGAATTGGCGCGTGAAGATACTGACAGCCGTAGAGACGGCTAGGCTCGCGGGTATTGCTTACGATGACGGCCTCTTGGCCGGAACTGACGACGGCCGCAGCCGCCGCCAGTCCAGCCGGGCCGCATCCCAGAATCGTGACGCGACTCATTGTCGGTCCTTCCTTACTGATGGCCGGCCCGGTAGGGCAGATGCCTGGTACCCTACCGGGCCGTATCCTGCCCATCGGAGGCAGGAATTAGAACGGCTCGCGCCGGAATCCTCTCCAGGACATGTCCATCAGATCCCGGTGCAGTTCCTCACGGAGCCTCGTGACGATCTCGCTAAAACGGAGGTTCGTCCGACGAACCGCCACCGCGACCGCCACGGCCACGACGCGCCGGAGCGGGAGCCGCCGCAGCCTGTCCACGGGCACGGCGCGGGCTCGCCGGAGCGGGAGCCGCAGCGGCCGCAGGACGCCCACCGCGCCGCGCAGGAGCCGCCTCCGGAGCCGGGCGGGCCGGACGGGTACCGCGAGCCGGAGCTGGGCTCCTGGACGCGCTCCGGGCCGCTCCGCGACCGTGCGCCGGAGGCTCGGGCTCGGGCTCGGGCTCTAGCTCATCCTCATAGTCCTCGTCGGCGTCCTCGTCGCCGTCCTCGGCCTCACCGTCGCCGTTGTCGCTGTACTCGGCGTCCACGTCCCACGGGAGCCATTCCTTGACGCGCGGCTGCATGACGCCGTTGTACGGCTCCTGATCGGTGATGATCCGGCACCACGCGTCATCCTCGTCCTCGCCCGGCTTGAAGCCGTCGATAGAGGTGATCGGAGATCCGTTCTGGTCCTCGACTTCCTCCACATCGACCTTCCGCGCTTTGACCGCGCGAATCGAGAGGCCGAAGTTGTCGAAGAAAGGACCCCAGCGGAACTTCGCGTTTTCCGTCAGGGTGACGTTGAGCCAGAATGGGCAGTCGTTGAACTCTGCCAGGTCGCCCTCGTTTTCGGCCGCGACGGTGAGAATCTTCAGCATGGGGTCGTTGCCGCCGCCACCGGCCTTGGGAGCGGAGCGCGTCCACCACATCCGCTTGACGTAGGCGTTGAGTTCGGTGCCGACCGGTGGCGTCTCGCCATAATACCGGTCGAATTCCTCGGTGGAGTATTCCGCCGCTTCCAGTGCCTTGACGTCGATATCTGCGACGTCCTCTGGCCGGAGCTTAGCCATTACAGGTTGTTCCCTTCGTGGATGTGATCGAGGTAATCCTTATGAAGCCTGTGGTCTGCTGCGTGTTCCCCTTTCGTGACGTACCGGAGCAGTCCGTGTCGCTTTTCCACGTGCTTGCGGAGCCACTCGGCTAGCTGGCCTTCTGGGTCGGCTAGCGCTACCTTCGCTGCCACTGACGCCTCTCGACTTCTCGATTGCCGTTATCATTTCGGACATCGCGAAGAATTCGCCTTCACCGACATCCCATGTTCTGCCTAGGGCCATATAGCGGTCCTTAGCAAACCACGGAGGGAAAGGCTGGGCTAGCGCTCGCCTAACGATCGGTCCTTTCATGTCCCGCGATTCCCTCGCTACGGAGTAGTATAGCGCGACGGAGAACTGAGAGGAAACGTAATCGGATATTTCGCCTTTCTTCCCCAGCAGCAGTGGAATCACGCGCGGCTCGCCCTCGGCGTCATCGACCGACATTGATGTTGTGATAAAGATCACATTGAACGGAGCGGCAATAATCCGGCCGCACCACCGCTTGAATCCGTTCTGATACTTCTGGTGGTTCTGGATAGCCGGTATATCGAGGTCGCGCTGCGGGTTGATCGCGTTCTCGCGCTCCAGAATCCACTGCATGTAGGATTCCTGCATCTGCGTTCCGGAATCGATCACCAGCCAGTCGTCCTCGGTCAGGTTCGCCTCGGCCCACTTGACGCCGGCAACGGCATGCTCCCAGTCCGGAGCCCGGATGAGCTGAGCCTGAGATCCCACGGCTCGCGCGCTCGCTACGCCTTCCGTCTCAGTCGACAGGAACCAGACGTTGCGACTGCCGTCTGCTGCGCCTCCGGCTAGTAGGGTCTTGCCGTGTCCGGACGGCCCGTGGAGCAGAATGTTGACTGGCGGCCTACGCGTGGGAGCGGAGAGATCCTCAATCTCAATCGTGACGTCGGTTTCCACCATCGCCAGTGGGTTCTCGCGAGTCTGCTTCGCGGTCTGTGTGCCTCGGCCTCGGTGACGCTGTGTTCCGCGTAGCGCTGGGGCAGGTCCATCAGCCATTGTAATCACGCACTCTTTCTCATGTCCTCGTACGGGTCTATTTGTAGGAAGTTTGACTTGAGTAGTGAACGGTAGGAATCGGCTCCGCGCTCGTGAAGCGTACAGGGACCCCACAGCGGACATTTCGGGCAGTCTTTAGTGGACGTCTTGAGTACCGGAATGCTGCCGTTGCGGACGGCATTCATCACTTCGACTTCATCGGCAATCTTCTCTAGCTGAGTCCGCTGTTCGGATGGTACCCGGTGCATAGGCTCGCGGACGAATAGCGGTGGAGGCTGACTCTTGCTTATCTCTCCATGAACTTCCAGGCCGGCAAACGAGGCTGCCACTTCCAGGTCCTTAACCGTAGCTTTGTCGATTGGTACTGGACCGGCCTTGGGGCTTCCCTGCTCTACGGTCTCTATTCCTGCCGAACGGAGGGCTATGAGGTAATGCTCTTTGACCGGCTTGTTGAGGTAATCGCCAGCCGCATTCCTCGGCCGGGTATCGGGCATAGCCTTCCGGAGGAAGTTGTAGATGATGCCGTCGATATCCTCGCCTGGCTTCAGGACTCCCTTTGCCCGCAGTACCTGGCTCGCGACGGCCCAGTAAGATCCACCCTGATCGTCTAGCTCTAGATAGGCCGTAGAGATCTGAGAGGCCGTTTTGTTTTCAAGCAGCTTTATCTTTCCGTCCGCGAGGTCTCGGAATACACCGTCCCAGCGCGAGGCGAATACGGCTATTGGCTTTCCGTGTCGGGTAATCTTTACGCTGAACGGCTGCTCTATCGAGATGATATGCCACTGGGAGTCTTTCCCGTACGTATTGACGTAGCCTTCCAGCATCGCTATGCCCAGCTCTTTGGCTTCCATCCAGACCGGCTCGTCAAACGAATCGTCTAGGTATGTCTTGGCGTAGCCGATCTCTTCGCCCACCCAGGTCTCGAAAGTGTCGGCCGGATGCGGGCCGCGCCGCTTCCCCTTCATGTACCAGGGAGCGAGAGCCTCGTGGATTCCGATACCGAACCAGAGTGCATCCGCCTGGACGTAGCGCGTCCGCCAGCCCTCCCGGTACTCCATCCACCAGCGCCACATGCAACGTTTGAACGCTGACCGTTCACTCGTCCGGAGAATAGGAATGGACGCTGTTGCTGTCATCGCCTCGCCTTTCGTTGCTGGTCTTTCAGGGGACTGCCCAGGCTCACAGCATCGCGGTCTGGGCAGTCCGCTCAGGGATCAGCGGTAAAGCGGATCGGGTAGGATACAATCCCACACCGCTGAGTAGCCGGGCGGGATGTCTCTCGGGTCCGGCCTGTTTCCGTTTGCGAAGCTCTTTCTCGGGTCCATCAGAATCCTTTCGGAATTCCCCCAACGATGGAACTGGACCCTGCCGGTAATCGGGGAGCCGGCAGGGCCCAGGGTCTTGCTAGTAGGCGGCTTCGGGAGCCCGCCCGGCTGCCGCGCCGCGCCGGCCACGGCCTCCGCGCGCCGGAGCGGCCGCAGGAGGCGCAGCGGGAGCCGTCCGGGCTCCGCGCCCACGGCCTCGGCCGGTGGCCGCAGGCTCCGGCTCCGGGGCTGCCTCGGCGGTGCGGGCCGCGCGCCTCGCGGCACGCTGGGCGATGTTGAAGTCGGACTTCTGGAAGTGCGGGTACAGCGAGCTGCCCAGCGCCAGGAGCCGGTCGGATTCGATCTCGTCAGGATCTCCCACGTTGTCGCGGAACCAGGTGGCGTAGTCGCCCATCGTCGCGGACAGGTCCTTGGTGAGGTACGTGGTGAGGTCGATGTCGCCGTTGGCCTCGGGCTCGGCCGGAGCCGCTGCGGGCTTTCCCCTGCGAGGTGGCATGTCCATTCCCTTTCTTGCGGATGATGTCTTGTGGGTTCTAGTAGAACTATACCCCAGTGAGCGCCGGTTTACTACCTTTTTCACATCGGTATTATCCTCCAGGCTGAACCGGCTCAGCCCGTGATAGCGGAGCGTAATGAAGCCGTTCTCCACCTTCCATTCTTTTGACTTATTCACGGTATCCTGGACCGTGAAACGGATGATCTCGTCGGCCTGCTGGGAGGTTACGCCGTACTGGCCCATGAGGCATTCGCGGATCTCGACAACGTTCGCGATGTCCGGAACGCCGATAAGTAGCTTACCCATGACTGCTCCAGGGAATGAAGCTGAGGATGACGGCAACGAGAATGGCGCTGAGCGCTATCGTCCACACCGCGACCGGAGTGAACCGGTTACGCGCCATCCAGTCATAAAAGGACTCGCGGAAGCTATTCAGCATTTCGGCTTCCTTTCGTACTCGGCCAGTACCTCCCTCATCTCATCCATCGCTTTCTTCATCCTCTTGTCTGCTCCGGGCTTGACGCCGACGAGAGGCCGGGCCATACGGAAGAGGAAGACTGGCCGGGCGAGCTTATCAATTAGCTCCGTGATCTCTTCATCTGTCATTAGTGATGCACCGACAATACGACCATCGGCCCGATAATGACGACCGCGAATGCGATCGCTAGGAATAGCAGGTACCACGGGAATTTCATGACGCCTCCTCAATTGAAAACATATATTCCTCTTCGCTGCGGCCGTGGTACTCGATGCGGATGATTCCTTCCGGCGTCGATACCCTACGCTCGCCATTACTCCACGCGCCATTGAGGGCCGTCTTGGCCCGGCGTTCGCTAAGGCCGTAGTCTTCCATCAGCAGGGTGAGAGCTAGCCTACTGTTGATCTTGGGAGCTGACTCGATTATCTCGTACAGTACCCGGTCTGAGCGAGGTACCCTGATATACCGGACTATGATTGAGCCGTCAGGAACGGCTGTCGGAGTCGGCCCAACCATCCGGGCTATATCGAGTATCCTGAGAGCGCGCTTCGCCGGTATCTGATACTGCTTGTTTAGGGTCTCGACTGTCTCAACGTCGGTACCGACGATCATCTTTCCCATTAGTATTTCCCTCGCTGGCGGATGTAGTAGGTATACGGCTAGCGACTCGAATACGTCAGGGTCATCTCCAGCCCGGCCGATCCATTCATTGTGCATGCTACAGGTAAGACCTCGGACACAGACACGGCACCAGTCTTTAGGATCGTGCCCCATGGAGCATTTGTGGTCGTGTTCGACGGCCAGGAACTTTGACTTGCCTTTCGCCCGGCACGAGAATATTGCGCAGCGCCCACCCTGCTTCTCGTAAAGCTCCCAGTAATCGGCGGCCGTGAAATCTCCGCTCTCGATATTCCGGTCATGAGCCCTCTGCTTCCGTTCCCTGCGCACCGCGACCTCGCACAGGTAGCACTTCCGCTTACCGGCCTCAAGCCTCGGCTTCGATAGCTTGTTGTCGCATCGGTCGCAGTTGGGGTTGCGCATGGCGCTACGCCGGATGCTCGCAGCCGGGGCCGTGAACCATGAAGCCGAGACCGGAGCGGTAGCATGGCTCAGGAGCGGGCCAGTCGCCGTCCCAGGCTCTAAGCGCTCCGGCCGTCGCTGTGGGCTCCTGGGCTGGCTCTGGGCCGCTCTCGGCCTCTTCCGGGCTATCGGTAGTCTCGTTCACTTGAAGAGCCCTTCTGTGAATATCTCGTCGGCCTCGCCAACGATAGCGCCTTCCCACTGGAGGCGCGCGCTGGACTTGATAGAGCGGCCAAAGTCGATGACGTACCCGGCTCGCTCCATTCCCTCCAGGACCTTCCCGCATGGCTCTCCAGCCTTGATCCTGTCGATGTACCGGACGGGTACGTTGCTGAGCTTGAGCTTGAGTACGACGAGAGCGGCCATAACTGGGCCGGCCATCATGAGGCCATACCGTGTGTAGAAGATCCCGTCATCGCCTTCCGCTATCGTGACGATGACTGGGACATGTCCGGTGATCTCGCGGACGGCTACGGTCGCCGGTAGTCCGTCCTCTAGATGCTGGATGAATTCGGCCCGGTTCACAGGGAGCCTCCGTGGAGCGCGGAACGGTCGCGCCAGTCCGGGATATAGTGATCCAGCATACGCTGCCAGGCTACCCGGAGCGGCTTGTCCGGCTCGTTCGTGTAGTAGGGCCAGCGGTCGTGGATGATCTTGAGGCATTCGCGCTCGGCGTCCGTCCGGTACTCCGGCCGCGCGAACCGCGTGCTGATACCTCCTGCGGCGTAGCGCTTACCGATCGGCGCGCACTTGACGTCGCAGTGGGAGCGCCAGAAGATACCGGCCTTGATACCCTGTCGGGCTAGCTCGCCGTCCTCGCCGTAGGAGTGGAGCCGCTCGTCAAAGTTTCCTAGCAGGACGGTGTTCGCGATGTTGAGGCCGAATAGCTGGAAGCCCCATCCGCCAGGACACAGGATCACGCCGCTAGTCCGGGAGATCGCGCCTCCGGTGAAGTAGTCGTGGATACCGCGTACGGCTCCCACGCCCAGGGCTCCGGAGTCTTCTGCGGCCTTGAGTAGCGGGAGCATATCGCCCGCAGGCTTCATGTCATCGTCGCTCATAATGATCGACTTCCGGCCGGTACGATCCGCGTGTAGAACTGCAGCCCTCCTGGCGTAGCCGATACCGCGACGAGGCGACTGGACCGGAATGACCGTGACGCCTAGACCGGTCCATCCCATCCGGGTAATCAGCCGGGCGTGCTCGCCGTACTCGCTCGGCTCGACAACGAGGCGTACCCGGAAGTCCTGCTCCATCCAGAGCGGAACGATCCGCTCCAGGTTGCCGTACCGGTTCATCGTCGGTATGTAGACGGCCGGATCGTGCGAGCCTCGCGGCCTGCCGTGGGTCACCGCTTCCTCCACGTTTTCTTGGGCCAGGAGTACGGATCGAATCCCGGTCGGTTAACGACGAGGATGATCGTTGGGCTGACGAGGATGATGCGGTCCTTGTCGCCACGTGCGGCGATTACCGCGAGGGTTAGCGCTTCGGCCGGAGCCGTCCGGTTACTCATGGCTGTTTCCCTCTGACCGGAGCCGCTCGATGAAGCGCGTCATCGTGTGCACGCGCAACGTTGGGTCCTCCCGGTAATCGTAGCCGAATTCCCAGGCCCAGTAGCCGGTAGCCTTGCGGCGGAAGCTGGCGACGAATTCGTACCGGCTGGAGCGCGTGATGTCCAGCGTGAGATGGCCGTTACTCCGGCCTGGGTTCTCTGTGACGTTGAAGCCCAGAGTCTCGGCTGCCTTGCGGACGGTCGTGACCGTCTGGAGGGGTTCCGTTCTGTGTCCCGTCATTCGCCTGTCCCTTCTGGTAGTGGTTCGATCTCTAGCCCGGTACGGAGCCCGATAAGCGCGGCCTGGTCTAGCTGCTCCACGGACAAGACTTTCATCAAGCGGCGCAGATGGAGCTGCGAAAGCGCGTCCTGAGCGAGAGCTTCCGGCGTGAACTTGGGTGGGTCGAATGGCGGGTACACTGTGTTGCCACCGGCCTTGTTTCCGATCGTGAAGATCAGCTCCATCCGGTCCATGATGACGGCATCCTCGCGGTCCACCCATTCGCCAATGGCTTCCTCGTCGGGCACGATCACGACGCGGTAGGACTTACTCATGACCGGCCTCGCTTCCTAGGGCATGCTTGACTGCGGAGCCGACGTGCCGCTTGACATCGTCGCGCTCGACTTCGGTGACGGAGATCACCTGATCCATGTCGATGGTCTGCGTGCCTCCGTACTGGGCGCTGTGGGTCCGGTCGGGACCTCGCGCCGAGAACTGGAGCCCGGCTGTGTAGCCGAGATACCCCATGCGCCATTCGCGCGGGTACTTCTGGAGCGAGGTCTTGGTGACGATGATGTACTCGTGCCCCGGTATGAGGGAGGTCTTCCCGACCTTGACTACCTGGGCCGAATTATGCCGATTGTGGCATACCGGGCAAGTAGCGGCTCCGGCAGGGCAGTCCGGGTAATCGTCGCAGACACCGACACCGCTCCGGGCGCACCGGACGCAGTACGCGGCAGGACCAGCCGGAGCTAGCGGAGGCTCCGGCTCCGGGAGCTTCAGCGGAAGATCCGGCAGGGGCTCGCCGTAGCCTAGGCTAGCCGCGTCCAGGCCGTCGCGGTAGCAGAGATCCGCAACGCCCAGGACAGCTTCCTCTAGCGCGGGCGACGTCTCGATGAGTCGTGTGATCGCGCGCTTGGTCTCGTCGGATAGACCGATGAGGGCAATCTCCCGGTCGGTCAGCTCGCCCCGGAGAGCCTTGCCGAGAATGGTTGGAACCTCGTCGCTGCTAGGCATGAGGGTTGTTCCTTCCGTGGAATATTTTGATAAAGATCCGGCCGACTCGCCCATTAGGGTAGTCTACCCCGTGGTCGTGCGCGGCCACGAATATCGACCGCACCGCGTAGCCGGTCAGGTATATTGTGACTACTAGACGGACGGCATTCGGCATGTGCTCTAGAAAATGGACGGTAGCGGTCATCAGCTCCACATGCCTTTCCTCGGATTCGCTACGCAATGGGGGCAGTAGTCGCGGAAGTGCCCGTTGCGCTTGATCCGTCGCTCTAGCCTCTTACTGCCAGGAGTCGTCCGGGCGACGACAAAGGGAATCCCGCGCCGGTAGAATTCGTCAACGATCGGCACGCCGCTCGTACCGTCACGGTGGTGGATGAGCCGCGCTTCGGTTAGGTAGCTACCCACGTAGTGCTGGGCCCACATACGAGGACGGCTGAGGTCGCCTATCGGCTCCGCAAAATGGAGTAGGTAGACGACCTCAGTCCGGCTCATGTCACTTGCTCCGGCAGACCGGGCCGCGCCGCTCGCGACGGCTGGTCTCGTCGGTCAGCGGAAGGCCGCAGTCACGGCACTTCTCCAGTTCATCCGCGAACCGGTCTCCGCACTTGTCGACGCCTTCCGCGATGATCTCGTCAAGAGCCCGGAGCGCTTCCGCTGCCGTAATCATGATTGGGCCCTGCCCACCGAGATAGCGCTTGACGAACCGGTATCCGGGCTTCCGTCCGGCCTTGATGAACCAGAAGTCATAATCATTCCCACCGGTCGCGGATACGGTCGCGTAGTAGCCGGGAGCTATCACGGAGTAGTCGTGCCGCTTGGGGGAAGTCTTCTGCGGAGCCGGGCACTTACCGTCAAGGTGCCTCGCGGTCCATCCGCGCTCGCCGCGCTCGATAGCGCCGGCCATCGCCTCTACCCGGCTACCACAGCGGTAGCAAGGTCCGGCGTACTTGTTCGGACGGACTGCCGATTCAGCATCCGACGCACACACGCCGTAGCAAGCCTTGACATCGTCTACGGTCTCGTGGTCGTGGCCTTTACCACACTTCATCTTCTCGCCTTTCGTTCCGGGCCGGTTCGTTCGCGGCCTCACAGAACTAAGTCTACTCCACCTGCAGCAATTACGCTACCTTACCGCGCGGAAGTTTCCCGGCCTTCACCGCTCCCCAGCGCTTGCGCTTGTACTCTTTGAGGATGTCTTCCGCCTGCTCGTCATACCGTTCCTTGTCGATGCCCATACCGATAGTCTTCTCAAGCTGGTACTCGGCCTCGTCAAGCCGGAGGCGAGCTTTCTCAAGAGTCTGGAAGGCCTGGATGGCGTTGTCGGTGTTGAACTTCCGGAGCCTGGCCTTGTCGTCGGCTCCGTTGTCGTGGGCGTCGTTCATGACTGCTCTCTCTCTCGATTGCGTCTAGCTTCCGGTCGGTATCGCGAAGCTCGCGGATCTTGCGCCGGTCGGCTGGGGTCCTCCGGAGGTACTGGACGGATGGGGTCATCACGGCAATGCCGGCAGCGATAGCACGACCGGAGCTTTCAAGCGTATGCCAGGTCCAGGGCTGAAACGGCGTTAGCACGATGACCGCAAGGATGGCTAGCCCGATCAGGACTGTCCACGCCCACGCGAGCCGCCGCTTCACCTCGGGTCCTTGGGCAGTGAGTGGGGATGGATGATCGATGCTGCGCCTTGTCTTGTGATGTTGAGTCCGACCTCTTCCGCCCATGTAGCAAGCGCATCGATTGCATCGGCCTCGGTCATCGTCTTGTCGTTGATGGCGGCGCGAAGCTCTTTCGCCTTCCGCTCCGGATCGCCCGGAGCGTACCCGGTCATGGCGTCCTCGCCCTGAGGTCGAATCCGATGACGTCGAATCCGCGCTTGGTGACGCGGACACGGCAGTCGCCGTCCGCGTCTAGCAGTAGCACATCGCGGTCTAGTTTCTTGCGTTCCGTCTGGCCGATATCGATGACGATTGTGCCGAATTCGATACCCACACGAACGTCAACGCCTGCGATCTCTACCACGGCAAAATCGTCAGCCGGCTCTCGGATCTTATACCTCATGACTGGTCCTTACGTTAGGGGAGCCCGGCTGGCGACGGTGTGGACCAGCCGGGCTCCGGTCTACTAGTTTAGCTGGCCGCGCGGAGCGGCGGATGCCTCCGGCTGAAGGCTCGCCGTGTTGGCGTGGTTGACGCCTCGCCGGTAAGCCGCAGCGTTGTACTTGACATCCTTGTTCCGCTCCATCCGGACCTTGTCGAAGTCGCTATCGATCATCGCGCGGATATTCTGGGACTTGTCCGCGAGGACTAGCTCCATACCCGTGCCGCGCTTGCCGGTGATCTCCCGGAGCCGCTGAGCGATCCGGTGGAGGTAACCCTGAACCGCGTTGCGGCGGAAGTTCTCGGAGCCGGACGGAGGAATGCGCAGCGCGTCCTCGCCGCGAGCCTTGATCTCGGCGGTGTAAGCTGACTTGATCCGGCCGATGCTCTTGCCCCATGAGGCGCGCTCGCCGGTCGCCCGGTTACGGTACATGAGCTTGGGCTCGCCCATCCAGCTATCGGTCTGCTCCCAGCCGTACGCCTGCGCGATGTCGAACCAGTTGAGTCCGGCGTTGTGAAGCTCGTAAGCGTTCTCGCCTAGCGACTGATTGGGGTCTGGCTTGGGGAAGATCGTTTCTGCCATGTGGAGGTAGATCGTGGTGAACAGCAGCTCGAAGTACCGCAGGTCGCTCTCGTACCCGTACACGTAGCAGTACTCTTCGCGGACGTTTTTGTAGCCGGAGCCCTTCATCCACACGGACGAGCACTTACAGAAGGTCGCGACCACATTCACGAGTGTAGACGTCTCGGACAGGAACGGGTTGCCGGCCTCTCCGATGTCTACCTTGATCCGGGTTGGCTTGAATCCGGTCGGGGCATCCTTCAGAAGCTCCCACTCCTCAAGGCCGTACCGGTCCATCATCTCGTTCGCCTTCGCGCGGCAGCTGCTGGCCTCGTTCATGCTCTCAGGGTCGCCCAGAGACTCAAGGTTCTCGGCCTTCGCGATGAGGGCTCGCACCCTCGTCATCGTCTTGCTAAGTTCCACTTTCTCGCCTTTCTCGTTTTCGCCTACCCCAAGTATAGCGCACAGACGCACAGAGCGCTACACAGGGAGCCTGCTAATTACCTCGTTCTTGAGAATTTCCGCGTCAACGTCCTCGTCGATGGTCAGTGAGTTCTGAAAGTACCACTGATTGCCGTGGCCTCGCTTCCACACCATAACCTTACGCGGCCTATCGGCGTAGGAGTGAACCTCCACACGCCAGGGCTCCGCTATCAACCTTACCGATCGTTCCTGTCTACTCGCCTACTCGCGGGCTCTTACCTACGGCCGACGTAACGGCCGGAGCGCTCGTCAAGCTCCACGTACCAAGTTTGGTCCGGAACGGTACCGTTAGCCTTGGTAGTCTTGAATAGGGTAATATGGGCTATCTCGCCTAGCCCGGCTCTTAGGTACTCGCTCGCCTCGCTAACGGCCGACCTTGCTTGTTCCTTCTGAAGGTCGTTCGCGCTCGCGTTCGCCGCGATCGTTTCGCCGTTCCTACGGAACGCAAGGTCCAAGTCGGAGCCGTAGAATGTGATCTCCGCGCTCCATCGCCGCATCTCGTCCATCTTCTCGCCTTTCGTTCTTGCCTAGGGCAAGTATACCTCATGTTTGCTAAAAGTCAAAATCCGGTGACCTCAAACACACGGTAGTTGTACGGAGGGAAGTACGGCCGGTTCTCGTTGCCGTCCGTGATGGACCACGCGTGGGCTCGCTTGCCCTTGGTACCGTGGACGTAGAACCTCCGGCCTTCCTCCATAGACGCCACGACTGCGCCTTCAGGGCCCATGTAGGTGACGTTGGTAACCGTTAGCCCGGTCTGCTCGAAAGCGGCGCGGAGGTCGCTGCCGCGCGTGCCGACTCCCGGACGGAATCCGTTCGCAAGCATGATCGAGGCCGCGATGCTGTAGCTAATACCGGTGATCTCCGAGTACGTCTGTACGGCGCAGTCGCTCCGGTACTGGAAGTCACCGTGCTCGTCGCGCTTCAGCTTGGCCTGCTCAAGACAGTCGCCGCAGCACGTCAGATCGTGCTTCTCGCAGGGCTCCGTCTCCCAGGTCTTCCGGTCGGTCTCAGTCATCGTTCTCGCCTTTGCTACGTTAGTTCGCCTACGGCAAGTATAGGCCATTTTCTCCAGAACTCAAAATGGCGCCACCCGCGTCGAAGTCCAATCATAGTCGCCAGCGGAACAGGCCTACCGCCATACATCACGGAATCAGTCTGAGCAAGCCGCTGGTTAGATTGTGTTGCGCGGGTGGCGCTGCTAGCCGCGTCCGGAAGGAACCACTCAAAGGGGCGCAGCTAACTATCGCAATTCTACTCCATAGATCCGGAGCGCGCTACCGGTTTACTCCGGACCCCATACGGTGTCCTCGGTCAGGAGCCAGACATCCGGGCTGTCGGCCTGCTCTCGCGTCGGCTCCGCACGGATGACTTCGCCGTCTCCGCTGTCGGTCGCGAACCAACACCGGCTGATCTCTCCGAAATACTCGGAGCCCGGTACCGGCCGGAAGGTCGGCGGCATAGGCAGCGGCTCGATACCGCGAGCCCGCTGCGCTGCGTGACCCTGCTCTAGTAGCTCGCGCTCGCGATCGGTCGCGCCTCCGGCCGCCCACCGGGCGCGGGTACCGTCGCACATCCCTTCGCAGAAAGCGGAGTAACGGTCAGCTTTCTCGGCGGCTCCGGGCTCGCCCTCGATATACGCGCCTCCGCAGCGGATCTCCGGTTTGGTCCCGTATCGCTCGAAATTGAAACCGGCCTCGTACTCGGCCGGGTACTCTTCGCGCACCGTCGTCATTTCCTCGCCTCTCGTTCGCCTAGGTCAAGTATACCCTACTTCTGCTAAAACGCAAAATGCCCGGCCGGAGCCGGGCACGTCGCGCCTTCCCTAGAGCGCCGGAGGGTTTACCCGGACGGTCGCGCCGACATCGGCACGGAACATCGTTAGCTCATCAGAGAGGGAGCAGAAGTACATCAGGTCTTCACCGAGGTCTCGGTACACGCCGTTCACGAGGACATCCGCATCCGCGAACGCGAGCACAAACGCTCCAGGCTCTTCAATCCGCTCGATCAGGAAGGAATTGTTAAGGGTATCCGCGTTGGTCGCGAGCAGGGTCACATCGACCTCTTCGGTAAGAGCCCAGCTAAATTCAGTCATTTTCTCGCCTTTCGTTCGCCTACCACAAGTATACCCGACGTCTGCTATAAAGCAAAGCGAAAGCCCGGAGAACTTTCCTCCGGGCTCGCGCCTAGTTTCCTGTGCCGCCCCAGGCGCGGTACCGATCCCACCACAGCCGGGCGATCTCCGGATCAACGCGGCTAACCGCGTGGCAGCCGTACCACAAGTCTGCGAGGTCCTGCCGAATCTGCTTGCCGGTCGGGCACGGTACGTCTCGCCCGGCTAGCTTGGTAGTCCCAAACGTCATCATCGGTCGGCCCACTTACCGCACGAGTCGCAGCATCCATGCTCATCGTCGTGGTCCTGGCAGTCGTCCAGCGACACCGTACCGACCGGAACGATTACCCGCGCGTCCGTGCGGAAGTAGTGCGCGTGGCCGTCCGTGTCGCGGACGATGACCGGGTAGTAGCCGGTCGCGTTGACCTCGATGCTATAGGCCACATAGCTGATCCCTGCCAGCTGGCGTATCTTGATGCCGGCCGGAACCTTTGTGATCTGCATCATCTTCTCGGTGGGGGTAACCTTCAACAAGCTCATCTTCGCCTCTTTCGTTCGCCTAGGGCAAGTATACCCTATGTCTGCCAGAAAGCAAAGAGCCCGGAGGAACTTCCTCCGGGCCGTTCGCCTCGCTTACTTCTCGTCGCGCATCCCGAACATATACGCGACTCGCTCCGACTGAGCCACCATCATCGCGTAAAGCTCCGGCTGGCTCTTGTAGACCGTGTCGTTGAGCATGTTCTCGATACCGCTCCAGAGAGCCTCGCGGGCTTCCTTCCGGAGGGCATTCGATCCGCGCTTCGCGGGCTCCGGGATCGGCTCGCCGCTACCGACGAGGGCATCGTGGGGGAGCGCGTTACAGCAGGGCTTGAAGTCCATCCCCTGCCAGACATCAAACGAGCCGGGGCCGTTCTCCGCTTCGTGCTCTTCGAGGATTCCGTTGTTCCAGTAGTCGAAGCAGAAGTCGTACTTGGTCGGCCAGTCAATCTTGCCGAACTCAACCTGGTCCGACCGCCAGTGAGCCGACCTCTGGTGGCTTCCGCGCTTCCGGTCGCCGCGCTTAATATCCGCGCAAGTCGCCTCGTGGATCTCCACAGTCCCGTCGCTCACGTTGAACGCTATCAGTTTCATCTTCTCGCCTTTCCTCGTCCTATGCCATAAGTCTACCTCATGCATGGCAGGATGGCGAACGATCTGGCAAACTTTCTTTGACTACTTTAGGCGACTTCCGGCTACTCTGCAGCAAATAGCCCTGCACGGCCCAGAGAGCGATGCAGAGCGCAGCGACCATGGGCAGGCAGTAGTTACCCATCGAGCCGGTTTCATGAGTTTTGGCTGGTCATTGGTATTTCTAGAAAACCGCAATCGAACGGCTGCAAGTTAGGAAACCAATTTCGATCGGAAACCAATTTCGAACAAGCGTGGCCGGCTGTCGAACTTTTCCGCAAAACCTCTAGACGTTCTGGGCAGCCTCGGCTAGACTTTGGGTATGGGCGAGAACGAGAACGAGACGACTGAGATCCCCTGCGGGATGTGCGGCGGTAGTGGGAAGTCGCGCCTCTGCCCGCTGAAGCAGTGCCAGCGGTGCGAGGGCTCCGGCGCTGACCCGTATGCGAGCCTTTAGTCTTTCTTGGCGCGCAGGGTCTTGCCGTCCTGAGTCCAGGACAGCTCCACGCCTTCGTCGCTTAGGAGGTCGGCCGTCTGCTCCATCTGCGCCCGGTCCTGCGGCGGTATCGGTGGGGCTCCATCAAGCACGCCGAACTGGTAGCCAGTCGGGTCCTCGCCTACAGCCTGTAGGGCTCCGGCGATCCGGGCTCGCGTCCGCTTGCGGTTGTAGCGGTAGCCGGAGACGACTAGCGCGATAGCCGCCGCGACGGCCGCAAGCAGGCCGCAGGCAATCAGCATGTACTCCAGCGTCTGGATGATGATGTGGTGGTAGATGTAGATCGTTATGGCGAGCCCGACTACAAGGAAGAAAGCGCCCACGGCCGGAGACATCTGCGCGTTGCTAGCGCTCCGGTACATCCATCGCTTAATCATCGGCCCTTCCTGTTCTCTAGCGCGTAGTCGTGAAGCCATTGCTCGTCATCCATGAAGCCCTGCGTCCAGGTTCGCTTGTTCCCCTGGCACACTAGTATCTTACCCGGTCCTTCCAGACAGTCCATAGCCGGAGGGCCAATCGTCCTTGTGAACTGGTTAGGCTGGAATCCTGCCGCGCAGAATGCAGAGAACGCGAACTTGAGGGACTGCCCACCCATCGCGCGGTCGGTAAGGTCCTGGAACATGAACTCACCGAACATGTTCGCCTGCCGGCCCTGCTGGAGAAGAGGCGCGATTGCCTCGGCCCAGATAACCGGGCTCGCGGACGACTCGCCTAGGGTCTTGGTCCAGTAGGTCTTGAGCTTGCCGCCCAGGTGGTTACCCTCGTCGCAGAATACCCAGATGTCACCAAAGTCGGAGAGCCGCTTGCGCTTCTCGCGGACGGCCGTGTACCGGGATTCGAGAATGCCGTTCAGGTCATAGAAAGTCTTCCAGATCTTATCCATCTCCGTGACCGGATTGTCGAAGATGTGGATGCCGGGAATCCCGTGAAGAGCCTCGAATGAGACCTGCTTGGTGTCGATGCAGTAGATGTCGGCTAGTGGGTCCTTGTGGGCGATCTGCGCGGCCTTAACGAGGAAGCTCATGGACTTCCCAGTACCGGAGCCCATGAAGCGGCACCACCACGGAAGGTCTCCATTGTGGCTCTGTACGTACATCGTCTTGTCAGCCCGGACGCCTAGCCCGGTCTCCCGTGGGCCCAGTGCTTCCAGCTTGTCTAGGTAGTCGCGGAAGCGGACCATGTCCGGGAGCTTGGGAACGATGACCGGAATCCACACGAGCATGCGAGGCGTCTCGGTAGTCTTCCAGACGAACCGGACCTTGCCGACCGTGTGCGCCTCGATGACCTCCTGTACCGGCTCTCGCTCGCGGAGTAGCGCGCCGAACGTATCGGGCAGCTGGATGCTGCCCTGTTCCGGGCTCATCTTGAGCCGGGCCGTTACCTCGGCAGCCGAGCAGCCCATCTTGCTCGCGAGCAGGGATGCGAGGACGTTCTTGGGTACACCCTCCAGCTGTGGCTTCTCTTCCACTTCCAGGATCGGCCGGTTACCCTCCGTCATCTCATCGGCTCCGAATACCTGCCGGGCGATCTTGGTTGTGGCGAGCGCGGGCTGGCTGACGGGATGGGTTCGCCGGTAGGCGACACGAGCCCGTAGCACGACCACAGTCAGCTTCCAGAGTATAGCTAGGACGATAGCGATGGTGATGGCGCGTACCGTGTCGGCCGGGCTATCCGCCATACAGCTCAGGATCACCAGGACTAGGATCACAATGACGTTGTTACGGATTGCCCGGTAACCGCGCGACCGCTGGGCGAAGTAGACGATTGCGCCTTCTGGCGTTGCGCGGTTAGAGCTTCCGGCTATGCTACGGAGCCTGCGCTCATCGCCATAGCTCTTGTCCGGATGGATGTGTGCGCCCGTGTGGAACCGGACGAGGACGCGATGAATCTTGCCGGGCCGTCCTGGATGGCGCCAGCCGAGGTACTCCATGCCGTAGCCGTTCAGGATCCAGCCGGAGGCCGTAAGGATGTACAGCCCGAACCAGAACACGAACGGCACCCACCAGGGGAGGTGGAGCTGGTGCATAACAAAGTCAGACATCACCCACTCCGTTCGTCAGGGTGTTCCCTGTAGTAGTCTTCCTTGATGTCTGGCGGGAGAGGTCCGCGCCGGCCAACGCGACCACGGTACTCGTCGCGGTTCAGCGCCCACTCGCGGATATGGATGTCCGGCTTGTGCCGCTGAGTCCAGCTTCCGTCGCGCGGAGCCGTCTGCCTAGCTGCGCGGTGCTGCCGGAGGACGTCCGGAGGTACAACGTCCGGCGTGCGCTCCTGCTGTGGCTCTGCGGGCTCTAGCGCCGGTTCTGCGGGTGCGGGCTCGATGCGCTCGCGGACGTTCCGGACGGAACGTGCCTCACGCTGGAATTCGTCGGCCAGCGTCAGCGCTACCGTCTGGAGAGCGCGCGACCGCGCGACGATGATGTCACGGAGATCGCTGAGCGTGGCGAGGGGAAAGAGGAACCAGCGCACGATGCCATACTTGGGCAGTGGCGACGGGTAGATGGAGCCGGAGCGAGCCTGCGCCTTGCGCCGCTCGTAATGGATATGGATGTCATAGAGCACGACCGCAATGATCGGTAGGCTTGCCCACATAACCCATGCGCCGTACGGCTCGCCGGCCAGCCGGGCATGGAATGTCTGAAGGAAGGCTGAGACGAGGGCGAGGCAGTTGACGAATGCGCGTGGCTTGCTGCCAGACATACCCTTTTGCGCATACTTCAGGGAGTAGTCGGCTCCCACGAGCGCGGCTCCGTCGAAGCACGTACTCATGAAGATGGCGATGAAAGGCGGCACGCCGAAATGGCGCGCGACCCAGAAGAGGGAGTAAGCGCTCACGCCGAGGATCGGCACGAGTACGAGCAGCCAGATAAAGCGTGTGTAGGCGATGCGTAGAGCAGCGCCCAGCCTACTCCGGAAAGAGCCCGTAGGCGTACTATCGGTCATAGGTCCCATCCTTTTCTCCGCTTAGAGGTTGGGGCTAGCCCTGCCCGGAGCGCGGCCGTGCTTCGGGTGGGGCGCTTATGCCTTACGGCAAGTGTACCCTCTTACTCACATAGTTAGTCGAGTCTCTTTCTAGCGGTCGCTTTCCGGTAGGTGTAAGTGGTACGCGGTAGGCGGTTTAGTAAGGGGTAAGCGGTAATCTGTAGGCGCTTTTAGAAAGCGAGAGCGAGTTAGCGACGGTTCGCGGATCACTGCCCGGAATGACGAAAGAACAGCCGTATCTGGTCCGGTAGCTCCGCCAGGATGGCCCAGTCCTCGTCGGAGATGAGCGGGGCATAGGTCGCCGGATTACCGACCATAGTGGCCATCCCCATGATGATGCCGTGGGCCGTGTGATCATCAGGCGTGTCGGCTCCGGCCCGGCTCTGCCTGCGCTTGCGATCGGGCGAGCCCTCCTGGATCTCTTCTGACCGGTAGGTCTCGTTGAAGTCGGGCAGCTGCTCAGGCTTCCAGCCGTCCATGCCGTGCTCGATCATCGAGCGCCAGCAGCGCTCCATCCGGGAGAGGTAGCCGAGGGAGCTGCCCTTGCCGCCATGTTCCTGAATTGCGTCGCTTATTGCCTGGAACGTCTTGCCGCCATTCAGGTTCTTTTCCTCCCAGATCAGCCAGGCCTCGCGCCACTTTATGACGGACGCTTCCGCTGCGGGTGCGTCGAATGCCTTCTGGAGCCTGACTATCTCTGAAATTCTGTCGACCATTGTTGCTCCCGTTATCCTAGGGGATAACCTAATCATAGCGTATCATCGGACGTATGACTATTAAGGCTATCGAAACGAAATATGGCGGATGTAAGTTCCGGTCGCGCCTGGAAGCGCGGTGGGCCGTATTCTTTGACGTCTGCGGCATTGCCTGGGAATACGAGCCGCAGGGCTTCACAGTCGATACGCCGCGAGGCAAGATCAATTACCTTCCGGATTTCTGGCTCCCACAGACCGGGCAATGGGCCGAGGTCAAAGGATATCTCGATACCGATGGTATGCACCGCCTATTCGCGCTCGCCTGTGGAATGGCACAATGCGGCCGTGGGCGGGATCTCGTCGTGTTCGGTGACGTGCCTAGGCTCCGGTCGATGTCATGGCCTGTACAGCTTCACTGGCATCGTAAGCTATGGGGCGTTGCGTGGGTACCGGAGGACGGCTGCCCCATGCGCCGGCCACACGTCGCAGTAGAGGACAGCGCGAGGACGGCGCAGCGGCTAACGGACGGCTTCCCGTTCGGCGCGCCAGACTGGGCGCTGGACGGTCTAGAGCGGGCTCGCTGCGCCCGGTTTGAGTGGGGTGAGTCGGGATGACTCCTGTCGATGAGCCAGCCGAGGAAGGTCAGCCGGAGCTAATCGAGCGCGGTCTAGTCTTCCATCCAGCATCAAGCATCCGGAAGCTCTACGCCTGCCCGGACTGCGAGGATGAGTATATTGATGCGGTCGCTCTCGGCGCGCATCGGCTCCGCGATCACGCGTAAGCGCGTGATCCTACTCGTCGTGCTTGTGCTGTTCGTTACCGGCATCTTGTGGTTCGGACCTCCGCAGCACTAGGCAGGCCGCGCCTCGCGGACGATAGCCCTAACGACTAGAGCGGTCGCTAGTAGGGTAACCGCGAGGACGGCCGCAAACACCATGACGAGAATCGAGCATGAGAACGGCTGGCCGTAGAGCGTACCGGTTACCCGGAATTTTCCCAGGATAACAAGGAACACGGACGCGAGGATCAGCTTAAGCATTTCGCACCTCAATAACCGGGTAGGCTTCCACGGCCCATCCCGCTGGTAGGTAACGGCTGACGGCCGCAAGACGCGACCAGACATTCCAGCCGAGAGACAGGATAGACGGCCCGACCGGAACACCGTTGTGCTCGATACGGATTACCCAGATCATGTTACAAGGTTCCATCGTCTCGCCTTTGTTCGCCTAAGTACAATAATAGCCCGTAAGGTCCAGTCTGGTCTAGACCCTACGGGCTATCAATTAGACTTTTTCAGGCGAGACCTTCTATCACAGAGTCCTCCAGGTCTGGTGGCGTAGGTAATACTGGACCTCGCGGACGTAGCCGTCAACGCCGGAGTTATAGCCCGACTGCCACGCGGAAACCGTTCCCCAGAAGTTGTTGTATACCGAACGGCCCATGTAGCTGTGGCCGGTATAGACGGAGCGGAGCCAGGCCGCCATCAGATCGGCGCAGAAGGCCGTTGACCGTGACACCCATGGATAGCCTCCCCACGCATTGTCGTTGGTGGGTGGAGCCGGTCGCGCGACCTTCACCTGCAGGATACACCAGGACTCGAATCCGTGCGCATCGCGGTCGCCCGCCTCCCTCTGGTTCCAGGTAGACTCCGCGACGGCCTGAGCCTTGAGAGCGTTCTGATCCCAGCCCCACTTACAGGCTGCCCATTCAAGGATCTCGTCGGTTGTGCCCTTGAAGTTGCCGGTTACCTTCGCGAAGTTCCGGGCCATGACTGGGTCCTGAAGCCGCCAGGGGCCGAGACGGAGCTTCGTGCCTCGCGGAGGTACTGTGTGGTTGGCTACGGCGTTCCCTGCGACGCGCTCCGGGGCGAGCTGGACCCGCGCGGCGCAGTAGGCATCCGGACGCGGCAGGGTCGCGCTCTGCGGCGCAGTGCCCCAGTACTGGCGAGCGGCTGGCCGGCTCGTGGTCGCGGAGACGTAGCTAGACAGGACAAAGGTCCCGACGATAGCGGTAGCCAGGACGAGGAAGCACACGGCTGTGCGCAGGATAGGGTTGTGCATGATACCTCCTAATGCCTGAAAGCCCGGAGGTAGTCTATACCCTCCGGGCTCTCCTGCCCCAGCGCCGGCAGGGCCGCGTTGCCTCGCTGGGAGTCTTGAGTTGGTTACTGTCCGCCGCACATCCGGCAGAAACAGAGCGCGTTACCGTAGCAGTGATTGGTGCCGCTGCGGCAGCCGCTGCATACCCAGCCACGCACTGTCGCGATGAACTTTGTGATCATGATAATTACCCTTCGCTAGATTTGGATTCCAGTACGTTGCGGATCGCCCGGAGGTCAGCGCGGATATCCTCCATGACGGCCACGAGGTCTAGCAGGCTTCCGTAGACGTCGTCAAGATCGGCCGTGGTCTTCCTACGCCTCCACCAGAACATCGGTCACACCCCATCGTCGGCTAGCCGCTTCGCGGTCTCCGGATCGATCTCTAGAATGACCGGCTTGCGGTCTAGCATTTCCTTCAGGTCCTCGGTCGGCGTCTCGGCTAGCTCTAGCGTCTCGGTGATGCCGAGGACGACTAGCTTCGCCTCGTCTACGCCGTCGATCACGGTGCAGTAGCGCCGGACGTAAGCGAGCATCTCGCCTAGCTCGCCGTTGACGACGAGGTCATCCATCATGGCCTCGGCCATCTCGATGGTCATGCTGTCGTCCTGGCCGGGAAGCTCCGCGAAGTAGGCCAGAGCGGCTCTCGCTATGATTAGCTCCGCTCCGAGTAGGGTACTCATATCAGTGCTGCCTCTCGCATCGCCGTAAACAGGACGATCAGGTCAATCATCAGATGCTCACCGTTCCATCCGCAGTGCTGCAGAAGAGACCGGAAGTACATCACGGTCCACCACACATACTCGATCATCGGACCTTCCTCCCGTTCCTGATCTGGCCCTTGACTACCGGCTTGAGGAACTTCCGGACTCGCGCCCGGATCTTCCGGGTAGCGTTCTGAACGCCTAGCGTCAGGAATACGCCGAGGATAATTCCCACGACTGCCATTCCGGCCATTGCCTCGCCTTTCCTCGCCTTTGATGTTGGAGCCGCTGCTGCCCTTGCCTCTAGCATGACCGGCCAACTTCGCCCGCTTCCAGCCTAGCTCCAACACTACAATAGTACCTCGCGGAGCGGACCTAAGTCTACCCAGACGAGAAACTTTCTTCTGATATTTTCAGTTCGTCGGGCGAGTCCTGAAGAAATGCTCCGGCGTTTCGTCCTCGTCGGCCTGGGTGTGGTGTACATCTGCTCGCCTAGGTGACGTGAACGCGCGCTCCGCGTAGCCGCGCCGCTCTGCGGCTTCCTGCGCGAGGTAGGCCGCTATGGTAGCCTTGACGTGCCGCTCGAATTTGGCCGGATTGACGCAGTCCATGCCGCGCATGATCCGCTCGGTAAGCTCGGCCGCAGGCGCATCGGCCTCAGCCCAGTCGGCTACTGAGGGAAGGAAGCGGAGCGGTTCTGGCTGTTGCTTAGACATGACTTGCCTCTCTAACGTGGAAGAGCCCGGCTCCGTAGAGCCGGGCATCTTTCCGATCGGTCAGGCTTCCGGCGCGCGCCAGTCGCTCGTGGTCGGCCGGGCGAACCCCTTCGGCCAGTAGCGCTCGTGGGCACGGCCACCGGTCGGGAGGACCTTCAGCCAGTTCGCGATCTTGGTCTGGTCGGCCTTCGAGTGGCCCTTGAAGTGGGTCGCGACGAGGTCAACCAGTTCCTTCGCGAGGACCTGGTTCGTGTCGCGAGCGGAGGGAGCGGAGCCGTTGCTCGCAGCCTTGTCGGTCGCGGCCTTCGCCGGAGCCTTCGCGGCACCGGTCGCAGGCTTCGCGGCCGCAGGCTTCCGGGCACCCTTCGCAGGAGCCTTCTGGACCTTGTTCGCAGCCGCAGCAGCCTTGGTCGCGTTCGGCTTCGGAGCGGCCGGAGTCGCAGTCGCGCGGCGGGCACGGCGCGGAGGGGTGGCCTTCGCGGTCGTGTCGGTCTTGGGCTCCTGAAGCACGCCGGCCAGAACTTCGGCATCCTTGGCGGCCTCGTGGGTGGTGGTCGTGTCGGTCATTTTCTCGCCTTTCGCCTAGGCCGGTCGCTCCGGCCTTACAAGAACAACTCTACCCTATGATTTGAGCGGAGTCTACCAATCCGTGAACTTTTCCTGAACTTTTTCACGGGATGTAGCCGAGGACGCGCATCATGCTCCACCATGGGCAGTTCTCGTGATGATCCTTCCACCATGGCATGAGACAGGCCGCGCAGCGCTCGCTTTTCGGTATCACGACATCAAGACTCAAGGGAGGCTCGCCTGCGCTGAAAACGATGTCGGCGTTTGACTCCCACAGGCCGGTCGTGGCGGTGTAGATAAGGTACCGGCCGATATGCGGGCCGTCTAGCTTGACGTTGATCTCATCGACCACGTATCCCTCAATAACCGTCTCGCCTTTGTATATTGCACGGACGTAAGTCCCGTTGGGTATCACGAACGGCTCATTCTTATCAAACATCCGCCATCCACCGATCGCCGCGAACCGTCGCCGGTCCTCTTCGCTCATCGCTTCCTCCCTACTCGAATAGGACTAGCTCCGCGAAA
>Ga0210389_10000564_pt1 | contig 33117 bp, 23 predicted proteins | sample IncBWH28OmetaG_FD_160127 | JGI IMG/M metagenome (GOLD analysis project Ga0210389, IMG submission 160127) | Forest soil microbial communities from Barre Woods Harvard Forest LTER site, Petersham, Massachusetts, United States - Inc-BW-H-28-O ... | reverse complement strand
ACCGCCGATACCGCCACCGATGCCGCCGCCGCCGGTGCCGCCACCGCCGGTGCCGCCGCCACCGATGCCGCCGCCTCCGCCGGGTCCGCCTCCACTGGGTCCGCCGGGTCCCCCTCCGCCCGGTCCGCCGGGTCCGCCTCCACTGGGTCCGCCGGGTCCCCCAGGCCCGCCCGGCCCACCAGCTCCAGGAGGCCCACCCGGCCCCCCCGGGTTACCAGGTGCCCCCGGCCCACCAGCTCCAGGAGGTCCACCCGGCCCACCAGGCCCCCCCGGGTTACCAGGTCCCCCCGGCCCACCAGCGCCAGGAGGTCCACCCGGACCACCAGGCCCGCCGGGGTGACCAGTCCCGCCGGGGTGACCAGGTCCGCCGGGGTAGTCAGGTCCGCCGGGATGGTATCCCTTTGCGCCGGGTCCTTGCAGTGGCTGAGGCGCTACCGGTTGGTTCGCGTTATCGTGGCAGTGGTTCCAGTCCCAGTTCGGACCCCATCCCGGGTCCCATAAATTGCCCGGGCACCACTGCGGGAGTGGCCCCGGCTGAGCCTGAGCCTCGTTGGCAGCGCCCAATCCGACCAGCCCCAAGCCTGCGACCATCACGGCTGTTGCTGCTGCAAAACGTGCGGAATCCTTCATATCGCCTTGCTACCAATGCAAGCTGTGCATCAAGATCACAGAAGCAGAGAGAAAGCTGTGGTTAGCGTTTGACGGCAGCGAAATCCGGGCCGAACATCGAAATACGTGACGCAGCACACAGTTAGGAAGCAGGCCGAGCCCTTACGCGGGTTTGCTTCGGTTCGCTACGCACTCCCAAGTGCTTACTCGTAGCTCCCTTCCAGATACCACCGCCGTTGGCGGTAGCACAGCAGTAGCGCGCGCTCGCTCTCCAGCAGTACCTGGGCGCGGGCGGTGCTCCCCTTCCCCAAGTCCGGATCCCACCACCGCTCGTCGACCGGCCAAGGTCCCGCCCACCAGCGCAGCCGGTCATCCCGACCGTGGCCGGCCAGTCGCGCGGGGTCGGCGGAGAACATCCCCCGGCTGGTTACTCGTATCGGATTTCCCTGGGCGTCAAGCAACTCCACCGGATCGTCGAGAAGCACCGCCGGCGACGGCTGGGGCAGTTGGCCGGGCCATGGCTGCCCCGGGTCGGCTTGCGGTTCCGGCTCGTCGCCCAGCGGGGTCAACGTGATGCGTTCGGCCGGCCCGCGACCGCCGGACAGCACCGGTATCCGCACCGCCTCCGGGCCGAGCAGGCCCTGCACCCGCACCAGCGCCCGACGCGCCCGAAGCCTGTCCTCCTCACCCAAGCCACCCCATAACGGCAACTGCAGCGCCTCAGCAGACACCACCTCCACCGCCTGCAGCCTTAACAGCGTCACCGCCGCGGTGGGACGGGGGTCGCGGGTCCGATTGCTCAACCACCCGTCCAGTTGCCAGCGCACCCGATCGGCGGTGGCATCCTCGGTCAACGGCTCGGCGCATCGCCAAACCCGGTTCAGCTCTTCGCCGTTGGCGGTGACGGCGTGAATGGCCAGCCGGGTACATCCCACCCCGGCGGCCATCAGTGTTTGATGCAGCGTGCTGGCCAGCGAGCGTCCGGCGAATGCCGCGGCATCGACCCGGTCGATCGGCGGATCGCAGTCCAGCACCGCCTCGAGTTCCGGCGGCGGCTCACGCCCGGACGGTCCCCGCTCGGGTTCGCCGCGGGCGAACCGGTGTGCGGTCACCCCGTCGGCGCCGAACCTGGAAGCCACGTCGGTGCGGGACAGTGCGGCGAATTGCCCGATGGTGCGAATTCCCATCCGCCACAACAGGTCCGTCAGTTCTTCTCGTCCCAGACCGGACAGGCTCGGCTCGGTGGCAAGTTGACGGATCGACAGCACAGACAGAAACTTCGCGTCGCCTCCCGGCTCCACGACACGGCCCGCACGCGCGGCGAGGACCGCGGTGGACAGCTGGTCGGCGATCCCGACCTGACACTCGGCGCCGGCGGCGGCCACCGCGTCGATCAGCCGCTCGGCGGCCATCTCTTCCGACCCGAAATAGCGGGCTGCCCCGCGCACCGGAAGCACCAAGAGCCCGGGCCGCAGCACCTCGGCGCGGGGCACCAGATCGTCCACCGCCGCGGCCACCCCCTCGAAAAAGCGGGCGTCGCGGTCAGCGTCGGCGGTCGCGACGTGCAGTTGCGGGCACCGGGCGGCCGCCTCCCGACGCCGTAATCCTCGTCGCACTCCCGCCGCACGAGCGGCCGACGAGCAGGCGATCACCCGGTTGGCCAGAGTGACCGCGACCGGAGCCGTCGCGGGCTGGCTTGCGGCCGCGGCCGCCGCGACCGCGGGCCAGTCCATGCACCAGATCGCCAGCACCCGTGAAGAGGTCGAGGAAGACGCCACCCGATCACCCAGTTCGCGCCCGGCCGATCACCCGTACCCCCGCGCACATGCCGCTGACCTGCAACCGCACCCCAATTATTCGTCCGAATCCCGGGGTGGGTGCGCCCCGGTTACCCGCCGTGATGTCATAGCCGCAGACCCGAGCCTGAAGCCGCGTCGGCGCCCCTTCCCAGTCGCCGTCGGTGACCAGCAAAGTGCAACCTTTATGGCGAGCGCGGGCCACCACTGCACGCGCCCGTGTCCGCGGCACCCGGCGCCCACCCAGACCCAGTACCACCAGGTCCATGCCGTCGATGAGCACCGCGGCCACCTCCACCGGATCGGTCCCGGGATCCGGTATCACCGCGAGCCGGCTCAGATCCGCTCCCATCTCCACAGCGGCCAGCAGTCCGATATCCGGCTGGCCGACGATGGCCGCGTTGCCCCCGGCGGCCGTTACCGAGGCAACCATGCTCAGCAGCAGTGACCGGGCCCCCGACAGCACCGCTACCGTTCCCCGTGGTAACTGTGTCGGCAGCACCTCGGCAAGCCACTGCGGAACGGCCAGCCGAGCTTCCGATTCCGGCAGCAGGTCATCTGAGCGGGTGACGCCCGCCCCGGCCACCTTCCCGGACAACGCAGCCATCTGCCGGCGCAGCGATTGCAGCTGTTCAGCGCGATTTCCATGCCGTTGATCGGAGGCCAAAGCCGCAGTCATGCCAAGCCTCCTACCAGCTCTTTTCTCATGGTTTCGAATATATGTTCGACGTTGTTTTCGAGTAAACACCCACCCTCCGACACCCGTCAAGGGCGCGTGAGACGCTGCCTGGGTGCGGCCGCGCAAAACCCCGTTACTGGTGTGGCTCATGGTGTGTTGGTGCAGTGTCGCCGCCGCAACGCCGGCCAAAAGTGACCCCACAGAACACCAGGACGCCTGCCACCCCGCAGAGTTATTCGCCACCGACAACACCGCCGTCATCACCGACCCCAATATGGACTCAGCCGGTCAACTGCAAGACGGGCTAGGACTGTTCGAGATACAAGCCGACGTGGCCATTGCCCAAAACGGCGCCGCAGTGACGGGATCGACCCTGCTCGATGGGGTGCATTGGTCAAATGCGCTGCAGCAGACCACCTATGAGCGTTCGCGTGAATTTCATCTCTGCCGTCCCGACGAGCTCATGTTGCACACCCTCGCCGAGGCGCTGAGGCGGCAGTTCAACCAAGAAGCGGTGCTGACCTTCGACTACCTGCCGCAGAATGCGCCAGGAGCGAATGCGATCGCCGTCACCGTACCCAACATCGACATCGCACGCTTCCGCGATGCGTTCGTGGCCGATTCAGCCGCACACCACCGATTGCAGGGCGGATCTGTCACCACAACCGACCACGCCTTGATCCTGATTGCCACCACTGGTGATCTCGATGTCGCCCGACGGCTCGTCGGCGCGGCAGGCGGGAGCTGGGATGCGGCCACCATCGCCTACGGCAGGCGCGAATTCGCTACAAGCCTGGCCTCGAGCGTGAAACTGGGCTCGCGCTCGGACTCGAGCGGGAAACTGGGCTCACGCTAGGCAGCCGGCTACTCCCACTCGATGGTGCCAGGCGGTTTGCTGGTGATGTCCAGCACCACGCGGTTGACCTCGGGCACCTCGTTGGTGATCCGGGTCGAGATGCGCTCCAGCACCTCGTAGGGTACCCGTGTCCAGTCGGCGGTCATGGCGTCCTCACTGGACACCGGCCGCAGCACGATCGGGTGCCCGTAGGTGCGGTTGTCGCCCTGCACGCCGACCGAGCGTACGTCGCCCAGCAGCACCACTGGGCACTGCCAGATCTGGTTATCCAAACCCGCCGCGGTCAGCTCCTCACGCACGATCGAGTCGGCGTGCCGCAGGGTGTCCAGCCGTTTGGCGGTGACCTCGCCGACGATCCGAATGCCCAGCCCGGGACCCGGGAATGGTTGCCGCGCAACGATTTCCTCGGGCAGCCCAAGTTCGCGGCCCACCGCGCGCACCTCGTCTTTGAATAGCAGCCGTAGCGGCTCCACGAGTTTGAACTTCAGGTCGCCGGGCAGACCGCCGACGTTGTGGTGGCTCTTGATGTTCGCGGTGCCGCTGCCTCCGCCGGACTCCACCACGTCCGGATACAGCGTGCCCTGCACCAGAAACTCGATGTTTCTTCCAGAGTCATTGGCCCCTAACACATCCCGCACCGCGCCCTCGAACGTCCGGATGAACTGCCGCCCAATGACCTTGCGCTTGCCCTCGGGATTGGTCACAGTCGACAGCGCCTCGAGGAACGTCTCCGCCGCGTCGACGGTGACCAGGTTGGCTCCGGTGGCCGCCACGAAATCGCGCTGCACCTGTGCGCGCTCACCGTCGCGCAACAAACCATGATCGACGAACACACATGTCAACCGGTCGCCGATGGCGCGCTGTACCAGCGCCGCGGCCACCGCAGAATCCACCCCGCCGGACAATCCGCAGATCGCGTGACCGTCGCCGATCTGAGCGCGCACCTGCTCGACCAGCGCATTAGCGATATTGGCAGCCGTCCAATCCGCGCTGAGTCCGGCGAAGTCATGCAGAAACCGGCTGAGCACCTGTTGCCCGTGCGGGGTGTGCATCACCTCCGGGTGGTACTGCACTCCGGCCAGGCGACGGTCCCGGTTCTCAAAGGCGGCCACCGGTGCACCTGCGCTGCCGGCGACCACGTCGAACCCGTCCGGCGCGGCCGTGACCGCGTCAGAGTGACTCATCCAGACCGGCTGGACACTGGGAAGGCCCGAATGCAGTTCGCCGCCAAGGACTTTCAGTTCTGTCCTGCCGTACTCGCTGGTGCCGGTGTGCGCGACCGTCCCGCCGAGTGCCTGCGCCATCGCCTGAAACCCATAGCAGATCCCGAATACCGGCAGGCCGAGGTCGAACAGCGCCGGATCGAGTTGCGGAGCGCCGTCGGAATAGACACTGGCCGGACCGCCGGACAGCACGAGCGCCAGTGGATCACGGGCCCTGATCTCCTCGACCGAGGTGGTGTGCGGGATGACCTCCGAATAAACCCGCGCTTCGCGAACACGGCGGGCGATCAACTGCGCATACTGTGCACCGAAGTCGACCACCAACACCGGCCGGCTAGCCGGTCCGGTCGCAACGGGGTCAGTAGGTTCGTCCACGGCAGTCAGCTTAGTGGCTGGGGCCGACGACCCCGAGAGTAGCGCTGAATAGGTTCGATCCAGGTCCTGGTGTGGTTCAGCAGGGTGCCGGGGGTTCCTTCGGTGTCGGAGACTAGATGAAACTCGACCGACATGGTGGGTAGGTGGGGGGCGTATTGCACCCAGCACAATCGCCTCGGCGCTTGCAGTGAGGTTACGCGGCAGAGTGCGGTGTCGTGGCCACCGATGCGGTGACGGATTAGTCGAAACCACGTGCCTACCTCAAGCCGTTCGTCATCAGCGGCGTGTTCAACGCGGTCCCACGTGTCGTACCACTCGGTGATGGTGGCGACGGTGGTGATTAGATCCCACACGTCGTCGGGCGGTGCGGCGAGGCGTATCGATCCGGATAGCGTGCGGTTGTTGGCGAGCCGGAAGGTCATGTGCGCAGGCTTTCGGTGGCGGTCGAAACGGTGTCGGACAGACGGGGTCTCTCAGCGCGGGGGCTGGAGCCCACTCGTTGGGGCCACCAGAACCAGCGTCCGAGCAGGGCGGCGATCGACGGTGTCATAAGTGACCGCACGATCAGCGTGTCGAAGAGGAGGCCGATACCGACGGTTGTGCCAAATTGGCCGATGATCTGTAGATCGCTAAACACAAAGGAAGACATGGTGAACGCAAATACCAGGCCGGCAGAGGTCACCACCGCTCCGGTTCCGCCCATGGCGCGGATGATTCCGGTCTTTATGCCGGCGCCGATTTCCTCTTTGAATCGCGACACCAGTAACAGGTTGTAGTCCGATCCCACGGCCAGCAGGATGATGACCGCCATCGCTATGACCAGCCAGTGCAACGGAATGCCGAGGATGTCTTGCCAGACAAGCACCGACAGTCCGAATGAGGCGCCCAACGACAGTACGACGGTGCCGATGATGACGAGGGCCGCGATCACACTTGCGGTGATGATCAGCATGATGATGAAGATCAGACAAGCCGCTGCGATTCCCGCGATCAGCAGATCATATTTGGCCCCGTCCCTCATGTCCTTATAGGTCGCGGCGGTGCCAGCCAGGTAGATCTTGGCGTCTTCCAAGGGGGTTCCCTTGACAGCATGATGAGCGGCCTTTGTGATCGCGTCGACATGCGAGATGCCTTCGGGCGTTGCGGGATCCCCGTCATGAGTGATGATGAAACGTGCGGCCTTGCCGTCGGGCGAGAGGAACATCGTCAGACCACGTTTGAAGTCGGGGTTGTCGAACACTTCCGGTGGCAGGTAGAAGGAATCGTCGTTTCTCGCAGCGTCGAAGGCTTGCCCCATCGCGGACGCGTTTTGCTGTGCGGCGTCCATCTGATCCAACAGGCCCGAGAATGTGCTGTACATGGTCATAGTCATCGCGCGCATGGTTTTTGTGGCATCGATGATCGGTGGCAGCAGCAAGATCAGTTGCGGCATCAGGGCATCCAGTTTGTCGGTGTCTTTGACCAGACCGCCCAGGTCGTCGGTGAGTGTGTCGACGCCGTCGAGCGCATCGAATATCGATCGCAGCGCCCAGCAGATGGGGATGTCGAAGCAGTGCTGCTCCCAGTAGAAGTAGCTGCGCAGCGGCCTGAAGAAGTCGTCGAAATCAGCGATGCGATCGCGCACGTCGTTGGTGTCGACGACAATTTGCTTTGTCCGGCCGGCCACGTCGTGTGTGATGTCCGCGAGCTGGCGCATCAGTGGGAGCATGCGTCCCATGGTGTCGATCACACCTGCCATCTGGTCAGCGACGGCCCGCATGTCGGCCATGCGGTCGTGCATGTACTTCATGTTCTCGGTGAGCGTGATGCCTTGCACGCTGATCTGGAATGGGATGGAGGTGTGCTCGATGGGGGCGCCCAACGGCCTGGTGATGGCCTGAACGCGAGCGACACCGTCGGCCTGGAAGACGCTCTTGGCCACCCTGTCGAGGACGAGCATGTCGGCGGGATTGCGCATATCGTGGCCGGTCTCGATCAACATCAGGTCGGGGTTCAACCGTGCCGGTGAAAAGTGCCGGTCGGCCGCGGCGTATCCGATGTTGGACGGTGTGGTGGCGGGTAGGTAGTTGCGATCGTTGTAACTCGTCGTGAATGACGGCAGGGCCAGCAACCCGACCAGAGCAGTCGCGCAGGTAGCCGCCAGTATTGGCGCAGGCCACCGGACGACAGCGGTTCCTAGCCGCCGCCATCCCCGCGTCTTGATCTTCCGTTTGGGATCGAAGAGGCCGAATCGACTGCCCAGGGTGAGGATGGCCGGACCTAGAGTGAGCGCGCCCGCCACCGTGGTGAACATGCCGATCGCGCACGGGGCGCCGAGGGTGTAGAAATAAGGCAGCCTGGTGAAGCTGAGGCAAAACATCGCGCCGGCGATGGTCAGACCTGAACCCAGGACCACGTGGGCGCTGCCGCGAAACATGGTGTAGTAGGCGGCTTCCCGGTCCTCGCCGGCCTGACGGGCCTGTTGATATCGGCCGACGATGAATATCGCATAGTCCGTGCCCGCAGCGATGGCTAGTATCGGAAGGATTTGAACCGCGAAAGTCGAAAGCCCGATGACTCCATAGTTTCCCAGGAATGCGATCACCCCTTGCACGGCGGGCAATTCGATGAAGACCATCAGCAGCGTCAGCAGCACGGTGACCAAAGAGCGGTACACGATCAGCAGCATCAGCACGATGACCCCAACCGTCACGCCCATCACCTTGCGGGCACTTTTGTTGCCGAATTCGAGCTGATCGGTCGTGACGGCGGCGGGGCCGGCAACATAAGCCCTCACCCCGTTGGGCACCGGCGCGGCTGACACGACGCGCCGGACGGCGTCGACAGACTCGTTGGCCAGTGTCTCGCCTTGGTGACCGGCGAGAAAGACCTGAACGTAGGCGGCCTTCCCATCGGGACTCTGCGAGCCGGCCGCGGTGAGCGGATCGCCCCAGAAGTCTTGAATGTGCTCGACGTGCTTGTGGTCTTGTGAGAGCTTGCGGATCAGATCGTTGTAAAACCGGTGTGCCGTAACGTCCAGCGGCGCTTGGCCTTCCAGGACGATCATGACCGCGCTGTCCGAGTCGAATTCACGGAAAACCTGCCCGACGCGCTGCATGGCCTGTATCGCCGGCGCGTCGTCGGGACTCATCGACACCGCGTGTGCTTCTCCGACCGCTTCCAGTTGCGGTACAACGATATTCGTGACCGCAGCCAATCCCAGCCAGAACAGCAGGATCGGCACTGAAAGCACGCGAACCATTCGTGCGATGAGCCCCCGCGCTTGGGTGTGTGCGTTGCTCACGCGGACTTCACCAGGCAGAAGGTTTGGGGGTGAATTCCCGCTACGGTTCGTTGATCCTTGATATCGCCGTTCACCGTGATCCGGCAGCCGATGACCTCACCCTCACCCTGCGCCACGACATTGACGCTGACCGCCGGGGCTCTCGTGGCGACGCTGTAAATCCACGGCAGCCGCGCGCCGTCGATTCGCTGCGGTGCGGCATTGACATCGAGATAATTGATGTCGGCCACGGCCCCTGCCGGGCCGAAGACCTCCAGGGTCACCTGCTTGGGGTTGAAGGGCTTGATGTCGTCGGGACGGGCGCTGACGGCCGAGGTGGCGCCATGCACGCCGAAGACCCCGTGCAGTCGGTAGACGGCGAAACCTGCGATGACGACCAGAGCCATGATGGCCAGCGGAATCCACGCGCGTTTGACGACTATCACCCCTCAGTCCTCAGCCTCTCTCGCAGGTGCACCGAAGTTAGTCAGGTGACTGACATACTACTTCGCGTCACCGTGATGCACAATCGGCCCAGCATGCCTTCAGAACTGGGTAATTGAGGACGCACACGCGTGTCTCGATCCGCGCTTGTCATCGTTCTCGGCCAGTGTTAAGTTGGTTAGCTAGATTACTAGGGCGACTTGCCTTAATCAGCGGCGCTGGCGGCATCTGCGGAAGAGAGTCCAAATACCATGAGTATCAACGCACATCAGTTTGGCCCGTGGGCAGTCGTGACAGGCGCGTCATCGGGGATCGGACGCGAATTCGCCCAGCAGCTCGCCACCGCGGGCATCAACGTGGTACTGGTCGCGCGGCGCCTGGCCATGCTGCAGGACCTGGGCGCAGCGCTGGCTCGGCGCCACGGCGTCGACTATCGCGCCGTCGGCGTCGACCTGTCCGACCCGGGCATGCTGACCCCAATCGCGGAGGCCACCGCCGGCATCGACGTCGGACTGCTGGTGTCGAACGCCGGCGCGGCCCTACCCGGGCCCTTCCTGGACTCCGACCTGCAGGCGCAGCGGGCGGTCCTGCGAGTAAATACCGCCGCACACTTGGGTTTGAGCCACCACTTCGGTGAACGACTGGCACGTCGCGGCCGCGGCGGCATCGTGCTGGTCTCCGCACTGGGGGCGACACATGGCATTCCCTATATGTCGCACACGGCGGCGACCAAGGCCTATGTGGCGAGCCTCGGTGCCGGCCTGCACGTCGAGCTGGCCAAGCACGGAGTGCACGTGACCGTGCTTCACCCGGGGTTCACCCGCACCCCGGTGCTGACCGAATTAGGTCTGGACCCCGGCAAAATGCCGATCCCGCCCATGAGCCCGGACGATTGCGTCCGCGAGGCGCTGCGCGCACTGGCGCGCAATCGGGCCCGCTGCATACCGGGCCGAATCAACCGGGCGACCGCCGCGCTCGTGCCACCGGCGCTGACCCGCTCGATGGAGGCGCGCATGTTGTCGCGGCCCACACACGTTAAGACCGACGCCCAATAACCACCGCTGCGCTCATGGACAAGCCAATCTGCCTCATCACCGGAGCCACCGACGGCATCGGTAAGGTGACCGCCGCCGCGCTCGCCCGCAAGGGCTACGCCGTCGTGCTGGCCACGCGCAACGAAGCCAAGGCAGCAACCGTCACAAGGGAAATCGCCGCGTCCACCGGCAACCGAGATGTCGATTACCTCACCGCCGACCTCAGGTCGCTTGCCCAACTGCAGCGGCTGGCCGAAACGTTCACACTGCGCTACCCAAGGCTGGATGTTCTGATCAACAACGCCGGTATCGTGATGCCGGGGCGCGTGGTGACCGAAGACGGGTACGAGACGACGTTTCAGGTCAACTACCTCTCGCAGTTCTATCTCACCCACTTGCTGCTCAACGAACTGAAGAAAAGTCCGCAGGGCAGGGTCATCAACCTGAGCTCGAGCGTGTACCGGGCCGGCAAGTTCGACCCGGACAACCTGCAAAGCGAACACCGGTTTTCCACCTTCGGCGCATATGCCGCCTCCAAACTTCTCGTGCTGCTGTTCACCATCGAATTAGCGCGCAGGCTAAAGCCGACGCGGATCACCGCGAACGCCGTGCATCCCGGGATCGTCAGAACACCGATGATGCTGGAGGCCCCGGGGACCTTCCGGGCAATATCCTATGTGGCGCTGCCGTTTTCGCTGTCCCCGGACAGGGGAGCCGCCACCTCGGTGTACCTCGCCTCCTCGGCAGATGTGGCGCAGGTCTCCGGACAATACTTCACGAACGCCAAGGTGAAGAAGGTCAAGACCGCCTCCAACACACAGGAGAACAGGGACTTGTTGTGGGCGTTGAGCATGGGCGCATACCAACGCGCGCTACCAACGTAACGGCACTATATAGTCCGTGAGTGATATGACTGACTTAACCGAAGCCGATGAGGCCGCCTCGCCGACGCCCCTCGGCAAGCGAGAACGATTGATCGCCGCCGCGTGTGACCTGTTCTATCGCCAGGGCATAGCAGGCACCACACTCGCGCACATCGCCGAGGCCGCCGAGGTACCCCTGGGCAACATGTACTACTACTTCAAGACCAAAGACGACATCGTCGCCGCCGTCGTCGAAGCACGCACCGAGGAAATCCGATCCGCAACCGCGGCCCTACAGCGGCGACATGGTAGCCCCAAAGCCCGGCTCAAGGCACTCGTGGGGCTGCTAGCCGACTCGCGCGACACGATCGCCGACCACGGCTGTCCGCACGGAACCCTCTGCACCGAGCTCGCAAAACACTCAGGCGAAGCACATCCCCTGACCGCTCCACTGATGCAAACCCTGCTGGACTGGACTGAGCAGCAATTCCACGCGATGGGCCAACGTGACGCCCACGACCTGGCGCTCGAACTTGTCATCGCTTACCAGGGCAGCGCGGTCCTCACCAACGCCCTGGCACAACCCGAACTCATGGCCCGCGAAGCCCGACGCCTCGAAAAATGGATCAACGCAATGCAAGCGTGACATCGCGGCTGCTCAATCGAGACGCCTACAACGAAAATGCGTTGCGCAGTGCGTCGACGGCATCCGGGTCGCCTTGGAAGTTGATTCGCCGCAGCGCTGCCTTGCGCTTGGCTTCGCTTGCCCCCAGACGGGCCGTTACGAGATCCGCTGCGCTGGCGGTGATCGTCACCGAAGGTGCGCCGTGAGCTCCGGCGAGGCGGCCCTCCGTCACCGCGAATTCGAAACGGCGGCCGTCGATCTCAACACGGTAAGCCGCACTCAACTCCGCGGCCTTGATCGGGTCGAAGGGGACCACGAATCCGGCAAGGAACCCGGTCAGCGGCGACACCGGACCATCCTCGATTCGGTCCAGCCGGTCCAGCCCAAACCACGCGAAGCTCTGCAAGATCGGCAGTACCCGCTGCCAGCCCATGTCGTTGAGCGTGTAGACGGTCCGACCGATCGGGGCCGGTAGGTCGGCGCGATCGACCAACCCAGCCTCCTGTAACTCTTTGAGTCGCTCGGCGAGCAGATTCGTGGCAATACCGGGCAGCTCGTCACGCAGATCGCCGTAGCGGCGGGGTCCGCCGACCAACTCGCGCAGGATCAGCAATGTCCACCGTTCACCCAGGACATCGAGCCCGCGTGCGATCGGACAGTTCTGGCTGTAGTTCCGGCGAGTCGGCACCAGGTCATCCTAACATCCGGCAGACATCTTTTTCAACTTGATGCTTGATTTAGTTGTCTACTTACTTTACTGTCTTGTCCATGCGCACCGAACCAGTGTTCCGCAGTCACCCGATCGCCGCGCTTGCCGTCATCTGCCTCAGTGTCTTCGTCATCAGCGTCGACGCCACCATCGTCAACGTCGCCCTGCCCACGCTGTCGCGCGAACTCGGCGCCGACACCGCGCAGCTGCAATGGATCGTCGACGCGTACACCCTGGTCATGGCCGGCCTGCTGTTGTCAGCCGGCAGCCTCAGCGACCGCTACGGCAGGCGTGGCTCGCTCAGCTCCGGCCTCGCGCTGTTTGCGATCACCTCCGGCATTGCGGCACAGGTGAACTCAGCGGATCAGCTCATCGCGGCGCGGGCCGCCATGGGCGTGGGGGCAGCGGTGATCTTCCCGACCACCCTGGGGCTGATCACCAACATCTTCACCGACCCGATACCGCGCGCCAAGGCGATCGGACTGTGGGCGGCCATGGTGGGTGTCGGGGTGGCCGTGGGACCGATCAGCGGCGGCTGGCTGCTCGAACACTTCTGGTGGGGCGCCATCTTCCTGGTGAACATTCCTATCGCGGCGCTGGCCATCATCGGCGGCATCTTGTTCGTTCCAACCTCGCGCGACCCGGCAACGCCGCGCGTCGACGCCCCCGGCTTGATCCTGTCCGCGGCCGGAATCACGGCGTTGGTCTACACGGTCATCGAAGCGCCCACTTGGGGATGGACCAGCACCCGGGCCGCGACCGGCTTCATCGTGGCCGCAATCGTTCTCGCCGGGTTCGCGCTGTGGGAGCGGCGCAGCACCCATCCCATGCTGGACGTCTCGGTGTTTTTCAACCGTCGGTTCTCAGGCGGCAGCCTGGCAGTGACCGCGGGCTTTCTGACCTTGTTCGGATTCATCTTCGTCATCACCCAGTACTTCCAATTCATCAAGGACTTCACCGCATTTCAGAGCGGCGTTCGATTGCTGCCGGTCGCCGTCTCGATCGCGCTGGCCAGCATCCTGGGTCCGCGGCTCGTCGAACGGGTCGGCAGCACCGCCGTCGTCGCCTCCGGCCTCACCGTCTTCGCCGCCGGCCTGGCGTGGGCGTCCACGGTGGACGTGGCCACGCCCTATACCCAGATCGCGATGCAGATGGTGCTGCTCGGCGGCGGCCTCGGCCTGACGACAGCGCCGGCCACCGAGGCGATCATGGGATCCCTGTCCGCCGACAAGGCCGGGGTCGGCTCGGCCGTCAACGACACCACGCGAGAACTCGGAGGCACCCTCGGGGTTGCCATCGCCGGCAGCATTTTTGCATCGGTGTATTCCGGACATCTCGGCGCGGCGACTACGCTGACCGGACTGCCCGCCGAGCCAATGCGGCACTCAATGGCTTTGGCGCACAGTGTGATCGAGCGCCTGCCCGCAGAACGGGCCGGCTATGTCCGCGACACCGTCAATCAGGCATTCCTTGACGGCCTGCAGGTAAGCGCGCTGGTATGCGCGGGCATCGCGCTGGCCGCGGCGATCGTCGTCGGGTGGCTGTTGCCCGCACGGCCCGCGCCCACAACACACGTCACAGAGATCGACTGGGATCAATTAGAAAGGGAAATCCGATGAACCATCGCGTGTTGGTAACCGGTGCCACGGGCAGGATCGGCAGCGCAGTCGCCGCCCAACTGCTGGAAAAGGGCGTCACGACGAGGGCCATGGTACATCGCGACGACGCACGCAGCGCCCGCCTGCGGGACTTGGGCGCCGAAGTCGTCATCGCCGATATGTTTGACATCCAACAGGTTACGGCCGCGATGGACGGGGTCGACCGGCTGTACTTCAACCCTCCGTACCATCCCCATGCGCTCGACAGCGCCGTCACCTTTGCCGTGGCCGGGCGGCGCACTGGCGTGGAAGCGGTGGTGGCGCTCGGACAGTGGCTGGCCAGCCCCGAGCATCCATCGCTGATGACCCGGCACGCCTGGCTGACCGACAAGTTGTTCGAGCTACTGCCGGACACCGCCCACGTCGCGGTCGATCCGGGATACTTCGCCGACAACTATCTGCAGGTGTTACCGATGGCCGCCCAGCTGGGAGTGTTGCCGACGCCGACCGGGGCGGGCCGAAATGCGCCTCCCTCCAACGAAGACATCGCCCGGGTTGTGGTGGGTGCGCTGGTTGACCCGCACCGTCATGACGGTCGCACCTACCGCCCGACCGGACCCACGCTGCTGAGCGGAGCGGAGATCGCCGATGCGGTCGGTGAGGCGTTGGGCCGGCGCGTGCGCCATATCGATATCCCACCGTGGATGTTCATGCGGGCTGTGCGGGTGAACGCCAAGCGACTCGGCGCCGACCTGTTCTTCCAGTCCAGCTTGCGGCACTATCTGCCCGAGTACGCGCTGGGAACCTTTGAAGTGGGCGGCCCGACCACTCATGTCCGTGATGTCGCCGGTGTCGAACCCGAAGACTTCCTGACGATCGCACGCCGCTACGTCACCGGCCCCGAATCCCGCCGTACCGCAGGAAATTTCATCCGCAGTATCTGGGATTTCATGTTGACTGGACTGGTGCCTATGCACCGGTTGGACAAGTTCGACCGACTCCAACAACATCCGCGGCCCGCACATCCCCGGTTTTCGGGCCAATCCATAGAGTGGCGAAATGAGCACACCGCAGCAGCCGAGCCAGAAAGGACAGTAACGCGATGAATACGGAGTCATCGTCTGCGGCGAGCGGCAACACGTATGTCCTGGGCCACGACGACGTGGAGGTACAGCGGCTGCTCCTGCAAGGACGGCTGTATAACGATTACACCGAGCATGCGTTGCGGCTCGCTGGGCTGCGACCGGGCATGCGGGTGCTCGATATCGGGTGCGGGCCTGGTGACGTATCGTTTATCGCCGCACGGCTGGTCGGCCCAACGGGAACAGTCCTGGGAGTGGATGCCGCGCCCGAGATGGTCGAACTGGCCCGCGCCCGCGCCGCCGAACACGGCTTGGCTGCAGTGCATTTCACGCAAGCCACAATTGACGCGGTCGCCTTGGAGGAACCGGTCGACGCGGTTGTTGGTCGGCTGATCCTGATGCACTTGCCCGACCCCGCCGCCACGCTGCGGCAACTCAGCACCTGGGTGCGCCCCGGCGGGGTGATCGCGTTCTCCGAGAACGACATCACCGGGGCGCGCAGCATCCCGGATATGCCGCGCTTCCGGCAGGTAACGGCGGGGATCGTCCGCGCCTTCGAGGCCATGGGGCTCAATCCGCAGTTTGGCACCACGCTGCACACGATCTTTGCCGACGCCGGTTTGGGCGCGCCACACCTGACCCTCGGCACGCCGATCGGTACCGCCGCCGAAACCGACATCCTGGCCTACGCCGCGGAGGTCTGGCGGTTGGTATCCCCGATGGCACAACAACTGGGCTTTGCCGTTGAAGAGCTGGCCGACATCGACAACTTCGTGCCGCAGTTCCGCGAAGAGGCGCTTGCGGTCGACGCCCTCATCACGATGCCTCCCATCATTTCCGCATGGGCCCAGGTCCGCTAACCCTCCGAGCCGAAAGATCAGACATGAACGACACAATCCAGAACCAGTACTCGACTGGGCTATCGCGGGGCAACATCGAGCGGGCGCTGATCAGCGCCGGGAAAGACCTCGACCAGCTTGAACCCGCCGACCTTGGTCTGCTGGAGGACTTCCACACCATGGGTCGCTACGCCACCAGCCAACTTGTCGACCTGGTCGGGATCACAAGGGAGAGTGCGGTGCTCGATGCGGGCAGCGGCATCGGCGGCACCGCACGCTACGTCGCCGACTACTGTGGCTGCACGGTTACCGCCGTGGATCTCACCGACGAATACTGCGAAACGAGCCGTTGGCTCAATCGGCTCGTAGGACTCGACGACCGAATATCTGTTCGTCAGGCAGATGTCACCCGACTTCCCTTTGCCGACGGCACTTTCGAGGTCGCTATCAGCCAGCATGTTCAGATGAACGTGGGCGACAAGGCGCGCCTGTACTCCGAAGCGCGCCGGGTGCTGGCCAACGGGGGCCGGTTTGCGCTGTGGGATATCACTTCCGGTGAGAGCGGCGAACTCGACTATCCCCTACCCTGGGCCGACGATGCTGCGCGCAGCCACCTGGTTACTCCCGATCAGTTGCGCGCCCTCCTGGAGTCCGCCGGGTTCGCCATCGAACACTGGAACGACCTCACCGACCAGGCCGCCGCATTCATGCAGACGTTGCTGGCCCAGCCGCGCAACCCCCTGGGCCTACACGCCTTCGTCACCGACTTCAACCGAAAAGTCGAAAACCTCACCCAAGCTCTGGGGGACGGACGTCTTCGAGCCATCCAGGCAGTCGCGCGGGCAGTCGGTGGAGGTTAAACATCATGCAGCTCAACGGGCCTCCAGACCAGCGCTACACGATGACATGGAGCGGCGGCCGGGGTGAGGTCAAATTCCTCCGACGGTCCGATGGGTCCCGGTTGCGCTACTTCACAACGGGAACCGGTCCACCGCTGGTTCTGCTCCACACGGTTCGCACACAGCTGGACTACTTCCAGCGAGTCGTGCCCGCGCTCTGGGACCAATTCACGGTCTACACGCTGGACTTGCCCGGCATGGGTTGGTCCGACATCGTCCCGAGGGCCCGATACGACGAACCGGAACTTCGCAGCGCCGTAGTCGAATTCATCAGAACGCTCGACCTGCATGAGATCACGCTGGCCGGCGAATCGATGGGCGCCGCGCTCGCATTGTTGGCCTCGATCGACTTGACGGACAACGTGAGCAAGGTGATCGCCTTCAACCCCTACGACTACCAGAGCGGATTCGAACGCGGCAACTGGTTTGCCCGCCTGATCGGAATGTCCACCCGGCTGCCCGGTTCCGGACCGATCGTCGCCCGGATGGAGAGCCGCATTGCCTTACGAGGTGTGCTGCGGGGCGGCCTCGCCGATCACAGCGCGCTGCCGGAAGACTTTCTCGGCGAGCTGCGCCGAAGCGGCCGCCGACGCGGCTACCCGACGGTTTCCCGAGCCATCATGCGTAGCCTCAGCGGGTTCATCAATGCACGAAGCCGTTACGCGCGGGTGAGCGCGCCCGTCACGTTGGTCTATTCCGAGCACGATTGGTCGCGTGTGGCGGAGCGGGAGGCGGTCGCTAGCCAGCTGAACGTCGAAGCCGTCACGGTGCCCGGCGTGGGTCACTTCTCGGCCCTCGAGCGCCCAACGGAGATGACTCGCGTCATCGGGCAAAGCGCCGCAAGAACGGCCGATTCATGAAGCAAACTCGACCGAGGCGAGCGGCGTCCTGGCTGCCCGCGATGATCCGATTGACCGCGGTCGGGTATCTGCTCTTCTTCGTGCCCAACCTCGTTCTCGCGACGACCCATCACATCAACTCGTTGCCGCCGTTCCTCGACCGACTCTTCAACTGGGGTGGGGGCGGCGACCCCGTCGCCGTCATGTTCTCCATCGTCTATGTGGTCTGGGCGCTATTCCTGTTCCGCTCGGCTAGCGCCCCGCTCGCGAGCCGACTGTTCCTGGATTTCAATCTCACCGCCAACTCCGCGCACTTCGCCGTCATGCTCATCATGGCAGTCGCCATGCGTGACGAGCACCAGCACGTGGCGGGAGTACTCGCGCTGGGAGTGCTCACCACGGTGCCGGTGGGGGCATGCTGGCTGCCGGTCAGGCGTTGCAGGAGCTAAGCACCTGGGACCGCTGGCGGCGCACAGCTAAGCATGGTGGAGTGGTATCGCCCGACTACTCCAGAAAGTGAGGTCCCTCGTGCTGGGTCTGCCAGAGAAGGTGCGTGCCTGCCTGTTCGACCTCGACGGTGTGCTCACCGATACTGCAAGCGTGCACACCAAAGCGTGGAAGGCCATGTTCGACGCCTATCTCTCCCAGCGGGCCGAGCGCACCGGGGAAAAGTTCGTCCCGTTCGATCCGGCCGCGGACTACCGGCAATACGTGGACGGCAAGAAACGCGAAGATGGGGTCCGGTCATTTCTGAGCAGCCGGGGAATCCAACTGCCCGAAGGCAATCCCGATGACTCCGGCGACGCCGAGACGATATATGGCCTGGGCAACCGCAAGAACGACATGTTCCAGAAGGTCCTGAATGACGACGGCGTCGAGGTGTTCGACGGGTCGCGGCGCTACCTCGAGGCGGTCTCGGCCGCGGGTCTCGGCATCGCCGTGGTGTCGTCGAGCGCCAACACCCGCGAGGTGCTCGAGATCACCGGTCTGGACCGGTTCGTCCAGCAGCGGGTGGATGGCATCACGCTGCGCGAGGAGCACATCGCCGGCAAGCCGGCCCCTGACTCGTACCTGCGCGGGGCGCAATTGCTCGATGTGCCCCCCGATGCGGCGGCGGTGTTCGAGGACGCATTATCCGGTGTGGCTGCCGGCCACGCCGGTAACTTCGGCTTCGTGGTGGGCGTCGACAGGGTGGGCCAGGCCGAGGACTTGCGCCGCAACGGCGCCGATGTGGTGGTAACCGATCTCGCCGAACTGCTGCAGTCATGATCACCCAGGAAGCCTTCCCCGTCGAACCGTGGCAGGTCCGCGAGACCCGGCTCGATCTGAACCTGATAGCCCAGTCAGAATCGCTGTTCGCCTTGTCCAACGGGCATATCGGGTTGCGCGGCAACCTCGACGAGGGCGAGCCGTACGGCCTGCCCGGCACCTATCTGAATTCCTTCTACGAAATCCGGCCGCTGCCGTACGCCGAGGCCGGCTATGGATATCCGGAGGCCGGCCAGACCGTCGTCGATGTCACCAATGGCAAGATCTTTCGCCTGCTGGTCGGCGACGAGCCATTCGACGTACGGTACGGCAAGCTGCTGTCCCACGAGCGGGTCCTTGACCTGCGTGCCGGGACGCTGACGCGCCGCGCGCACTGGAGCTCGCCCGCGGGCAAACAAATCAAGATAACGTCCACCCGGCTGGTTTCGCTGGCCCAGCGCAGCGTCGCGGCCATCGAGTATGTCGTCGAGGCAGTCGAGGAATTCGTTCGCGTCACCGTGCAGTCCGAACTCGTCACCAACGAGGACCAACCCGAGACCTCGGGCGATCCGCGGGTGTCGGCCATCTTGGATAATCCATTGGAAGCCGTCGCCCACGAGAACACCGACACGAGCGCACTTCTCATGCATCGGACCCGGGCCAGCGCCTTGATGATGGCCGCCGGGATGGACCACGAGGTCGAGGTTCCCGGGCGGGTCGAGATCAGCACCGACGCGCGCGCCGATTTGGCCCGGACTACCGTGATCTGCGGGCTGCGCCCGGGACAGAAGCTGCGCATCGTGAAATACCTGGCTTATGGCTGGTCAAGTCTGCGCTCTCGCCCGGCACTGCGCGACCAGGCCGCCGCCGCACTGCACAGCGCACGCTACAGCGGGTGGCAAGGGCTGTTGGACTCGCAACGGGCCTACCTCGACGATTTCTGGGAGAGTGCAGACGTCGAGGTCGAGGGAGACCCGGAAGCTCAGCAAGCGGTGCGGTTCGGGCTATTCCACCTGTTGCAGGCCAGCGCGCGCGCCGAGCGCCGCGCGATCCCCAGCAAGGGACTCACCGGAACCGGCTACGACGGCCACGCCTTCTGGGACACCGAGGGTTACGTGCTCCCGGTGCTCACCTATACCGCGCCGCACGCGGTCGCCGACGCGTTGCGGTGGCGGGCGTCAACGTTGGACCTCGCACGAGAGCGGGCGGCCGAACTCGGCCTCGATGGCGCGACGTTTCCGTGGCGAACCATCCGCGGTCAGGAGTGCTCGGCTTACTGGCCGGCCGGCACGGCCGCCTGGCACATCAACGCCGACATCGCCATGGCTTTCGAACGGTACCGGACCGTCACCGGCGACGAGTCGCTGGAGGCAGAGTGCGGCCTTGTCGTGCTGATCGAAACGGCCCGCCTCTGGCTCTCGCTCGGGCACCACGACCGCCACGGCGTCTGGCACCTCGACGGGGTCACCGGTCCCGACGAATACACGGCGATCGTGCGCGACAACGTGTTCACGAATTTGATGGCGGCACACAATCTGCGCACTGCCGCCGACGCCTGCGGCCGGCATTCCGAGGCGGCACACGCGATGGGTGTCACCACCGAGGAAATGGCCGCCTGGCGCGACGCGGCCGACGCCGCCAAGGTTCCCTACGATGAGGAACTGGGTGTTCATCAGCAGTGTGAAGGGTTCACCACGCTGGCGGAGTGGGACTTCGAAGCCAACACCACGTACCCGTTGCTGATGCACGAACCGTACGTCCGGCTGTATCCGGCACAAGTGATCAAACAGGCCGACCTCGTGCTGGCGATGCAGTGGCAAAACCACGCGTTCACGCCCGAACAGAAGGCCCGCAACGTCGACTACTACGAGCGGCGCATGGTGCGCGACTCGTCGCTATCGGCATGCACTCAGGCGGTAATGTGTGCCGACGTCGGGCATCTGGAGCTGGCCCACGACTATGCCTACGAGGCCGCGCTGATCGACCTGCGCGATCTGCACCAGAACACCCGCGACGGGTTGCACATGGCCTCGCTTGCCGGAGCGTGGACGGCGTTGGTCGCGGGCTTCGGCGGCCTACGCGACGACGAGGGCATCCTGGACATCGATCCTCAACTGCCCGACGGCATCGCACGCCTGCGGTTCCGGCTGCGCTGGCGCGGGTTCCGGCTCATCGTCGACGCCAACCACACCGACGTCACCTACACCCTGCGTGACGGGCCCGGCGCCGAGCTGACCATCCGGCACGCCGGCGAAGACCTCACACTGAACACGGAATCGCCGTCGACCATCGCGGTGCGCAGGCGCAAGCCACTGCTGCCGCCACCGCCCCAGCCGCCGGGCCGCGAGCCCCTACATCGGCGGACCCTCGCGCAGCGCGAGACGGTCCACTGAGTCGGCTCAGTGCGGTTCGACGATCCGGGCCGCCTCGGCGTCGACGGCCTGGCGCAGTTCGGCATCCGACAGGTCCTCGATACCGGTGGCCGAGCGTAGGATCGGCGCAAACAAGCGCCAACCGAATTGCAGCGCAAGGGCATTGGCGACCGCGAGCCGAGCACTGGTGTCATTGTCGTGGCGCGGTCGCACCCGGTCGAGCAACTCGGCAACGTTGGGAAAGCGCTTCTGCAGCTGCGCGGCCGGATACCCGTCGAGCACAGTGCGGGCCATGACCCGCATCTGCCGGTCGAGAGCCCGTTCCAGCACGTCGGGCGGCGCGCCGGAGTGCAACAGATCGGTCAGATTGTTGCCCAGATGGTCGAGTACGGCACCGACCAGCTGTTCCTTGGTGCCGAAGTGTCGAAAGACCAGTCCGTGATTGACCTTCGACCGGGCGGCGATGTCACGGATCGACGTCGCGGCAGGACCGTGCTCGGCGAACAGGTCGGTGGCCGCAGCCAGGATCGCCGCCGCCACCTCTTCCCGCCCGGTGGGCGTCTTCCGGCGTCCAGTTGCCGAATGCGTAGTCATACGACTACACTAGCCTACAATGTAGTCAATTGACTACACCCGATCCTCTTAAAAGGACGACCGCAATGACAGAACAGGTAACCGTCACCAAGCTGGCTAGCCGCATCGGTGCCCGAGTCGACGGGGTGCGACTCGGCGGCGACCTCGACCCGGCCACGGTCGGCGAGATCCGCCAGGCGTTGCTGGCCCACAAGGTGATCTTCTTCCGGGGCCAGCACCACCTCGATGACCAGCAGCAGCTCGCGTTCGCCGGGCTGCTGGGCACGCCGATCGGCCACCCGGCCGCCGCTGTGCTATCCGCCAAGAACGCGCCGATCATCACGCCCATCAACTCCGACTACGGCAAGGCGACGCGCTGGCACACAGACGTCACTTTCGCCGCGAACTACCCCGCGGCCTCGATCCTGCGCGCGATCACGCTGCCCAGCTATGGCGGATCGACGCTATGGGCCTCGACCGCGGCGGCCTACGAGCACCTGCCCGAACCGCTCAAGTGCCTCGTCGAGAACCTGTGGGCACTGCACACTAACCGCTATGACTACGTGACGACTGAGGCCGCCCTGTCGATGACCGACGCGCAGAAGGCGTTCCGGCAGGCTTTCGAGAACGCGGATTACCGCACCGAACACCCCGTCGTGCGGGTGCACCCGGAGACCGGTGAACGCACCCTGCTGGCGGGCGATTTCGTGCGCAGTTTCGTCGGCCTGGACAGCCACGAGTCAAGCGTGCTGTTCGAACTGCTGCAACGGCGAATCACCATGCCCGAGAACACGATCCGCTGGAACTGGGAGCAGGGTGACGTCGCCATCTGGGACAACCGGGCAACACAGCACCGGGCAATCGACGACTACGACGGCCAGCGTCGGCTCATGCACCGGGTCACCTTGATGGGCGATGTGCCCGTCAACGTGCACGACGAGCGCAGCCGGGTGGTGAGCGGCGCGCCCCTCGAGGTGCTCGCGAGCTAACTCACCTGATGGTGACGACCCGCAGCGCCCGGCTACGCCGCGCTCGCGATCGTCACGGAGTCAGCTCGCCGAGGTGACCGGGTTGATCGGCAGCCACCGCAGCCCGCCCGGCGCCTCGGCCGGCACCACAGGGCGCTCCGGCGCGATCGGGGTCAGCCGACGATAGGCATCGCCCTGCAGCGGCCGCTGATCGTTTTCGCCCTTGTTCGGCCACAGCGACGCAGCCCGCTCGGCCTGCGCGGCGATGGACAGCGACGGGTTGACGCCCAGGTTCGCCGATATCGCGGCACCGTCCACCACAAGAAGCGTCGGATAGCCGTAGACCCGGTGATAGGGGTCGATGACGCCGCGCTCGGGGCTGTCGCCGATCACCGCGCCGCCGAGAAAGTGCGCGGTCAGCGGGATGTTGAACAGCTCGCCCCAAGTGCCGCCGGCCACGCCGTCGATCTTCGCGGCCATGCGACGGGTGACCTCGTTGCCGATCGGGATCCACGACGGGTTCGGCTCGCCGTGTCCCTGCTTGCTGGAGTACCAGCGGATGCCCAGCTTCCCGCGCTTGGTGAAGGTAGTGATCGAGTTGTCCAGGTGCTGCATCACCAGTGCGATTACCGTGCGCTCGCTCCATTCGTGGACATTGAGCATCCGAAGTATGCGGCGCGGGTCTTCGCCGGCCTGGCGCAACAACTGCCTCCAGCGCGGCACATCGGTGCCGCGGGGACCGGTGCCGTCCGTCATCAAGGTCTGCAGCAATCCCATGGCGTTGGAACCCTTGCCGTAGCGGACGGGCTCGATATGCGTATCCGATGTCGGATGAATCGACGACGTGATGGCCACCCCGTGGGTCAAGTTCAGATCGGGCGAGACCGCCAGCGTCGCGGCACCGACGATCGACTCGGAGTTGGTCCGGGTCAAGACACCCAACTGTTTCGAAAGGCGAGGCAGCCGGCCCCTGTCGCGCATCTTGAACAGCAGATGCTGCGTTCCCCAGGTGCCCGCGGCCAGGATCAGGTGCGTGGCGGTGAACGTGCGCGTGTCCCTGCGCAGCCAGCTGCCGGTGCGAACGGTACGAACCTCCCACAACCCGTCGGACCGCTGCTCGAAACCTTTCACCGTCGTCATCGGAATCACTTGTGCGCCTGCCGATTCCGCGAGGCCAAGATAATTCTTCACCAGTGTGTTCTTGGCGCCGTAGCGGCAGCCCGTCATGCAGCAGCCGCATTCCAGGCACCCGGTGCGCGCCGGGCCCGCGCCGCCGAAATACGGGTCGGGCACGGTCTTTCCCGGCGCCTGGGTCCCGTCGGGTCCGAAGAACACCCCGACCGGTGTCGGCACGAACGTCTCGCCGAAGCCCATCTCGTCGGCGACCTCTTTGACGATGCGGTCCGCGTCGGTGAAGGTCGGGTTGTATACCACGCCCAGCATCCGCTGCGCCTGGTCATAATGCGGCGCCAGCTCGCTGCGCCAGTCGGTGATGTGCGACCACTGCTGGTCGGCGAAAAACGGCTCCGGCGGCACGTACAAGGTGTTGGCGTAGTTCAACGAACCGCCGCCCACTCCGGCGCCGGCCAAGATCATCACGTTGCGCAGCGGGTGGATGCGTTGGATGCCGTAGCAACCCAGCTTCGGCGCCCAGAGGAACTTGCGCAGATCCCAGGATGTCTTGGCGAACTCCTCGTCTGAGAAGCGGCGGCCAGCCTCCAATACGCCTACGCGGTAGCCCTTTTCGGTCAGCCGCAGGGCGCTGACGCTGCCCCCGAAACCCGAACCGATGATCAGGACGTCGTAATCCGGCTTCATCGAAGCAGTATGACCTTCCTCACAGGTCGCCCGCTATTTAGCCAACCCTAACTTAGCGGTGCCCGGTCCGGTGGTGAGGAAGTTGAGGAAGCCCAAGTTGAGCCAGCCGAGGTGGTGTTGCTGGTACCCCTGGGCAAATTTTGGTACGTCCGCATGAATCTCCGACGTCTGCCGAGCTGTAAGGTTACGCTGCTGATGACTTCAGCATTGGAGTTTTGGCTTCGATGTCGGGGGGCAGTGGGTCTACCTGCGATGCTGCGGCGTTCCCATCCCGGGTTGAACTCCGACGGTCCCTCCTTGAAGCACCGGTGAGAAGAGGTGAGCAGCCGTCAGTAGGAAACCTGTTACTCCAATTGCTGTCATCGGCATGGCGTGCCGGCTCCCCAAAGGCATCGACTCGCCAGACCTGCTGTGGGAAGCATTGCTGCGGGGCGAGGACCTCATCAGCGAGATTCCCGTCGAGCGGTGGGACGCCGACAGCTACTACGACCCCGAGCCCGGTGTGCCCGACCGGTCGGTGTCGCGGTGGGGCGGTTTCCTCGACGACGTTGCGGGCTTCGATCCCGAATTCTTCGGGATCAGTGAGCGAGAGGCGGCCGCGCTCGATCCGCAGCACCGTTTGTTGCTGGAAATCTCGTGGGAGGCGGTAGAGCACGCGGGTCTGGCGCCAAAGTCGCTGGCGGGCTCCCAGGCGGGTGTGTTCGTCGGGTTGTCCCACTCCGACTATGCATTCATCGCCGCCGACGCGGGTGCCCTCGGACAGATGTACGGGTTCACCGGCTCCGCTTCCAGCCTGGCTTCCGGACGGATCGCCCACACCCTCGGGCTGCGTGGTCCAGCGCTGACCGTCGACACGGCATGCTCGTCGAGTTTGTTCGCGGTGCACATGGCTTGCCGCAGTCTGCACGACGGTGAAAGCAACCTTGCCCTGGCCGGCGGCTGCATGGTGATGCTGGAACCGCGCAAATTCACGTCGATGTCGGGCCGGGGCATGCTTTCGCCGACGGGACGCTGCCGGACGTTCGATGTCGCGGCCGACGGGCATGTGCGTTCCGAGGGCTGCGCCATGGTGCTGCTCAAGCGACTCCCGGATGCGCTGCACGATGGTGATCGCGTCCTTGCCGTGCTCCGCGGCACCGCCGCCAACCAGGACGGAAGCGCCGACAGCTTCTCGACGCCGTCGCTGGACGCCCAGGTCGCGGTGTACCGGGCGGCTTTGACGGCGGCGGGGGTGGACGCCGACACGGTAGACGTGGTGGAGGCGCATGGCGCCGGTACGCCGGTCGGTGACTCGGTCGAGTTCGCGAGTTTGGCACAGGTATACGGCGCCGCTGGTCACGGCTGCGTGCTCGGATCGGTCAAGAGCAATGTTGGGCATACCGATTCCGCCGCGGGCGCAGTTGCGCTGACCAAGGCGATCCTTTCGCTGCAGCATGGCGTGGTGCCACCGATGCTGCACTTCACCCGGCTGCCCGACGACCTGGCCCAAATCGAGACCGAACTTGTTGTGCCGGAGCAGATAACGCCCTGGCCCACGGGTGGCACGACGCTCCGCCGCGCGGCGGTGTCGTCGTACGGGTTGTCGGGAACGAACGTGCACGCCATCGTCGAGCAAGCTCCGGGCACCCCCAGAATCGAAGTGCACGGCCAGGCCACAGCGGCCACAGCCGAAAACGCGGCAAAGGGTCCGCTGCATCCGTTGCTGTTCGCGCTGTCGTCCACCTCTGCCGATGGGCTGCGCAGGACTTCGCGCCGGCTCGCCGATTGGGTAGAAAGCCGTGCGGACTCCGTGTCGCTCTCCGACCTGGCCTACACCCTTGCGCGTCGGCGAGGGTACCGGCCGGTACGCACCGCGCTGGTCGCCAGCGATCTAGCCGAGCTGGCCAACGCGCTGCGGGAGCTCGCCGACGGTGACACTACGTATCAGGCCGCGGTGGGGCAGGACGACCGGGGGCCGGTTTGGGTGTTCTCCGGTGATGGTTCGAAGTGGGCCGAGATCGGCGCCGACCTGCTCGCCAATGAACCGGTGTTCGCCGCGACCGTCGCCGAAGTGGAGCCTTTGATCGTGAAGGAATCCGGGTTCTCGGTGACTCAGGCTCTCTCGGGGGCCTCGTCGGCCCAGCAGACCGTGACCGGCATCGATCGGGTGGAGCCGACCCTATTCACCATGCAGGTGGCGCTGGCCGCCACCATGGAGAAGTCGTATGGCGTGCGCCCAGGCGCGGTCATCGGCCATTCAGCGGGCGAGGTGGCCGCGGCGGTCGTCGCAGGAGCGCTGTCACTGGAAGACGGTGTGCGCGTCATCTGCCGCCGGTCGGCGCTGATGTCGCGGATCGCCGGTGCCGGTGCGATGGCGTCGGTAGAACTGCCCGCCGATCAAGTGCTCTCAGAGCTGATGACTCGCGACGATGACGATGTTGTCATCGCAGTGGTGGCCTCCCCGCAGTCCACGGTGATTGCCGGGCCCGCCCAGACGGTGCGCGATCTCGTAGCCGCATGGGAACGGCGCGCAGTAGTGGCACAGGAGATGGGCGTCGAGGTCGCGGCGCACTCTCCCCAAGTCGATGTGATCCTCGACGAGCTATCTGAGGCACTGGCCGAACTCAGCCCAATGGCGGCCCGCGTGCCGTTTTATTCGGCCACCTTATTCGACCCGCGGGAACGGCCGGTTTGCGATGCCGGCTATTGGGTGGACAACTTGCGCCACACCGTGCGGTTCGCCGCCGCGGTACAGGCGGCGCTGGAAGACGGCTACCAGGTGTTCGCCGAACTCGCCCCAACCCCGCTGCTGCTCGGCGCCGTCGAGCAGACCGCGGCCAGCATGGGCGTACCGGTGGCCGCGCTGGCCGGCATGCAGGGCGAAAAGCGGCTGCGCGGCCTGTTGGCGGATCTGCACAGCGCGGGCGCCGCGGTGGACTTCTCGGTGCTCTATCCCGGTGGGCGGCTGGTGGACGCGCCGCTGCCGGCGTGGACGCATCGTCGGCTGCTCATCACCCGCGATGAACAGGATTCCCCGGCGAATGGCGGTTGCACCGTTTCGGCACATCCGCTGTTAGGCGCGCATGTGCGCTTGCCCGAGGAGCCGGAGCGCCACGTATGGCAGGCCGAGCTCGGCACCGCGGCGCAGCCATGGCTCGCTGACTATCAGATCAACGAGGCGGCCGCACTTCCCGGTGCCGTCTACTGCGAGATGGCGTTGGCCGCGGCCCGCACCGTCCTCGGCGAGGCGTCCGAGGTCCGCGATGTCCGCTTCGAGCAGATGCTGCTGCTGGACGCCAAGACCCCAGCCAGCGCCGTCGCCTCGGTCGATGCCCCTGGCGGCGTCACATTCACGGTGCAGACCGACCAGCACGGCGAACGGATGCAACGCGCCAGCGCTGAGCTACATGCCGTCGACGATGCGGACCAGCCGCCCGCGCTGGACATCGCCGCGCTGCTGGCGGCGCATCCGTGCCGCGTGGAGGGCACCGAACTGCGGCAGCGGTTCGATGCGCACGGCGTGCACTATGGTCCTGCCTATACCGGCCTGGCGGCCGCGCACATTGCCGACGGGACAGTCAGCACAGTGCTGGCCGAAGTGACGCCGCCCGGTTCGATCCGATCGCATCAAGCCGCCTACGCCGTGCATCCCGCGCTGCTCGACGCATGTTTCCACTCCTTGGCGGCCCATCCCGCCATCCACTGCCCGGATACTGGCGGGCTGCCGTTGGCGATGGGTGTGCGCCGGCTACGCGCCTACAGTTCCACTCGGAGCGCTCGCTACTGCTATGCGCGGGTAATGAAGGCCTCTGACGCCTGGGCCGACGGGGTCCTGGCCGAGGCCGACCTCGATGTGCTCGACGAGCACGGGTCGGTCCTGTTGGCCGTGCGCGGGTTGCAGCTCGGCACCGCGGTCTCCGAGAACGGAAACCGCGATCGCGTGCTGAACGAGCGGTTGTTGACCATCGAATGGCAACAGCGCGAGCTGCCCGAGGAAGAGCATGCCGACGCCGGTACCTGGCTGCTCGTCAGCACCTCCGATGCCGCCGATCTGCTGGCAACGGAATTGACCGATGCGCTGAAGCTGCGCGGCGCGGAATGCGTGACCATGTGCTGGCCGCAGCAAGGCGACCACATTGCCGCGGCCGAGTTGCTGCGCCGTCAGCTCGGTGAAGGCGGAACCACCGGTGTGGTCGTGGTCACCGGACCGAAGAACGGCGAAGCGGACACCGACCGCGCTGTTATCGGCGGCGAGTACGTACAGCATGTGGTACGCATCGTCCGCGAGCTGAGCGAGATCTCAGGCGAGTCACCCCGACTGTACGTCGTGACCCGGAACGCCCAGGCGGTGCTGGCCGGCGACCGCGTCAATCTCGAGCAGGGCGGGCTGCGCGGCGTGCTGCGGGTTATTGGCACCGAGTACCCCCACTTGTGGGCCACCCACATCGACGTCGACGAGGGGCCAGGCGCCGAGCAGGTGGCGCGCCAACTGCTGGCTCGCTCCGAAGAGGACGAAACCGCCTGGCGCGGCGATAAGTGGTATACGGCGCGCTTGTGCCCCACCGCGCTGCGCCCCGATGAACGGCGAACCACCGTAGTCGACCACGCCCGCGACGGCATGCGCCTGCAGATCCGCACCCCCGGTGACCTGCAGACCATGGAGTTCGTCGCGTTTGACCGGGTTGCGCCGGGTCCAGGACAGATCGAGGTGGCGGTCACCGCGTCCGGCATCAACTTCGCCGACGTCTTGGTGGCGTTCGGCCAATACCCCAGCTTCGAGGGACACCTGCCGCAACCGGGCACCGATTTCGCCGGTGTGGTGACCGCGGTCGGCCCGGATGTCACCGAGCACAAAGTCGGCGACCACGTCGGGGGCATGTCGCCAGACGGTTGCTGGGGCACGTTCGTCACCTGTGATGCCCGCCTGGCCGCAACCCTGCCGCCGGGTTTGACCGACGCCCAGGCGGCCGCGGTGACCACGGCGCACGCCACCGCCTGGTATGGGCTCAACGATCTGGCCCGGATCAAGGCCGGTGACAAGGTGTTGATCCACTCCGCAACCGGTGGCGTGGGGCAGGCGGCGATCGCGATCGCCCGCGCCGCGGGGGCCGAGATCTTCGCCACAGCAGGTAGCGAGCAGCGCCGGGCACTGTTGCGCGCCAGGGGTATCGAGCATGTCTACGACTCGCGCAGCATCGAGTTCGCCGAGCAGATCCAGCGTGACACCGACGGGTATGGCGTGGACATCGTGCTGAACTCCGTGACCGGCGCCGCGCAATTGGCCGGGCTGAGACTGCTGTCGTTCGGTGGGCGGTTCGTTGAGATCGGAAAGCGTGACGTCTACGGGGACACCCGACTGGGGCTCTTCCCGTTCCGCCGCAACCTCACGTTCTTTTATGTGGATCTGGCGTTGATGTCGGTCAGCCATCCCGGTCAGGTCCGCGAGGTGTTGAACACGGTGTATCGGTTGACCGCTGAGGGCTCGCTGCCGATGCCGCACAGCACCCATTACCCGCTGGCCGAGGCGGCCACCGCGATTCGGGTGATGAGCGCGGCCGAACATACCGGCAAACTCGTCCTCGACATTCCGCGCGCGGGCCGCAGCCACGTAGTGGTGCCTCCAGAACGGGCTCGGGTCTTCCGCGGTGACGGCTCCTACATCATCACCGGCGGTCTGAGTGGGCTCGGGTTTTTCCTCGCCGAGAAGATGGCCGCGGCGGGCTGCGGCCGGATCGTGCTGAGCTCGCACTCCCAGCCGACTCAAAAGGCGCTGGAGACAATCGAGCTCATCGGGGCGATCGGGTCCGACGTCGTGGTCGAGTGCGGCGACATCGCCCAACCGGATACCGCCGACCGGTTGGTCGCGGCGGCGACCGCCACCGGGCTTCCGGTGCGCGGTGTGCTGCATGCGGCTGGAGTGGCCGGGGACGCCGCATTGGCCGAAATCGCCGACGGGCTGCTGGCGCGCGACTGGGCTCCGAAGGTCGACGGCGCTTGGAACTTGCACCAGGCCACGGCAGGGCAGCCAGTGGACTGGTTCTGCTCGTTCTCCTCGACAGCCGCCCTATTGGGCCCGCCGGGTGAGGGCGCCTACGCCGCGGCCAACAGCTGGCTTGACGCCTTCACCCACTGGCGGCGGGCTCAGGGCCTGCCTGCCACCGCGATCGCGTGGGGGGCCGAAGTCGGGCGCGCCACGGCCGGGGCCGAAAACAGCGGCGCTGCTATCACTGCCGAGGAGGGCGCCTACGCGTTCGAGGCGCTGCTGCGCCACGACCGCGCGTACACCGGATACACCACCATCATCGGGACGCCATGGCTGACGGCCCTCGCGCAGCACAGCACGTTCGCCGAACTCTTCCAATTCACCGGACAACAAAGCCGAATGGCCTCGAGCAAATTCCGTGCCGAGCTGATGGCACTTCCCCTCGACGAGCGGCACGCCCGACTTACGAGTCTGGTCTCAGAACAGGTCGCGCTGATTCTGCGTCGCGCCGTCGATCCCGACCGTCCACTCCACGAATACGGACTGGACTCGTTGGGCCACACCGAACTGCGCACCCGCATCGAGGCCCAAACAGGGGTGTGCATCGACGTGAGCGACACTCGCACCGTGGGGGGTTTGGCGGAATACCTACGCGATGCGCTGACGGGCCAAGAGACCGCACCGGTGTGATGGATGGTCGTTGACCGCAGCATCGGAGTGAACAGACGGGAGGGTAACGCTATGCCGGTGATGGAATCTTCCATTCTGACGGTGCTGCGCGAGCGCGCCAGTCTAAAGCCCAATAACACGGCGTTCACGTTTATTGATTATGAGCGGGACTGGCTCGGAGTTGCCCAGAGCCTCACGTGGTCACAGCTGTATCGGCGAGTACAGAACGTCGCAGCGCAGCTAAGCGTTCGCGGTTCGATCGGTGATCGTGCGGTGATATTGGCGCCACAGGGACTCGATTACATCGCGGCTTTTTTCGGCGCGATGCAGGCGGGCCGGATCGCGGTTCCACTTTCGCTTCCGACTGGCGGCGCCCACGATGAACGTGTTATTTCGGTGCTGCGTGATGCGTCGCCGGCCGCCATTCTCACGACATCCTTCGCCGTTGGCGATGTGAGCGAGTATGCGAAGCCCCAGTCTGGCGAATCCGCTCCCTCAGTCATCGAAGTCGATTTGCTGGGCGAGGAAGCTCGAAAAGAATCCAACGCTTGGGGCGATCGTCCGAGTGTCGCCTATTTGCAGTACACCTCCGGGTCGACCCGTCAGCCGGCCGGCGTCATGATCTCCCACAAAAACCTGCGGACCAATATCAAGCAAATTGTGTCCGACTATTTTGTGGAGTACGGAAAGGTCGCACCGCCGGACACGACCATTGTCTCGTGGCTGCCGTTCTATCACGACATGGGTTTAATCGTGGGGACTTGCATACCGATACTGGCCGGGCTTCGCGCGGTGCTCACGAGTCCGACGTCGTTCTTACAGCGGCCCGCGCGGTGGATGCAATTGCTGGCGAGCAATGGCAGAGCTTGGTCGGCAGCACCGAACTTCGCTTTCGACTTGGCGGCACGAAAGACAGCGGATGACGACATGGCCGGGCTGGACCTCGGGGATGTGCTCCACATCCTCAACGGCAGCGAACGGGTACAGCCTGCCACCGTCAAGCAGTTCGCTGAGCGGTTCGCCCGTTTCAACCTTCAGCCCAAGGTGGTACGACCCTCGTACGGGCTGGCGGAGTCAACCGTGTACGTGGTGACCCCCAGGCCGGGAGATCCATCAAAGCTCGTGCACTTCGACGCCGAGAAACTGTCCGTCGGCCAGGCGGAGCGGTGCGCGGGCAGCGACGGTACACCGCTGTTCAGCTACGGCGTACCAGAGTCACCGACAGTGCGGATCGTCGATCGCGAGACCCTGACCGAGTGTCCTGCAGGAACGGTCGGGGAGATCTGGGTGCACGGCGCCAACGTGGCGATGGGCTATTGGCAGAACCCGCAACTGACGGAACGCACGTTCGGCGCAACGCTTGTCGCGGCGCCGGCCGGCACCCCCGAAGAGGCTTGGCTGAGAACCGGAGATTTGGGCTTCTTCTTCGACGGCGAATTGTTCATCGTCGGCCGTGACAAGGATCTCTTGGTCGTTTATGGGCGTAACCACTATCCCGATGACATCGAGGCGACGATCCAGGAGATAACGGGTGGCCGGACGGCGGCGATAGCGGTCCCGGATGGCCGCACCGAGAAGCTGGTCGCCATCGTCGAACTCAAGAAGCGGGGCGATTCTCATGAAGAGGTGATGGACAGACTCGGCATCGTCAAGCGTGAAGTCACCTCGGCGATATCGCGATCGCACGGCCTACACGTCGCGGATCTCGTTCTGGTAGCGCCGGGTTCGCTCCCCATCACCACAAGCGGCAAGGTCCGACGCGCGGCCTGTGTCGA
>Ga0210389_10000563_pt1 | contig 33155 bp, 27 predicted proteins | sample IncBWH28OmetaG_FD_160127 | JGI IMG/M metagenome (GOLD analysis project Ga0210389, IMG submission 160127) | Forest soil microbial communities from Barre Woods Harvard Forest LTER site, Petersham, Massachusetts, United States - Inc-BW-H-28-O ... | reverse complement strand
CGGCCTGCCCATCTCACAACAGACCTGGAACATGGAGATCTGGCTGCCCAGCTGGCGATAGATCCCGGCGTGCTGCGCGTCGAAACTGCGTCGAGGGCGGGCAAACCGCCAAATCCAACACGCTGAGCGCAGACTCGACGCCACCAACGCAGACTCGCGGGTGGCACGCGACGCTGCCTAAAGAGACTCACGCGCGGCGGGACAGGACATGCAGCGGGGACCGCCGCGGCCGGTACTCAATTCGGAACCCGCGATGGTCAGCACTTCGATGCCCGCGTCCTGCAGGCGAGCGTTGGTCTGCACGTTGCGCTCATAGGCGACGACGACACCGGGGGCCAACGCCAACGTGTTGTTGCCGTCATCCCACTGCTCGCGCTCGGCGACGACGGGTTCCAGCCCGGTGTGGATCACCCGCAGCTTGTCGATCCCCATCGCTTGGGCCGCGGCCTCGAGAAAGGGAACCTCGTCGCTGATGGTGACGCCGTCGGGCGTGCGCTGCATCGTGAATGCCGAGAGCGTGTCGACGACGTTCGCGTACATCACCACAGTGTCGGTGTCGACCATCGTGCACACCGTGTCCAGGTGCATCTGCGCGCGCTTCTGGGCGATCGGCACGGCAAGCACCGTGTTCGCAAGGTCGTCGTCAAAAAGGCTGCGCGCCAACGCTTCCGCGCCGGCCGGGGTGGTCCGCTCGCCCACCCCGACGGCGAGCACACCTGGAGCGAGCAACAGCACGTCACCACCCTCGACCGGAGCGGTGCGCGATTCATACGCCCGCCGGACACCGGTGAACCGCGGGTGGTGGGCATAGATCAGGTCGGTGAGCGACGCCTCGCGCACCCGCGCCGGCAGCGCCAGCGAGGGGATCACTATCCGCGGCCCGATCCATATCGACGAATCACGGGTGAAGACCAGGTTCGGCAGTGGCTCGATGACGAAATCCGCCCCATGGTGCATGCGAAGCACCAACGACACGTCGGTCCGGGTGTCTGACGGCAACTCGTTGAACGTCATGCCGGCCATCAAGACATGAGCCAACGTGACCGGGTCGAGACCACGGAGATAGGCCGAAAGCTCTTGTGCCAACGGCGCTCCGAGCCGGCGTGCGTCGACGGCCGAGGCGACCCCCTGCATCCGGGCGGCCCCGCTGTGATTGAGCGCTTCGGTCAGCAGGTCGGACAGCAGCAGCACTTCCACGCCGCGGGAACGCAGCAGCTCGGCGAACTCGTCGTGTTCCTCCTGCGCGCGCCTGACCCAGGGCAGCCCGTCGAATAGCAGCTGGTCGCTGTTGCGCGGGTTGAGTCGTCGCAACTCGGCGCCGGGTCGGTGCAGGATGGCGACCCGTAGCGCTCTCACCTCGGAATCGGTGCCCAGCTCGGCAGCACTCACACCTAGAACGGTAGCGGCTGGGAAGATCGGTCCCGTTTTGTCGAACGAATGTGCGATAGACTGGGCGACCGTGGGGATTGCGGTCCAGGATTCGCTTTTTCAGCACATCGAGCGGCGGCAACTGGGTGAGGGCGCCTTCATCGAGATCCGCGCCGGCTGGCTCACGGATGCCGATGGACTGCTCGACGCGCTGCTGTCGGCGGTGCCGTGGCGTGCCGAACGCCGCCAGATGTACGACCGCGTGGTCGACGTGCCGCGGCTGGTGAGTTTCCACGACCTGACAATCGAAGATCCCCCGCATCCGCTGCTGGCGCGGCTGCGCCGGCGGCTCAACGACATCTACGCCGGCGAACTGGGTGAGCCGTTCACTACCGTCGGATTGTGTTGCTACCGCGACGGCTCCGACAGTGTGGCCTGGCATGGCGACACCATCGGCCGCAGCAGCTCTGAGGACACCATGGTGGCGATTGTCAGCCTCGGCGCCACCCGCACCTTCGCGTTGCGCCGGCGTGGCGGCGGCCCTTCGTTGCGACTACCGCTGGCGCACGGGGATCTGCTGGTGATGGGCGGATCATGCCAGCGCACTTGGGAGCACGCGGTCCCCAAGACGTCCGCGCCCGCAGGTCCGCGGGTCAGCATCCAGTTCCGGCCACGCGACGTGCGCTAGCTCGGTCAGCTCCGGACCGCGCCCACCGCCTTGACGAGCAGGTCGCGGGCATGTTGCGTGTCGACCTTCGCCACTGGCTGATTCGGGACGACAAGCGGATTGGCGATGACGATCACCTGATAATCGCCGAACTGAGCGGAGTAGTCGTAGAGCTCGCCGGTGTGGGCTCCTCCGCCGAATATCGCCTGAAGGACGCGGTGTATGCCCTGGGTGTGCGCCAGGTCGATGTGCGGGGCGTCGATCACCTCGATGGCGCCGCGCACCTGAGCCCCGGAGAACGCCACCTTGCTGCATTCCGACCCCGGGTCGTTGATCGGCACCTCCTTGGAGGTCTCCACGGCGATGACGACGTACCGGAGGCCGTTGCCCTCGGCGGATACCGCGGCCATATTGCCCTGCAGGTCCGGCGGCATGTCCGGCCCGACCGCCGTTTTCGCACAGTTGGCGGGATCGAACGTCAGCCCCTCGGGCAGCTTGCGTGCGGCCAGCAACTTGGGATCGATGGCCCTCTCACTGATGTCGGTGACTTTGAACTCAGGGCCGAAGCTCGACTTGACGTCGGCCACCTTGGCGATTTCCACCTTTGTTGAGGAGACATTCGGGTCCGATGAGCACCCGGCGAGCAAGCACACAGCTGCGGTCGCGAGCACCACCTTCAACACCGTGGCCAATCTACCCAACGGCAGATGCTCAGCTGCGTAACGTGGACACCGTTTTGACCAGCAGATCGGCGGCGAATTGCGGTGGCAGCGCCGGGTGCACCGAGCCGGGGTCGGTGGTCAATGTGGTGAATGCGTAGTAGCTGCCCAAATAGGCGGTGAATGTGTATGCCCGCGAATCGATTTCGGTGCCGGACTCGACGGATGTCCGGACGTCGGCCACCATGCCGAGGGTTTCGGCGCCGTCGACGCGCGGGGCGTCGGTGAGGTGGACGCTGACGGTGGTTCGCCCGGCCATCATGGTCCACTGCCCACATGCGGCGACAACGTCGTGGTCCAGGGCGAACGGCTCTGGTGGCTCGGGCAATCCCGGCAAAGAAACCACCACCGCGTCGACGATGCCGCCCGAACCTGACCCGGATACCCCCTGCGCCGATTGGTCACGTCCATTGCCGGGGTCGGCGAGTACCGCGCATCGTGGCGGCTTGGCAGTCGCGCCCGCTTCAAGCCTCCAGATCGCCCGGGGCGAGGCGGCGCTGGGGATGCCGGTGGTCACCTCGTAGTCGGGCGGCAGCTCGCGACCGACCCTCTTGATGTTGGCGGGGTTCACTGTGCCATGAGCCGATGACGATTTCGTGGGCGCGGGCTGACCCGGTCCGTGCGGGGGCGCGGTCGGCTGAGCGCATGCAGCCGCCAGCAGCGTCACCGGGCCAATCCAGAACGGCCGCATGCTCGTTCATATCACGCTCACCCGGCGGTTGCAGACTGCTTGGCTCCTCGGTCTTGCCAGAAGTCCCTCGACAATTCGCGTCGCCGTGCACGCGCGTCTCGGTCGGTGAAGTCGGCGATGCCCGTCGTACCCGAAAACGGCGTGATCGGGACTTCGAACGCAAGTGCACCTGAGATGTGCAGGTCGGCGCCCTTGTTCATGATGAACTTGGTGCGCCGCACCGTGAGCGGGTGCTTCCTCAGCATCACCTGGCACAGTGCCTCGACCTCGGCGGTGAGGTTCTCGGGCGCGACGACTCGGTTGACGAGGTCGTAGTGCTCCGCGGTCGCGGCGTCGAACAACGCGCCAATCAGATTCCACTCCTTGGCCTTACGTCGCCCGGCGAATCGCGGCAGCCGCGATGTGCCACCCCAGCCCGGGGTGATGTCCCAATCGATCTCGGGCATGCCCCACCGGGACCGATCGGTGGCGATGACGAAATCGCACACCAGCGTCAGTTCCAGCCCACCGCCAGTGCAGACCCCGTCGACGGCGGCGATCGTGATCGGGGTCAAGTCCTCGATAATCTGCACGGTCTCCTGGTAGAGCCGCACCTGCCAGTAGGCGTCGTCGGGTTCCCAGGTGTTGAACTCGGCGATGTCATCGCCGGCACAGAACGTGTCGCCCGCTCCGCGCAGGATGAGGATGCGGCAGTCGCGGTCGTCGCGAACCTGCCGAACAGCTTGGTTCAGTTCATCGGAGAGCGCCCGATCGAGGGCGTTGTGCTTGTGCGGCCGGTTCAGCGTGATCGTCGTGATCGGGCCTGATCGCTCAAACAGCAGGTTCTGGTAGTCGGGCATCGTTGCTCCCTCTGCTGGGCCAGTTACTTGCGTAACGAGACTTTAGCGATTGCAGTCTCGTTGTGCAAGTAACAACGGATATCCTTAGCGGTATGCGCGCAATCTCGGGGCCGGCAGTGCTGGACTGCTCGGTGTTCGGTGCGGTCGAGACCATTGGCGACGCGTGGTCATGGATGGTGTTGAGCGCGGCGATCATTGATGGCATCAGCCGGTTTGACGGATTCCAGCGCCGGCTGGGCATCGCGCGGTCGACGCTGAGCGCGCGGCTGTCCCGCCTCTGCGCGAACGGGCTGATGGAGCGCCACGAGCAGGAGTACCGCCTCACCGAAATGGGCGACGACTTCCTCGCCTGCGTGATGACCGCGATGGCCTGGGCCGAGCGGTGGTGCAACGACGAGGATGGCGAGGTGCGGGTGCGAGCATCCCACCGCGGGTGTGCCGGTCGGATCCACGGCGAACTGCGCTGTGGGGAGTGCCGCGCGTTGGTGCACGCGCGCGACGTGAGCTTTGACCGCCGGCCTAGCCCGATGGCCGAGCTGCCGCTGCGACGTCAGCGGACACCGGATCTGGAGCTGTTGCAGCGCGTGTGCCCCAGTTCGGTGGCAGCGACGCTGCAGGTGACGGGTGACCGGTGGAGCGCACTGCTGATTCGCGAATCATTTTACGGGTCAACACGATTCGACGAGTTTCAGCAGCGCTTGAGCATCGCCACGAACATCCTCACCCAGCGCCTGCGGCGTCTTGTCGACCGTGGCATCCTCACCAGGACCGCCTACCGGGAGCGACCCGCCCGCCACGAATACCGGCTCACCGAGAAGGGTCTGGATCTTTACCCGGTGCCGTTGTCGATGCTGGCGTGGGGCAACCGCTGGGTCTTCGGTGACCGGCCTCCGGTGCGGCTCACCCACGAGAAATGCCACCGCCTGCTGACACCGATTCTGACCTGCAGCGCATGCGCAGAACCAATCTCGCGTGCCGACATTGCGTTCTCGGCATCAGCAATAGATTCCAATGAGACCCACGGCGGGAACATAATTAACCGTCGCCGCTGTTAGCCCACTGCCTCGATCACCTGGCGGGCAACGCGTTTGATCTGGTCAGCCATGTCACGCCCGAAGACCAGGTCACGCCGACGGGGCACATCAATGACCGTGGTAATCACCCCGACGTCTTCGCGCTCCCACACCGCGCCGTAATGGTCCATGATCGCGCGCATCGGCGCATTCTCGGAAAGCATTCGCGCAGAGAATCTTTCGACTCCGTCGAGCTTGGCTGCGATGGACAGCGCGCCGATCAGAAAGCTCCCGATGCCCCGGCCCTGATAGGCGTCGCCTACGGTGAACGCGATCTCGGCGACCGTTGGATCGTTCTGGTCACGAACAAAGCGCGCATCGGCCACCGGGTCGCTCCCGTCGGTCACCACCCACACGAAGTGGTCGACGTAGTCGACCTCCGCCAGGTAGTGCATCAATGCGGGGGTGGGCGCGCGAGCCGTCATGAACCGCCGATACAGTGTCTCGCTGGAAAAGTGGACGTGTCCGTGCACGGTCCGCTCCCTGTCGCCGGGAAGAACCGGGCGCAGGAGCAGGTCTGTTCCGTCGCGAACCCTTATCGGGATCGGCGTGATGAAAGCGGCCATCCGCTGGCGCACCGTGGCCAGCAGTCGCGGCATGACCCCGGGGATTTGCACCATCCGCGCGAAGGCGTCCTTGTCGCCGATCCAGCCGGTCAGCGGTTCGGTCGTGGTTACCGTCGCGATCCGCGGGATTTGGCGCAGCAGGGCGATCTCTCCGATGATCTCGCCAGGAGACGCCTGTCCGATGGACACCACGCCTTTTCTACCGACGCGCTTGATCTCGGCGGTACCCGACGAGATGAGCAGGAAAGAAACCGCCTGCTCGCCCTGCTGCATCAGCACTTGGTCGGCAGCGGTCCGCAGCGGCTCGACGCTCGCCGCTAACGGCATCAAGTCCTCGACCGGGCATCCCTCGAAGATGTCCATCGTCGCGAGTTCTTTCGCGCGGGCGCCGATCAATTCGGTCACTGCGACATCCCGGAATCGCACCGCATTCCGGCGACTTCGAGTGACCGCATTGCCATGAGCTGCCCCCTGTGTTGCCGGCGGATGGTGCTCAGGGTATGAGGTGCGTTCCGGCCGCGGCAAGGATGCCACAGTTACGCGTACGGGTTGGCCGGCGCGTCGACACGTGTAACCGTGACGGCATCGAGCGTCGGGATGGGCGCGCCGCTCTTCACCCTGCCCTCGACCCGCAGCCAGGTGTTGTCAGCGAACCGAGGGGCACCGCCGCCGGCAGGACCGCGTAGATGGATGCGAGCCAGTTGGGCATCGGCGGCACAACAGAAGATGACGATGCGCGCAAGATCCATGCCGTCCCGTTCATTGAGGACGAAACCGGTAATGGTGACCAACCGGTTCGTCAACGATCCCGAGGAGTCATGGGCTGACCGCACCAGCACCTCCGGCAGCGACAGTTCGGGAGCCCGTCCCGGCGGCAGCGGGGGAAACGCATGGCGCAGCGCGTCACTCGACGCGCTTGTTGCCGAACGCGCGGCCGCCTGCGGCCGCAACGCCGGGGGCGTCACAAAGATCAGCAGCACGACGGGCACGACAAGCAACCAGACCACACCGGTGCGGTGGGAATGGTCTCCCTGGTGATCGGGGTCTTGGTCGTGCCCGCCATGCCCCGGTCCGCCGCGACGGATGTCCGCGACGATCGCCACCAGCGCCAGCCCAACCAGGAGAACGGCGGTGGCTGCCAGCCAGGGCAGAAGCGCGGGTTTGACGTAGCGGGTGAACACGCCGGTATACGTGATCAACCCGATGCTCAGCCCCACCAGCAGCAGGAGGGTGTTCTCGGTTTCGCGTTTCATGCCGAACCGCCGAGCAACAGCACGCCGGCCACGGTCGCAATCGCGGTGGCCACCACCAAGGTGGCGGGGGCAAACCGGGCGGCGAACGCGCGCCCGAACATGCCGGACTGCATTGCCAGCAGCTTGACGTCGACGGCGGGCCCGACCACCAAGAACACCAGCCGAGGCACCAGCGGGACCATCGTCAGGCTGGAGGCCACGAACGCGTCGGCCTCCGAGCAGATCGCCAGCGACACCGCCAGCGCCGCCATAACGACGACACCGACGACCAGGTGCGAGACCACGCGCTCCAAGACGCCGGGGGGCACCAGAACGTGCAGCGCCGCCGCGGCGGCAGCCCCGACCACCAAATACGCCGCCGCCTGCAGAAAGTCGTGACGGGCCGCCTCGCAGAACACCAGCCACTTGGATCCCGTCCCCGGACCATGAAGCGCATTCGGCGGTAGCCGGCGCGTAATCCACTCGGCGCGCCCCCAACGTGACCACACCCAACCCATCGTCACAGCGGTCAGCAATGACGCGCCCACCCTGGCAATGACCATCTTCGGCTGACCGGGGAACGCAACGGCCGTCGCGACCACCACCACCGGATTGATGGCGGGGGCTGCGAGCATAAACGTCAACGCCGCCGCCCCTGCCGCCCCACCATCGCCGAACAGACGTCGCGCCACCGGTACCGATCCGCACTCGCACCCAGGCAGCGCCGCCCCCGCTAATCCGGCGGCAAGGACCGCCGTCTCGCTGCGGCGGGGCAGCCACCGCACCAGCCGCTCGGGTGGCACAAACACCGCGATGAGTCCGCTGACCACCACACCCAATCCCAGAAAGGGCAGGGCCTGGACGAAAACCGCGCAGAACACCGTGCCCGCGGTCGCCAACATGGCGTTGCCCGCCACGCCCGCGCGCAGCCACGCTCCCGAGACCGCGAAAGCCACCAAGCAAAAGACGAGCACTTCCATGGACCCGACGCGCAGTCCGCGCGCGGCCCTCATCGGCGCCACCGGGCTAGACGGATCTCATGGACTGGAATGAAAATGATTATCACTGCCGGCAGAGCGGCGTCCGTACCCAGGGCCCCGACACGGCCGTGCGGCCCGTTAGCCTGACTGCAGGTCGCTCAAAGCCGCTCAATGAAAGCCTCAACGAAAGCGATGGAATAAGCCCGGAATCCGGTCGAGTCGACCCGCGCTGCTCAACGAGAGCACGGTGCTGCGGCACCGTTTCCTTGGCGCGTTAGGTGAATCAACAAATTCTCCTGTTGCGACGTTTGCTCAGGGCGGCCGTGAACAGCCGGTTCGCCGGGACTGTGGACGAACGGCTGTGGCGCCTGATCTCCTGCTACGCTGCCCGCGGACTCACCCGCCGCGCCGAGTTGCGAGGCGCGCCGGCTCTGCAGCTGTCAAATGCACAACGATTGCTCAATGTACCGGTCAAACCCGTCCAGCCGGATTTTTCTCTGGCCATTAATCAAGACGGCGACTATCCTTATTCCAGGTCGAATGCACGCGGATTACCTTTCGTGGGTGGTACTTATGCAAATATATCGACGCCAGGACTGACCCGACACAAAGTCCGCCAGCCCCACACGTATCCCTAGCGAATGTTCAGCGAATTTTTCGATCCCGCATTAGACTTTCATGCCGAGTTACTCGCCGGAGCGTCCCGAGAATTGCGTTTGCGAGATCCTAGGCGTGATGAGCTGTGATCCGAACCGAACTGATCCCGTTGCCCTGCAACAGAAAAGCCTCAGCCTAGTTCTGTACGGACCGATGCAACCGACACCGCCTGCGCTCGATTAGACGTTCAGTGTCTCGTTTTGGAGAGGACTCGAAGAAGCTTCGATCTGACTCTGAGATTAAAGCCTGCAAAGATCGAAACTTGCATAGTCGCGTGTGGATCTAAGGGGATTCGAACCCTGGACCTACTCCATACGAACGATCCCGAGTCCGCCAACGCTGAGTTTGCAGTGCTACGAACATGCAGTTCACAGGGTTGGTTCAGACGGTGGTTAAAAGTTGCCGCTGACTCCACTGCGGACTGGCTGGTGGTGTGCCCCGCCCAGCAAATAGACAGCTTCCGGAGGGCCAGCACCGCCAGCCGACGTTCAACTGAGACGATCACAGGCCATTTGCGAAGTCGTCCTGTGCGGTTTGTGCAGCACAATGCCGGCCGTCGGGAATTGAATGTGCGAGGTGTCCCGAGTTTGCCGCATTGACGAAGTGTTTTTTTCGGCTCGGCCGAGCGCCGCCCTGGTCTTGAGCTTGTTGTGATTTGTAAATATGCTACTCTCGGTCTGCTGCTGTTTCCATTCTTTGGGTCTGGATTTCGCGATAAGAAAGGGCGAAGGAATGGCTATTGGGGATGGCGATGACATAGTGTCTGTAAAAGCATATAAATCCATCCTGTACGTACTCAAGGCGCTGGATTAACAAACTGGAAGTCGGCGCCCCGATCGCAAAGGACGCCAATGACTGTTATCTCGCTGGAAGCCACAGGTCTCGACGGATTCCGTCTTGAGCAAGCCCTTAGCTGGCATGATCCGGACATCGACTGCACGTTGGTGATTTCTCAACCGTCGACGGATCGCGACCTGTGGACCGAGTATGCAGCCGGCGCGCAGCGCAGCTACCGCAAACATGGTGTCGAGTGCACTCTCGACGATGACGCGCTGCGCACCGGGGCCGACACCGTCATGTTCTGCGTCGTGATCGATCGCGCCGAAAAGATAGTGGCGGGTGTGCGCGCCAAGGGCCCGCTGGGGTCGGCCGAAGACTCGCATGCGGTCGTCGAGTGGGCGGGACAACCCGGGCAAGAGGCTGTCCGCAATATGATCAACGACCGCGTGCCGTTCGGCGTCCTCGAGTTCAAGTCGGCATGGGCAACCGACGATCCGGATCGGAGTCCTGGCATCACCACCGCTATGGCTCGCATCGCTTTCCCCATGATGGCTCTACTCGACGTTCAATTTTGCATGGCCACAGCCGCGACCTACGCATTGAACCGGTGGCGCACGTCTGGCGGGGTGTTGGCAGGGATTCCCGCGACGCCCTACCCCGACGAACGTTACCAAACCAAGATGATGTGGTGGAACCGGCGCGATTTCGTCAACTATGCGGAACCAGAGCAGGTTGGCAAGATCCTCATGGAGACAAACCAACTGACACAAGAGTTTTACCGCCGCTATGAGACCGAAGCGCGTCAGTTGGTTGAAGCGTGACTGTAGACGCCGTGCAGCGTGATTCAGTAGCGCATCATTAACGCGGCTGCAGCCCAGCGCGAGTGGAGGTCCCCCGCGGCGATGTGCCGATCCCGCGGTTGTTCGATGTAGACGAATCGTCACGTTGCGAATCTCCCACGGTGGAGAAATCCATTGGTACGACGCGCCTGCCGAGCAGCGACTCCATTGCCGCGCTATCCAGCGGACGGGACAGCAGAAATCCCTGCGCGTGCGTGCATCCGACAGCAAGCAGTGCTCTGGCCGCGCTTACGGTCTCGACGCCCTCGGCCACAACGTAGAGTCCGAAGGCGTTCGCCAGGGCCACGACCGACTGCACGATCGCCAGGTCACTCGCATTAGCGCCAAGATCACGGACAAATCCTCTGTCGATCTTGAGCGCATCGACTGGAAGCGATTTCAAATATGCCAGCGCACTGTAGCCGGTACCGAAGTCATCGATGGCGATCTTTACGCCGATGTCCTTCAATCGGGTGAGCGTTTTGCGCGTGGCATCGATGTCCGCCACCACGACTCTTTCGGTGATCTCTAGACATATCGCACCCGGATCGAGACCGAACTCGTCGAGGGTTGCGGCAACCGTGTCGACAATTCCGTCCGCAACGAGTTGCACGGGTGAGACGTTGATACTCAGCACAACATCTTGGCCCACGCCGCGTGATTGCCAGAGCCCGAACTGCGCACAGGCTGAGCGCATTACGAGACGGCCGAGTTTTCCCGCCAGGTTGATCGATTCGATTACGTCGATGAACGAATCAGGCATTAGTAGCCCACGAGTCGGGTGTTGCCACCGGACGAGCGCCTCCATGCCCAGGACCTCACCGGTCTCCATGTTGAACGCTGGCAGGTAATGCAGTACCAGCTCGGCGTTCCTGCTATCAAGGGTCTCTTGCAGGCGCAGTTCGATGTCGTTGCGGATAGTTTCCTTTGCGGCCATCTCCGGGCTGAAAACTGCGACTTTTGCCCCGCCCGAACTCTTGGCCGACCGGGTGGCCAGATCGGCTCGGCTTAGAAGGTCGGAGGTGGTGTCGTGCCCTGGTACGCCCGTGGCGACGCCGATGCTGACGGTACGGGCGAGCATTTCGCCGTCGATCACGACTTGCTTGTGAACATTACTCTGCAGCCGCAGAGCGAAATCCGCGGCGCTGTCGACAGTCATCGGCGCGGCTGGCGCAACGACGAACTCGTCACCGCCGAAGCGGGCGATGACAGCGGGAATGTCAACGGCCTGGCGCAGCAGCTCGGCGAAGGCCTTGATGAATCGGTTGCCGGCATTCTGACCGAAGTGGTCATTTATTACCTTCAGGCGGTCCAAATCAAGGAACAAAAGCGATAGTGGGCCTGGCCTACCCGCTGCCAGTCGCTCGTCGAGCTCGATTATCAGCGTTCTGCGGTTCAGCAGGCCGGTGAGGTCGTCGTGCTCAGCCAGGTAGAGGACGCGCTCTTCCGCGACGATGCGGGCCTGCAGCTGAGCGAATAGTGTGGCGATCGCCTGTAGCGCATTCAGCTCCTCCGGCAACCATTCCCGGTCACCGAACTTGATGAAGCCGAGGCCACCGGTGGTGAGGTCGCCGGAAAGCAGTGGAACGCCCGCGAGGGAAATCTGAGGAACGCCCGTTCCCTCCTCGATAGAACGTTGATAGTCGGCGTTCGCAGGCTCGGGACGCAAAACGTAGGGCTCCTTGTAGCTTTCGAGCAGCGCGAAGACCGAGTCGGCGTCGGCGAAATACACCACGCCGATCGGGTCGGGGTCGGGGACGTTCTCGCGTGGCGGCCATTCCGCGATGAGCACTGTCGCATGGATGGTGTGGTCGTTGTGACGCAGAAAACCGGTGTCCACCCCGAAGTGGCTAACCAAATCGCGGAGCACCTGTTGACTGATCGCGGCAGAGTTGCCTACGGTGGCCGCCATCAACGCGGCGGCTGCCGCCGTCACCAAGTCATCCAGCGAACCCGACATTATCTATACGTTAGCTGGTGTTGGCTCTACAGCAATCTGACGCGCTCGACATTGCGACGGCTCCGCACCGAAGCCGGGCCGGCCACAGCGAATCGCAGCACAAGGACAGGCGATACGTCGGCGGGTATATGGACGAGCTGCCGGAACTCTTGCTGCAGGTCGCCCAGCTCGTCGGCGAAGGGCGTCGACACCTCGGTGCGATCTTCGGCGTCCCCGGCGTAGAGGAAGACCGGCGAGATGGGGTGCACAGCTAACCCGCGCTGCTCTGCGGTAATCCACACCGCCTCAACAGCGGATCCGCCGCGCGCGTAGTCGGTCAAGGTTCCCCCGGCAACCGAAATAACGGCCACCGCAGAGCTCGCCAAGACGCGACGCCGAGTGTCCTCACCCAACGCGGCGCCAGCATTCCACTGCGCCAGGTGAGCCATCACGTCTGGGCGCTTCAAGATGTCGGCCACGGCGAGATCCTCGCGGTCGAGTTCGAGGCTGAGCACGTCGATACCGGTGTCCGGAGACGGATTACCGGGCCAGCGTACCTCGGAAACCATTTCAGCATGCAGCTGGGGCGTCAGGTAGCGGGTGCGGTCGGCGGCGGCGAAAATCGTTGCCGCACGGGCGATGTCGTCGGGCTCGGTGATGAGGGACAGTTGGGCTCCGTCGCGCGCTGCGATGGTATGTAGCAGTTCAATCGTGTAGGCAGGAATCGGCCGCGGCGTCCCAACGCGGCGGTTGGTTCCACGCGCCAGCATGGGTTCATAGAGTGCGGCGAGTTCAGGATCATCACCGGCACGCAGGTGCAGCGTCGCCTGCAACGGCACACCGCCGACGTCATTCAGCAGGCTCACCGGCCCCAACAAGTGTTGGGCGGCAGCGGCTACCTTGGCGTTGAAGAGGGCAGCTCCGAGCGCGACCGCACTGCCGCGGAACCCGACGTCCATCGTCGACGTGTGCTCGGGCGCAAGCCGGATGGTGATGACATCCGGCCCGGCCTCTATCCGCCAGGGCTGCGCGTTGCCGCCGGACGGCGCCCGAATAGCGGCTGCGGCGATGACGCCCGATACTCCCGGCAGCGCGGGATCTGAACGCTCGGCTGACGGCGGGGGGCGATCCCTGGCCATCTCCGGCTCGTCGAGCCGATTGAGCGCTGCGCCGACATCGAGCCGAATCCGGCCGGAGCGGAGGTCTTCGCCCAATCCGAGTCTGCGCACTGCCTCGGCAATCGCGGTCGCTCCCAGTACAACGTCACTGGAGACCTGCGGCCACGTCGACAATGTGCGGTCGATTTCCACCGCGGACGCCGCGCCCCGGGGTGACAACTGCTCGGCCTCTAGGAAGCCCAGCATGTGTGGAAGCTTTTCCCGGCTACTCATGCCGGAAAGCAACGCGACATCCAACTCGCCCAGTAGGCCGTGCAAAATCGGGCGCTGCGGCTCCAGGTCGAAACGTTCCACATCCAACAGGCCCCGGTCGCTCGTTGCCATCAGCACCGGAATCCGGCGGGCGCGGGCACGCTCCCGCAGGATGGCCTTCATGTCCAACGAATCGCATTCCTCGACAACGATATCCAGTCCGTCGAGAAACTCGTCCACGGTGTCGACGGTCAGCCCGACGTCCAGCACCCGGACGAGGAGGTATGGGTCGAGCTCAGCGATCCTGCGAGCAGCCACCTTGGCCTTGTTCAGCCCGAGATCCAGGACGGTCGCCGGCACCCGGTTGAGATTAGAAAGCTCAATGCGATCGAAATCCGCCAGCCGAAGCTCGCCGCACAAGCCCTGCGCAGCCAGGGTGTGCGCGATGACATGCCCGCCGCTCAAACCGACGACACCGATGCACAGGGTGGCGAGCCGGGCCTGCTCGTCGGCAGTGATCATGTTCCTGTTGCGGTCCAATCGGACCGCACGAAATGCCCGCGGAGCCAGCACTGTTACCACGGTCCGCCGCCAGGGGTAATACGCCCACCCGCAGGGTTCGGCAACCAGCTTCGGATCGGGTGGCGGCCGAAGCCTCCGCAATTCCTCGAGTTGTTCTTCGTGATGGTCGATGAATTCGATGGCCGGATCGGCGCGCAGCTGCTCCAATACCGCATTGTCTGTGGGGTCTCCGGCGTCGAGAACTCGAGCGGTGCAGGAAATTATGGTCATCTCCTCGGTCGTCAGCGGCGCCGATAAATGCGTGCCCAGGTCGGACCGCCTGCCATCATCGTGAACAGTGCCGCCAACGGGGACTCATCCTCCAGGAAATATAGCTTGGCGCGCCGAATGAACGTGGCCAGGCCCGAGGTGGCCTCCAGCACTGCGAAATGATCGTCGATGCACGACGGCCGGGCCCGAATGGGATGTACTGCCAGCGGTCGCGACCAGCCGAAGTGGTTGATGCCGCCTGATCGTCATCGCGACATCGCGAGATCGCCAGAGGCTATCCGCGGCATCCTGAAACTGGCTCGATACTCGAGGCCGATGTGCTTGAATCCGTTGAGACCTCCACACCGCAGCAATTGAGGCACCGTGGCACGCAGGCTTGATCATGTCGTGAGCTCCATCGCCGCCCAACTGATGGATGCGACCGCGTCCACTGCTGCCGAGGCCAGCCCGCGGGTGCTGGCGAACCTCGTCGAGCAATTCCACGCGGACGCCGCCTTCTTGCGCTACAACGACCACAACATCCGGGCCTCGAAGTTAGTCGCGGAATGGCCGCCGCGGCCCAACCGTCCAGACCCGGATCCCCTCGAGCTTGTCCATTTCGCCAGCGCCGACCCTGTCTTCGCCTACTGCGCGCACGGCAAGGAACCGATCGTGATCCAGTTGGACCCGGCGAACGATATCTACCGGGCGTACCGGGGTCAGACCGCGGAAAGGCGCCGCGTCGCGTCGCCCTCGGTCGCCCTCGCACCGCTGGTTTCGAGGGGGCTGACGACCGGCATACTCGGCTTCATCAAATTCGCGGGCGACACGGCGTGGAAGCCAAAGCAGATGGCGACGCTCGGGGCGATCGCGCCCATGTTTGCCGGGTTCCAGTTCCGCATCGCTACCGAAGAAAGGCTTCGCCACCTGGCCGAGCATGATGATTTGACCGGTTTGCACACTCGTCGATCGGTTGTTGCGCACCTTTCCGCCAGACTCGCGGCGGGATGCCCCGGACCCGTCGCGGTCTTGTATCTCGACCTCGACCGACTGAAGTCGATCAACGATTACTTCGGCCACAACGCCGGTGATCGGTACCTCCAGCTATTCGCCGAACGGCTTCAGGCGAGCTTGGGAGATCTGGGCGTGATCGGCCGGCATGGCGGGGACGAGTTCCTCGTCATTCCGGGCCAGGCGATGCCAATCGAGATCGCGGAATCACTCGCGCACCGGCTTCGGACGACGTTGTGCGCTTCCCTGAAGATCGGCGAGGATGTGATCACTCCCTCCGTCAGCATCGGGGTGGCGGTGGGCAGGCCGGGGCGCGACGACACCGCGGATCTGCTCCGTCGCGCCGACGGGGCTGTGCTGACGGCCAAGCGCGCGGGCGGCAATCAGGTCACGCTGTCCACCGATGACATGTCCCTCAAAAGTGCCTTCCGCAACGATATCGAGCTCCATCTGCAAGCGGGCATCGACAGCGATGCTCTGCTGCTGCGTTACCTGCCCGAAGTCGACTTGCTGACCGGCGCGATCCTGGGGGCCGAGGCGCTGGTCCGTTGGCGGCACCCGACGCGCGGGCTGCTGCTGCCGGATTCGTTCATCGGGGTAGCCGAATCGACCAACCTCGCCGGAGAGTTGGGCCGATGGGTGATGCGAAGCGCCTGCGCCGAATTCAGCCGGTGGCGATCCAACGGGGTGGGAGAAAGCGCGATACTGCGCATCAATGTGTCGCCGGTTCAACTGATCACCCGCGGCTTCGTCCGTAGTGTTGCCGACACCATCGAGGAGTTCGGCATCGACGGCGGATCGGTATGCCTGGAGATCACCGAGCGCGCCGTGGTGCACGACATCGAAACCACTCGCAAAACCCTGGCGGAGCTCAAGGAAGTCGGGGTGCAGATCGCCATCGACGACTTCGGCACCGGCTATGCGGTGCTGTCGCACCTGAAGTCCCTTCCGGTCGACATGCTCAAGATCGACACCGGGTTCGTGCGCGACTTGGGCACCAACGCCGGCGACCTGGCGATCGTTCGCTCCATCCTCGGGCTGGCTGAAGCGTTCGGCTTGCAGCTGGTCGCCGAAGGCGTTGAGACGCCGGCTGCCGCATTGACTTTGATACAGCATGGGTGTCACCGTGCGCAGGGTTTCCTGTTCTCGCGTCCCGTGGCAGGCGATGCCATGGAATCACTGCTGTCCAGGCGCCGGATGCCCATGCCCTGCCTCGCTGACGACGAGACGCTGAGCGTGGACGCAATCTGGGGCGGGCGATGACGTTGCGACTCAACGTCTCGCGTGTCCAGCTGGTCGCCAATGGCTCGGTCCGAGCTGCCACGGACAGCATCGATGACTTCGGTCTTCAGTCGGTTGCAGACTAGAGTCGAAACCACAGCTGCCGCACTGACTTTGACGCGGCATGGGTGTTATCGTGCGCAAAGTTTCTTACTTTCGCGCCCAGTCGCAGCCGACACCATGGCGTCACTGCTCTCCGCGCCCAGGCTACCCATGGGTTCCTTTGATCACGAGAAAACCATTGACGCTGCACGCGATTTGGCAAGGCAACGATGATTCGTCAGTCAGTTGCCTGCTCAACTTCAAATCATTGGACGTGATGGACGGTGATAGCCGAACGGGTATGCGGTCGCGTAACCGCCGGCTTAAAACACCCGGATGGTCCCCCCTTTTTATCCGGCATATACCGGGGTTTGCACCACGGAGGGACGGAAACCGAACCTGGGCGTATAAGCGGTAGGAGCGCCCATGCCGCGCATCGCGTTGGGCAGCATCGGCATCCCATTGAGCGCGCCTGCCGGCCCGCCCTCCATGACCGCCGGAGCCGCGCTGACGCTGGCGGCCGGCAACGCCGAGCCAACATTGCTGAACGCCGGGGCGGCCGACGCCCAGCTCTGGGGCACCGAGAGCGGGCCGAGAAAGGCCGCGCGCCCCACACCCGCGGTCACCTCGGCGCCGCCCATAGCAGGTGCACCGTTGCCCAGTGTCAATCCCAACATCCGGATTTGGTTGGCGAAGACGCCGGCCGTCGGGGCAACGGATCGGACGAGCGAACTCGCCGAGCCGAACGCCGAGATGCCCAAAGTCGACATCGACGCAGACGAGCCGGCACCCGAGGCCAGGCTGGTGCCCGAGGTGAGTGCCGTGGACGACGATGCCAGGGTCGTCATCAGCGATAGCGGCGATGTTGACGACGAGGATGACATCGACGAAGCGGCCGAGGCGAGTCCCGGCAGCGCATCAGACGCAGCAGTGGTCAGCGGCGCAGACAGCACGGAACTCAGCGAGCCGTTCATCGCTGTGATCAACGGTGCCACCGTCTGCGCAGCCGTACCCGCAAAGGTGCTGGTAGCTTGGGCGACCGCGGAGGCCATCGAGCCCACCGCATCCACGGCGGTGATCAGCGGCGCAGCCGTGAACGGTGTCAACGTCGACGCCGTCTGCGCCGCGGCCTGATACCCATACATCGCCGCGGCGTCCTGCGCCCACATCTCCATGTACTGGGCCTCGGTGGCCATAATCGCCGGGGTGTTCTGACCGAAGAAGTTCGTCGCGATCAACGCCATCAACAGGGCGCGGTTGGCGACAATCACCGGCGGGGGCACCGTCATCGCAAACGCCGCCTCGTAGGCGGCCACGGCCGCCTTGGCCTGCATGCCCGTGGCCTCGGCCAACCCGGCAGTCGCGGTCATCCACGACACAAAGGTGGTGACCGCAGTCGCCATCAATATCGACGACGGCCCCAGCCACACACTGGTCAGGTCCGAAATCACCAAGCCATTGAACGACGCCGACGAGTACAACTCCGCGGCCAAATCATCCCAAGCCACCGCGGCGGTCATCATCGGTCCCGATCCCGGGCCCGTATACATCAATCCGGAGTTGACCTCCGGTGGTAACGCCGCGAAATCGAGCATCCTAAAGGCCGAAGAATCAGCCGGCCGCGATCGCGTTGGCGGCCTCGGTGGCCGCATACGACCCCGCGCAAATCCCCATCGTGTTCACGAACATCTCGTGCAACGCGGCAGCTTGGGCGCTGACGGCCTGATACATCTGGGCGTGCGCGGCGAACTGCGCCGCGGTCAGCGCCGATACCTGATCGGCGGCCGCGGGAACCACCCCCGTCGTTGGGGCCGCCGCGGCCGCGTTCTGGGCGCTCATCGACGAACCGATCCCTTGCAAGGTGCCGGCCGCCACGGTCAGCGCTTCCGGCTGTGTGGACACGAACGACATGCGCTTCTCCTCTCGGATGTGGACCAATCCCGAAACGACCGCTGCGGTGACGTCCGGCCGTAGCGATCACGGGCCGGGCGTGGCACAAACGGATGATTTAGCTTTAGGCCAGTGTACATACTTTTTGGATGATGTAAACCATATGACAAACTTATAGTATCCGCCCATCGGCGGCGATGGCGAGGATGCGCCAGTGCTGCAGATGACCGCAAGGTGTTTGTCGCCGCGGTATTCACCCCCACCGGAGGATCATGGTCGCCTCGGCTCTGGTCAACTGGGTGTGGGGCTGGGCGGCCCCCGACATGTTTGACTCCTCGCCTGACCCGGAGGCGGGATCGAGCCCGGAATGGACGCGCGCGATCGATCACCGGCGCCGCTTCGGCCGCGAAGTGGTCGGGGTGCGCGAGTACGAGGGCCAGCTGGTCGCGGTGATCGCCGTGGACGGGTCGGCCGACGCACCGTCGGGGCGGCATCAGCGCCAGAAGGTGTCGCCGGCTACTTTGCCGGTGGCGGCGGTGGCGGCGGTGCTGCGCCAGTTCGATCAGTGCGGTTAATCGATTCGTATTGATGGTGTGAATCCGCAGGTGAGGGGCCTTGGGGACGCCGGCAGCTAGCAACAGCGGAGCAACCTCGCCGATTGCCGCCCACTCCCGACTCGTGCTGATCGCTGCTCGTGGCAACCATCAGCACCGCGCGCTCACGCAGGTCAGGCGGATATCTCCGCGAGGACCTGCGACACCAAACCGGGCAGTCTGTTCACTGCCCAGTCTTCCGGGGGTGCTGATGCTTTTTGCACTCACATAAACCAAAAGTTGGCTATTCGCTTCCATTATCGTCGAATGGTATGTAACCTAGGGCTCAGGTGCATCATCGGTATATACATACCTTCGCACTCAAGCGTCGGCGCAACAAGCGCGGGTTGGGCCGCTTCCATCAGGAGGAGCACATGTCGTTGGTGAGCGTTCGATGATCGAGATGGCCATCGTGGGGCTCGGCTCGTGGGGTCTATGCGTCTTGGAGCGGACGGTGAGCCGGGCCCGGCGGACAGGGACGCCGGTGCGGGTGCACCTGGTCGAGCCCACTCAGCTCGGAGGCGGGGTCTACTCCGCCGAGCAGCCCGACTTCCTGGTGCTCAACAACGCCTGCGGTCAGCTCTCCCTCTACGTCGCACCCGACGGGGACGCCCTCCCCCCCTACGCCGTGGGCCTGCACCCGTGGGCGGTGGTCCGCGGCTACCGCTGGGTGGGTTACGAGTGCCGCATCGGCGCCGGGGGTGACCCCATCCGGCCCACCGACTACCTGCCCCGGCGGTTGATGGGCGAGTACCTGGTCTGGTTCTACGACACGCTGGTGGCCTACGCCCCGCCCAACCTCGAGATCGTCCGGCACTACGCGGCGGCCGCCGACATTTCGCCGGCCCTCCACGGGCGCGAGGCGGTGCTGCTCGACAACGGCACCACCCTCACCGTCGACCACGTGGTACTGACGTCGGGGCACACCTGGAACCACGAGCGCGGGGCCAACGGGGGCGTGCGCTACCTGCAGGCCTACCCCATCGAGTCCCTCGACCAGAGCGTTCCGGCCGGATCCTCGCTGGCCGTGGCCGGCATGGGCCTGGTCGGCTACGACGTCCTCACCGCCCTCACCATCGGACGAGGCGGGACCTTCGAGGACCGGTGCGACCGGGCCGACCGCTTGCGGTACGTGCCCTCGGGCCGGGAGCCGACCATCACCCTCTACTCGCGCTCGGGCGCGCCGTACTGCGCCAAGTCGGCCACCGGCGTCGATCCCTACGGCCAGTACCAGCCGGTGGTGTGCACCCCCGAGGAGTTCGCGGCGCTCACCAATCCGGGCGGGTCGCCGGTGCGGCGGCACGTGGACTTCCGGGCCGAGCTTCTCCCGCTCATCTTCGCCGAGATGCAAGCCCGCTACTACATACAAGCCGCCTTTCTGGCCGGGGGCGACGTGAAGTCGACCGAGGTCCGCGCCGTCCTCCGCCAAGGCTGGGTCGACGGGTACTACGAGAAGGCCGTCGACGTTCTCGAGCCGCACTATGGGCGCTTCGACCCGGCCACCCACCTCTTCGCCGGGACAGACCGCCACTACACGTCGGCCGCCGACTACCAGGGCCAGGTCTACGACATGATCGAGGACGACCTCACCGAGGCCCTGCGACCCGGGGGGAGCCCCGTCAAGGCGGCCCAGGAGGTGCTGCGCATCCTCCGGGACCAGCTGCGTTCGGTCATCGAGTTCGGTGGTCTCTCCCTGGACTCCTACGTCGAGTTCCAGTCCAACGTCCGGGGCCGCATCAACCGGCTGGAGGCGGGCGTGCCACCCATGCGCTCCCAGCAGCTGCTGGGGCTGCTCGACGCCGGAGTGGTGCGCATCCCGCTCGGACCTGACCCGGACTTGGCCGCCTGCCCCGACGGCGTCCGCCTGAGCTCTACGGCCCTCGACGAGCCGACGGCCGTGACGGCCGACGGGGTGGTGCGGGGCTATCTCGACATGCCCTCGCTGGCCCGGTCGGGCTCGCCCCTGCTCAACCGTCTCTACGCCAAGGGAAGGCTGACCCAGCTCAGCTACGGGGACACGCCCGTGGGCAGCGTGGCCATCAACGAGGACTTCCACCCCTATGACACCGAGGGCCGGCTCCAGCCCAACCTCTCCTTGCTGGGCGTGCTCACCGAGGGGGTGCGCTACTTCACCCACTACCTGCCCTCGCCCCGCAGCCGTCTCCGGGCCGTCTCCGACGCCCAGGACTGCATCGAGGCCGTGATCGGCTGAGCACATGATGGATTCCACGACCGGACGGGCGCGGCCGTTGGTGGCGTTGGGCTACGGGCCGCGCTGCGTTCCCGTGATGCAGCTGGCCGAAGCGGCCGCCGGCCTCTGCGACCTGCTGTGGATGATCGACACGGCCGTGCCGGGGATGGGCGAGATGGCCGGTCTACTCAACCTGTTCGGCCCCGTTGTCGACCTCGAGGGCATGAGCGCCGAGCAGGCGGTCAAGATCCTGGCCGACTGGGAGCCCGACGGCATGACCACCTACCTCGACGCCGGCATGGTCGAACTGGCCCGTGTGGCCGAGGGGCTGGGCCTGCCCTTCCACAGCCCGGCGACCGCCGCCGCCCTCACCGACAAGGCCCGCCAGCGCCGGGCCCTGGCCGACGCCGGCCTCGACATGCCCCCCTGCCACCTCATCCGTCCCGACCAGTCCGAGCCCGAGCTCTCGGCCGTCGAGGCCGAGGTGGGGTGGCCCGCCGTCCTCAAGCCCCGCTCGGCCCAGGGCAGCCGCTACACCTTCCTGGCCCGCGACGGTGCCGAGCTCGAGAAGCTGCTCGACACCCTCGGCCCGGGCCGCCCCGACATGGTCCTCGAGGGTTACCTGGCCGACGATCCGGCCCGGGCCGGCGACCCCTACGCCTGCTACGTGTCGGTCGAGAGCGTGGTGGCCGACGGCGCGATCAGCCACCTGGCCCTGACCGGCCGCTTCCCGCCGGCCGAAAACTTCCGTGAGACCGGCTTCTTCATCCCCGCCGCCCTCGACGCCGGGAGCCGCTCGGCCGTCCTGGACCTGGCCACCCGGGCCATCGACGCCCTCGGGGTACGCACCGGGTGCCTGCACACCGAGGTCAAGTTCACACCCGACGGGCCCCGCATCATCGAGGTCAACGGACGGGTGGGCGGCGGTGTGCCCGAGATGCTGGAGCGGGCCGCCGGCGTCAGCCTGCTCGACCTCACCCTGCGGGTGGCCCTGGGCGAGCCGGTGTCCGTCGACGGGCCCGTGGCCACCGACCGCATCGGCTACCGCTTCTTCCTCCAGCCGCCGACCGTCTCGGCCACGGTAACGGCCATCGAGGGCATCAACGACTTCAGCGACCACGCCGGGGTGGACACGGTGAGCGTGCACCAGGTCCCGGGGGCCGCCCTTGACTGGCGGGACGGCTCCGGCAACCACATCGTGGCCGTGGTCGGCTCGACCGACGACGAGAAGCAGTTGCAGGCGGCCTACCGGCTCCTCCACCAGGAGGTCACGGTCACCTACACCGACGAGAGGCATTGAGATGGCGGTTGGCGTTCGACTAGCCGGAGTCCTCGACCCGGGGGCGGCGCGGGACGGGGCCGAGGGACCGGTGCGGTGCGCCCTGGTCAACAACATGCCCGACACCGCCTTCGGCGCCACCGAGCGACAGTTCATCGGCCTTCTGGATGCCGCATCCGGGTGTGGGACGGTCGTCCTGACCCGCTACACCATGGCCGGGGTGCCCCGGGGCGAGCGGATCCGGGCCCGTATCGCCGCCGAGTACCGTCCCCTCCAGGACATCACCTCGGACCCCCCCGACCTGCTGGTGGTGACCGGCTCCAACCCGACCGAGTCCCGCATCGAGGACGAGCCCTACTGGTCCGATCTGTGCGGCCTGCTGCGGTGGGGGAGCGAGAACGTGCCGGCCATGGTGCTGTCCTGTCTGTCGGCCCACGCCGCCCTGGCCGTCTTCGACGGCCTCGAACGGACCACCCTGCCGGTCAAGTGCACGGGCGTCTTCGCCCAGGAGGCCGACCCGACCCACCCTCTGGCCGATGGGTTCCACGGTCCCGTCGTCCTGCCCCACTCGCGGCTCAACGTCGTGCCCGTAGACGCGGTGGCCGCCGCCGGCTACGCGGTGGCCCTGCAGTCGGAGGAGGTAGGGTGGAGCGTGGTCACAAGGACGGTGGGCCGGTCCGAGGTCGTGCTGGTCCAGAGCCATCCCGAGTACGATCCCTCGAGCCTCCTGCGTGAGTACGGCCGGGACGTGCGGCGCTACGCCGGCCACGAGCGCGACGAACTGCCCTGCCTCCCCCGGGACTGCGTGGCCGGCCCGGACTGGGACGGGCTCCGTCGGCTGCACGAGCGGGTGGTGGGCGGCGAGCGGGACCCGGCCCTGGTGGCCGCCTTCCCCTTCGACGAGGTCGGCGCCCGCGCCCCCTGGCCGTGGCGGGGCGCGGCCGAGCGTCTGTACGCCAACCTGTTGGACACCATCCCGACGAGGAGCGTCGCCTGAGGCCATGCACGACGAGACCATCGCCATCCACGGTGGCTACACACCCGACGGGACGCGGGCCGTGGCCGTGCCCATCTACCAGACGGTGGCCCACGACTTCATCGACGCCGCCCACGCCGGTGCCGTGCTCGACCTGGAGACGCCCGGCTTCCACTACAACCGGCTCAACAACCCGACCTTAGACGTCCTCGAGCAGCGCATCTGCGCCCTCGAAGGAGGGACGGCGGCCCTGGTGGTGGCTTCGGGCATGGCCGCCGTCAGCTACGCCATCCTGACAGTGGCCAGTGCCGGCTCGAACTTCGTGGTGGCCCCCCAGCTCTACGGGGCCACGTTTACCTACTTCGCCCACGTGCTGCCCACCCTGGGCATCGAGGCCCGCTTCGCCGTCGACGACCGAGCCGAGTCGATCGCCCCCCTCATCGACGAGAACACCCGCGCCGTCTTCTGCGAGACCATCGGCAACCCGGCCGGCAACATCGTGGACCTCGAGGCCGTGGCCGCCGTGGCCCACGCGGCAGGCGTGCCCCTCATCGTGGACAACACGGTGGCCACGCCGCTCGTGCTCAAACCCTTCGAGCACGGGGCCGATGTGGTCGTCCACTCGCTGACCAAGTTCGTGGGCGGCCACGGCACCACCCTCGGCGGGGCCATCGTGGACGGCGGCCGGTTCCCGTGGGCCGACCATCCCGACCGCTTCCCCATGTTCAACCAGCCCGAGGCCGCCTTCCACGGCGTCGTCTTCGCCCGCGATTTCCCCGAGCGGCCCTTCACCGTGCGGGCCCGCTCCACCCAGCTGCGCAACAGCGGCGCCACCCTCTCCCCCTTCAACGCCTTCCTGCTCCTCCAGGGCCTCGAGACGATGGCCGTGCGGCTCGAGCGCCACGAGGCCAACGCCCGGGCCGTGGCCGACTACCTGGCCGCCGACCCCAGGGTGGCCTGGGTGAGCTTCGCCGGCTTCCCCGACCATCCCTACCACCACCTGGTCGAGCGCTACCTCCACGGGCGCGTGCCGTCCATCGTCACCTTCGGCGCCGAGGGGGGCTACGAGGCGGGACTGGCATTCTTCGATGCGCTCCAGCTCGTCAAGCGGCTGCTCAATCTGGGGGACGCCAAGACCCTGGCTATCCATCCGGCCTCCACCACCCACCGCCAGCTGTCCGACGAGGAGCTGGTGAAGGCCGGTATCCGGCCGGAGACGATCCGCCTGTCCATCGGGATCGAGCACATCGACGACATCATCGAAGACATCGACCAGGCCCTGGCCAAGGCCACGGCTGGCTAAGCCAACCGCAGGGCCCGTTCGATCACCTGGCGTCGAACTGCTTCGACTTTCCCGACCACAGTCGGTCTATAGAGCCGACTTCTTGCACAACGACGTCCGACTCCGGCCCGCCGTGCCGGCGGAGCACGTCGATCAGTTCCATCCGCAGACGCTGGAGGTCGCATGAACCGTCGGTCACCACGGACAGGTCGACACCACCTTGCGTCTTGCCCACAAAGAAGTTGGCGACGCCGGGGGTGGCAAGGACAGTCTGCTCGAAGGCCGCCCGGGGCACCAGCGCACCGCTTTCGTACTCGAAGGCGCCGTCGATTCGACCGTTGACCGACGTGATGCGGCGATGAGCACAGCCGCACGGACACGGCTCGTCGGACATCGTCACCGCGTCTACGAGGTCATAGCGGATCAGCGGCTGCGTCAGGTTGAACAGGTTGGTCAACAGCAGCCGTTCCGCAGGTTGCCCATAGGGGACGACGTTGCCATCGGCATCCGCCGGCTCGAGAATGACCAGATCGTCGGCGACATGCATGCCTTCTCCAACGCCGCATGGGAAGGCATAGGTCCCCTCTGAGCAGCCCCAGAACTCCGAAGTCTCGACCCCCCACGCGGACCGAACCGCCTCCCGCACGGGCGGGGTGCAGACCTCGCCCGCGACGCTGACCCAGGTCGGTCTGATGGTGAGTCGTCCTGCGATCGCCTCTAAAGCCAGCTCCCGCATGAGGCTCGGCCACGCTTGGAGAGCCTGCACCGCGGGACGCGCGTTGTTGAGGCCGTCGACAATCTCGTCCAGGGGTTGCGTGCCGCCGGAGCAGTGCGATGCCGGCCCGCCGCTTTCGAAGGTGCTGAAGGCGTGAAATATCCCCGACTCATGCCGAGTGCTGGTAGCGAAGGCCTGCGCCAGCACCGCGTCCGGGTCTTCGCCGCGTCGCCCGGTCCAGCGCGAGCCCTGCATCACGAAGGTGACGAACGCGTCCCAACCGTAGACGTGGACTGCTTGGGTTCCTATATATCCAGACGTGATGATTGCCTGGTACTCGTCGTCCAGGTACCCGCGGTCGCCATCCGACTGATCGAGGTGTTGTTGGACCCGGGCAAGTGTCAACCCGGGGACGGTGACCACCCGGTCGAACTCCGCCATCATCTCGGCTCTGGTCAGGACCGGCAGAGAGGAGAGGTCGGACTCGGTGAAACTCGCCAGATCGCGGCCTGCCAGTCGTTCCCGCCAGAACGGCGAACGATCGGCGGCCCACACCAGCAGCTCCCGAAGACGCCGTTCGCGTTCTGCGGCGAGACGCCCTGCGTCCCATCGCAGCCGGCGCACCCCCTTCAAGTACGCATCTTGCAATTCGGCACGCTGGCGCCGGACCAGTTGCTCGTAATGTCCCCCCGACATCGCGCCAGTTGCCCTCTCTTGCACCCAGCGATCGTAGCCTAGGCACCGCGCTCCGATACCATTCCTGGCCAAATGGCCGTTTATGTCAACGCGCGGTTCCTTTCACAGCCCGTGACTGGAGTGCAGGGCTACGCGGAGAACATCACTCGAGAGCTCTTCGCAATTGGCGACGGTGTCCGGCTCGTCGCACCCCTGGGCCGCTCCGCGCCTTGGATGACATCGATATCCAGCAGATCCGGACAAGTCGCGGACACGTGTGGAGAAGGTTGAGAATGACCTACCAGCGTCGGATTGGAATTGACCCCCTGGCCGACGCTGGGAGGGTGATTTCAGTGGAGGATTGGGCGGAGATCCGCCGGTTGCATCGGGCCGAGGGCGTGCCGATTAAAGAGATCGCCCGCCGGTTGGGGATTGCTCGAAACACGGTTCGAACTTAAGGAACCAACCAATGGACATGAGCAACGCTGGCACTCGCTCGGCACGCCGCGTCTATCCGCCGCCTGTCCGGGTCGGCACACCGCCAGACCCTGGTGGTCGCACACCTGTGGAGCGCGCTTACCGCGTCCAGCAGGCTGTCGCCAAAGCCTATTCGGACTGGCGCGCAGCGCATCCCAAGGGCATCGATCCTGATGTCTTGAAGGACAACGCCGGAGCGTTCTCGGTGTCCGACGCGGCACTGCAGCTTCCCGAAGTGCTCGCGGCCGTCAAAGACGACTCCGAAGCCGCCACCAAGAAGATGGCTGACCTGTTGAAGGACACTCGGGTTGGCGATGATGTCGCGTCTCAGATCGCAGCGCAACGCTTCTGGCGCAGGACGCAGACCACACTCGATGCTATCCGCGATCCCGCCAAAGTCGCGGCGGCAGCACAGGATCTGGTGGCGAACGCGGACGATCGCCGCTGTGCGGGTGATTGCTGAGGAGTTGTCAGAGTATCTTGCGTCCCGCAACATTCCGGCCGGGTAGATTCCAGCAGCCCTGGCATCCAAGGTTCCTGGGTTGCCTGAAGCGCAAGCCGACGCTGTCACCAAAGTTCGACAGCTTGCGGTCCTGCAGCAGAACAACTACGCACTGACCAATGCGATGGCTAAAGACGTTGCCGCGCCGCCGCTTTTGAATCCTCTGGATGTCGACGCCACCCCGTACACCGACACGTACACAAGCTGACGACGATGGCGTACGTACGGCACGACTCGCACAGCCTGGCAACTGCAGTTCGACCCTAACATGCCGAAAAAGCTGCACATCGTGAACCCGGTACCAAAACGTTGCCCACCAAGAACATTGCTGATGTAGCGAATATCCTCGCATCGAGGGTTCGTTTTGAGTTGGGCGCTCGTTGCGATTCAGTCCTTGCGCCAAACGGCCGGGCGGCGGGAGCCGTTGCTGCGCCGCAATACATTCCATGGCTTACCGAACCCCTTCACCTACTTGGGGGTTGTGGGTGTGTTGGGCCCCGTTCCTGCTGCCTGGCTCCAAACCTACAGTGCGACAAACGAAGTGAAGTGACCTATGATTGACGTCGTGAATCCCGAACTCCTAGAAGGCAATCTCGCAGCACACTGGAGCGCCCGTCTCCATGCTCTCAGGACAAACCATCGCCGACGCGTGGGCGTCGGCGCAAGCTGCCGTCGATTGGGCCAACACATCAGCGCCGCAACCGGCCACCGCAGAGGTGCCGGTGCCGCCGTCTCAGCCGTAGCCAATTCCTAAGCAGCAGTTGATCTCCGGCGACGACTGAATGACAGCATGGCGTGCCCGGCATCTCGGCACCATGGGAGCCCCCACGCCGTAATGGCACGAGCCAACCCAACGCAGGGCCGTGATGGCCGGGGTTCTAGCTGCCCTGGTCGCGTCGGCCGTGTTCATCGCCGGGGCTGCCATCAGGCTGCCGGTGAGGTACTGCGCACGGCGAGGCACTACCTTTCCGCCCGGCCTACCGGGATTGACGACATCTCGTCATTTCAGCGCGCCGGTGAGGCTTACTTTTCGACGAGTCGGTATGGTGCTGCGACGATCGAGTCAAGCGACGCCTGTAGTTTCGCCGTGTCGAACACGCAGTCGTAGTACGAAGCGGTAAGGTGGAGTTCCGATTGCACCCGGTTTATCGCCAGTGAGATCTGATTCGCCAACCCGACTGGAAGCCGTATCACGAAGACATGGGGGCTCGTCGACGTCGACCATGAAATCCGTTGGGCTGCGGGCATATTGGAACCGTCGCTGACCACGAGACGGGCGCGTGAGCTGCCCGAGTTCCAGGCAGTCTTAATAGCTGGTCGGGAGGCGAGCCGCGCAGCGTAACCCATGCCGTAGCCGACAAGAGCCCGGAACCCGTTGGTGTAGTCTTTTATCGAGGCCGCGATCTCGGCTGGATCGTATGGCGAGCTGATGCTAACCAGCGCAGTGCCAACAAAATTCGACAATGTGCCGACATCCGACGGCAAGTATCGATTGAGATCCACCATGAAGCTCACTTGTTCCTCCGGTGTAATGCCATGGGATTCGAGGGAACGAAGAAATGAGGAAGTTATGATTGCGGAGATTGACACCCCGGGCCAGTATCGGTCGCGAATTTCTCGCGCCCGCGTTAGGAAATCCGGGCCACTGCGTGCGTACGCGACCGACACCCTGCCCGCGAACGGCGTCATCGTGCCGCCCGCGCGCCGAAACCTACGCACCGGTTCGTTGAGCGCCTTCAACAGCTGCCAGGGTTCGGTTCGTACGGCGTGAATCGTTGCACGCAACCCCGGGTTGCTGCAATTGACCAGCGGTGGCGGATGAGCGAACCCTGGTTCGGCAGCGCCCACCGACGCCATGATCTCAGCGAAGAGGCGCCAACCGCCAAGGCCGTGGTCGTACACGATGAAAAGCCAGGGATCGGCGACGTGGACACGCAGTGAGACGTCGGGTACTTGCGGACCTGCAACAGTCAGCTTTTCAAGAGTCCGAACCGGATCGTCGCAGTCAATACCTGGTCCCTCGCAGACCGCCACCGAACTACATGTCGAGTCAAACCGCCAGCGGCGGCGGTTCGGATCCGGGAGTAGCCCGATGCGATTAGGCGGACCACCCTGCGCTATCGCCCTGAGCCGCAGGCGAAGTCTGTCTGGATCATCCAAGTGGTCGATTGGACCGACCAAGTAGGTGACGCTATGGCCCGCGTAGCCGGCGTCAATAACGCTCACCCTGACCGATGCTACCCGAGGCCGCCGCAAATGTGGTCATGCACTCACTTACATCGCCCATACCACAGTATCGAAAGTTCTCGCGGCTCAGGCCCCTTCGTTCGGCGGAGACAAGCCAGCCTCCTTCAGCAGCCGTCGCTCGTCGACCTTGCTGGAAGACGTCAAGGGCAAGTCGGCCACTAAGACGAATTGATCGGGCAGCATCGTCTCCGGGAGCCGTTCGCTGGCGGCCTGGCGGACGGCGAGAGGGGTGAGCTCGCCGTCCGGCACCACGAATGCGACGACCCCCAGATCGCCCTCCAAGTCGAAGGTCGTGCACGCCGCGGATGCGACCTCGTCAATACCACCGAGCGCCTCGGTCACCTCGACCAGCGACATCCTCACACCATGCCGCTTGATGACGCGGTCCGAACGCCCCACGTATACGTAGTTGCCCCGGTCGTCGCGGAAGACGAGGTCACCGGTGCGGTAGACGGTGGTTCCGTCGACGACGTCCGTCCGCAGCACAGCTGCGCTCCGCGCCGGGTCGTTCAGATATCCAGCCATGAGCTGCGCTCCGCCGATGTACAGCTCGCCGACCACGCCAGGACGATCCACCAGCCTTCCGTGCTCATCAACCAGATGGAACGAGCTCCCGGGATGAGGATGACCGATCGGTACCTGCCCCGCGTCGAGCAACTCAGGCGTCAGTTCCAGATGGGCGACGGCGATGGTCGTCTCGGTCGGGCCGTACCGGTTCACCACCCGCAGTGCCGGACTGGCGGCCCACACCGCCCTGATATCGGCCGTGGACGGCGCTTCGCCGCCCAGGGCCATCACTCGCAGCGGGGTGTCGGCCAACCGGGCCAGACGGCCGCTTGCCCGGAGCAACCGGAGGTAGCTGGGAGAGAAGCTGGTCGCCGTGATCCCCTCGCTGACGACAATCGAGAAGAACCTGCGTGGGAACAGCAGGGCTTCCCGGTCGGGGATGACAAGGGGATTGCCGCGCACGAGCGGAGGAAAGATGGCGGAGAAGGACCCGTCAAAGTGCACGGGTGAAACGGCTAGGGCCCGGTCGTCCGCGATGAGTCCCACGGCGTCGGCGCATGCTTGGACTGCGGTGAAAAAGGCCTCCGGGGAAATCTGCACCCCCTTGGGGATACCGGTCGTCCCCGACGTGTAAATGATGTAGGAGACGGGGCCCGTTACGGGTGGTGGCGTCCGCCCATCCGCGACGCTCAATTCCGAAAGGGAGGTCCACGCCGTGCCGACGGGAAGTCCCGATGGCGCCGTTTGGTCCGCGCCTGCGGTGATCACCTGTGCGGGCCGGCAGTCAGCCACGATCTGCGCACGGCGCAGATCTGGATCGGTGATCGCCAGCGGGACGAACGTGACCCCAGCCCACAGGCAGCCCAGTGCCGCCACCACGAAGTCCACAGAATTGCCGATCAGCAGGGCAACCCGATCCCCGGGCTCGACGCCTTTCTGAAGCAAGCCAGCGGCCACTCTCCCAGCCGCGGCGCGCAACTCGCCCCGGGTCAACGCGCGATCCAGGTCCTTGACAGCGGGCCGATCCGGGGCTCGATCGGCGTGGTCAAGCACCGCACCGAGCACGCCGTGGTCCGTCACGCCTTCTCGCAAGTGCTGCACGCTCGCTATTCTCGCTCACACATCGTGTGGAACTCCCACCTGGGCTGTCAGGCGTCCGCAGCAGCCGGCGAACCGCGTCTGACCCGCTGGCGCGCCCGGCCGAGCCTCACCAGGAAGAGCACCCCCGAGGCGCCGAACAGGATGGCGCTGACGAGCAGCCAGTTCCACAGATAGACGTTCTCGCTGAAGCCGGTGACTCCCTCGAAGTAGGAGTTGCGGAGCCGAAAGATCATCGGCGCGAACATCACCAACAGCAGCCCGGAGATCACGGTCGGCACCCGAACATGGTTGATCCACGTGACGCCCGGCCCGCCGCGTACAGCGCCGGGGCGCGCGCGCCGGGTCAGCACCCGGTCCGCCCAGGCATAGATCGGCCATCCGACCCCGTCGTGGAGGATCACGCAGATCACGAACCAGACCAGGATCGCCTTCCACCCGCCCATAATGGCGCCAGAATCGCCGCAGAATCGCGGTGCTGGTCAGATCGTGCATGTCTCTGCAACGCTGCGAGCTAGCGCGTCGAGCTATTCGTGAAAAGCCGTCCGCATACGTCAACGGTAGAACGTTAAGGCGACGATGGTGACGGGTTGTTAGGTTGAGGCTTAGCGGCGCTGATCACGATGTTGTGGAGTCTCAGGGTGAGTTTGGGCGCCCTGGAATCGCTACAGACGGACCAATGAAAGCGAAAGGCCAGCCCCTCGGCAGTCCGGTTGTGGGCATATGCCCTCCTTCCTTTTGAGTGGCCACTCGGGAGCCCCGCTGTTGACCTCCCGCGTGGCTCCGGGTTCGCGCCACCGCCGGGGGCGTACGCGGCAGCGCGGAATGGAACCATACCGGCCACACGTGTGAATCGGCATTTCACATACTAAAAGCTTGGGTCTACATTTACACCAGACTGTCAGCCTGGTAAATTGTGACCCAGTGGTCATCTTCGAAGCCTTAGATGTTGCCGGTCGAGCCGTGCGGGCACGCAGTGAGCAGGTCGGTCGCAAGACCTTGTGGTGGATGGGATCGGCTTTCGCTGCGAACGCCGTGCTCGCGGCGATCGTGCTCGCGGTCTCCGGCGCCGGCAACCCGGACACCGTCCTCCATGCCCTGGCGATCACCGCCCGCTTCTCGTTCCTTTTGTTCTGGCTTGCCTATGCCGGCGGCGGTCTCGCCCTGCTGATCCGCCCCACCGCCAAGTTCCTTCGGCGCCATGGCCGCGATTTGGGCCTCGCGTTCGCCGCCGCCCATCTGGTGCATATCCTCCTGGTCGTTTGGCTCTGTTGGATCGGCGCCACACCAGGGATGGGCCTGTTCATCTTCTTCGTGCCGCCGGCCGTGGTGCTTTACGTGCTGGTACTGTTCTCGATTCCGACACTGCAACAGAGACTCGGTCGCACGCGTTGGACCGTAGTGCGCACGGTCGGCATGACCTACATCGCCTACGCCTTCGCCTACGACTTCCTTCGGGCGCCGTTCGGCGGCGGCACGACGCGTGTCCTGATGTATGCCCCGTTTGCCATCTTGAGCGTCGCCGGCCCGGTGCTGTGTGCCCTCTCGTTCGCACCGTCGCTTCGCCGCCATTTTCTTCAGTCCAAATCCGGATAGCTCTGCCCCGACGTGGCCAGATGTCGGCGCGCTGTTATGGGCCACCTCGTTGATCTTGATTGGCACCCATTGGACCGGACTATATCAGCGGAGAGCCAAATCCGTTGTGCGCGAAAGCATCTCACCACCCTATACCAATACCCCGTAGGCTAAACACCCATAGGGGTGAGGGGGTCGGTCACAATCCCTCCGCGGCGACCGCTGCTGCGACCCTGGCAGCGGATCTCGATGACGACCATCGACGCGATCGAGACCCCCCCCCCGACCCGTCGCTTACGTTGACCAAGTCTGCTCGCTACCCG
>Ga0210389_10000562_pt1 | contig 33177 bp, 40 predicted proteins | sample IncBWH28OmetaG_FD_160127 | JGI IMG/M metagenome (GOLD analysis project Ga0210389, IMG submission 160127) | Forest soil microbial communities from Barre Woods Harvard Forest LTER site, Petersham, Massachusetts, United States - Inc-BW-H-28-O ... | reverse complement strand
GCCCCGCCGACTTCTGCTGCCGCTTGCGCGGAACTCGTCGCTTCGCCGGCTTCTTGCTCTTGGTCGCGAGTTTGGCCACTTCTGCTGATGTTACCGTGGCGCGAGCAATCGTGTCCGTCCGCCGGGCTGCAAGGTTTCGCCGGAGTTATACTGCCCAGTAGAATGTCTCGCGCGTTCCTCATCCTCACGATCGCCGTCCTACCCTCATCAGCCCAAACCTGGAGGCCGCCAGTCGTTCAGAAAACCCTCTCGAACGGGCTGAAGGTAGTTGTTTCCGAAGACCATTCCGCGCCCACTTTCGGGATCTGTGTCTCTTACGGCATCGGCTTCCGCCTGGAGCCGGAAGGTCGCAGTGGATTCGCCCACTTGTTCGAACACATGATGTTCGAAGGCACGCCCAACTCGCCAAAAGGCACGCTGGATAAAGTGATCGAAGGTGGCGGCGGCAACAACAACGGCGACACCCGCTACGATTTCACGGAGTACATCGAGACTGCACCGGTCTCCGCTCTCGATCCGATCTTGTGGATCGAAGCCGACCGCATGAAGACGCTCGATTTCTCGCCGGCGAACCTGGAGAATCAGCGCAAGGTTGTCGAGGAGGAGGTCCGGGTAAATGTATTGAATCAGCCCTACGGTTTGTTTTATGCCATTGACCTGCCCGGAAAGGCGTTCGACACCTATCCCAACTCGCACAATTTTTACGGGGACTTCAAAGACCTCGACGCTGCCCGCATTGAAGATGTCGAAAAATTTTATAACCAATACTATTCGCCCAATAACGCGGTATTGGCCATTGTTGGCGACGTAAAGGCGGCCGACGTTTTCGCCAAGGTGGAGAAGTATTTCGGCCCCGTCCCCGCGCGTGCTGCGCCGCCTCGCGCCAGCGTGCAGGAGAAGACGCAGACGTCCGAACGGCGTTCTGTCCAGACGGACAAGTTGGCCAATCTGCCGGCGCTCGCCGTCGGTTACCGGATGCCCCCGCGCCTGTCACACGATGCCGTGGTAGCCGCAGTTGCTGGTGAACTACTCCACAACGGCCAAGCCTCGCGCCTCTATCAAAGCCTGGTGAAAGAGAAACAGAAGGCTGTGTCTGTGGATGGCGGACTGAATTGGCCGTTGGGGAATCCCTTCGAGTACAACGGGCCGACACTGCTGGTTTCCTTTATAGTGGCTCCGGAGAATACCCAGGAAGACGCGCTGCTCGCGGCCTATGATGACGCGATCGCCGATCTGACGCGCCGCGGCCCGGACGCTGCCGAACTCGACCGCATCAAGGCGAAGATGCGCTCCGATTGGTACGACCAGCTCGAGGTTCCCATCCAGCGCGCCTCTACGCTATCGCAGGCGGTTCTGTTCGATGGCAACGCGGATCGCGTCGGCTCGATCCCGGATGAGATCGCTGCCGTCACCGCTGACGACATCCAAAAATTTGCCGCGAAGTACCTGGTGAAAACCGATCGAACCATCATCTGGCGCGTGCCAGAGCCCAAGGAAGGAGGCCGCAAATGAAAAGCATATTTAGAGCGGCGGCAGCGGCCATAATCCTGAGTTGGGCGGGCCTCGCCGCGGAAAAACATTCCCTGCCGAAGGACCTTCCGCCTTATGGCCCGATCAAACAATTAACTGCGCCGCATGTGACCGAAGTGAAGCTCGACAACGGCCTGACGGTGTGGCTCGTACCGGAAGCCGGTTTTCCTAAGGTCGCCATCACGCTTGCTGTACGCGGCGGGTATACTGCCGATCCGAAAGATCGCCCCGGTTTCGCCGACTTGCTCGCTGCCACGGTCACCCAAGGCACCCGCAACCGCTCGGCCAAGCAAGTCGCGGAAGATCTGGAGGCCGTGGGCGGAGATTTATCCGGCAACGCCACACCGGACTCAATCCTCATCGAAACCAGCGCGCTCAGTTCCAAGGCCGGCGCGGCTCTGCAAATTCTCGCCGACGTCATACACCAGGCTACCTTCGCCGACCAGGAAGTGGCCATCGCGAAAAGCAATTTGGCGTCCTCGCTTCAGGCCAACGAAGCCGATCCGAGTTTCCTCGGACGCCGCGCGCTTTACCACGCCCTGTTTGGCCAGCATCCTTACGCCATCGTCTCGCCCACCGAAGAAAGTATTGCGAAGACCACCGCCGCGGAGCTGAGGGCCGAGTACGCCCGTCGTTTCCGGCCGGACCGCACGCTGCTGATCGCCGTGGGTGATTTTAGCGACCAGTCCCTGCTAGCCACCATTCGCGCGAGTTTCGCCGCCTGGAAATCCAGTGGCGACGCGGCTCCCATCAATGCTGCTAAACCCGTTTCCCTGGTTTCCAAAGCTATCGTTTATGTGCCGCGCGCCAACTCGGTACAGACCGCCCTCTACCTGGGCACGCTGGGCCCTAACCGTTCCGCCACGGATTACGCTGCCGCTCGCATCGGCAACGCGTTGTACGGCGGCATGTTCGGGTCGCGGCTGATCAACAATATCCGCGAGGATAAAGGCTACACGTATTCGCCTGGAGCACGCCTCACGCTGAATCGCGAGACGGGCATCCTGGTCACCCGCGCGGATGTGCGAAATCCCGTGACAGGCGCCAGTTTCAATGAGATTACATACGAACTTAACCGCATGGCCAGCACCGCGCCGGAAACCGAAGAAGTTGATCGCGCGAAACGCTATGTGCTCGGCTCGCTGGCGATTCAGCTACAGTCTCGGGCTGCAGTCGCGCGCCAACTCGCCAATCTGTGGATCGATTCGCTGCCTCCCGAAGAGCTGGCCTTGCAGGGCCAAAAAATCGAAAAAGTGACCCCGCAGGATGTCCAGGCGGCCGGCCGCAAATATTTTCCCGCTTGGCGGATGACCGTAGTTGCAGTCGGCGAAGAGCAGGTGATCAAGGACGAACTAGGGCCGTTTGGTCTGGAGTTTCAGAAGGTGCCCTGAACCGGATAATCACGATCTGTATAGTCCTCCTGACCTGAGTTTGCAATCGATCAAAGGGGCGAGAATTACGGCTGAGCAATGGAAACTCGATGGACAATATCTTGAAGCCTGCAACTGCAAGGCTGCCTGTCCCTGCATCTTTCTCAGCACGCCTACCGAAGGAGACTGCACTGCCGTGGTGGGCTGGCATATCGATAAAGGGAATCTTGGCGCGGTGGATCTCGCTGGTCTCAACGTCGCCATGGCAGTGTACTCTCCGGGTGCGGTGCACCTGACGAAATGGCGGGCTGCCCTGTATTTAGATGCGAAGGCCAGCGAATCGCAGAAAAACGCACTGATCCAAATTTTCTCTGGATGGCCGGCGGACATCCGCCGCGCCTGGGATCCTTCATCGGTGAAGTGCTGTGCGTGGCCAGCGCCGAGATCGAAGCGGTCGGCGCCCCGGGCGGACAGTGGTTCGGCAAAATTGGCGGCGCCGCGCTCACATGCGCCGCGATCTGGATGATCGCTTTGATCAGCCGATGACCGCCGGTCCTGGACCACCACCTGATATACTTGCTCGCCGGGAGGCAGACCAGTATGACTCGCGGAATGTTGACGCTTTTGTTCACCTTCGTGGCCGGCGCAATCGTTGGGCGCGTGTCCATTCCTTCGGCCGGCTCGCAACTTGCTGAGCTTGGCGTCGTTCACGCTCAAACACACAAACCCCTATTCATGACGCGGCTTTACACGGGTCCCGACAATCAGACGCATGCCGAAGAGGTAGAAATTAACTTCACAACCCCGGGTGAGGTATCCAAGATGATCCAGGTCACCGGAGCGGAGCTTCATCGGGCGCCGGCCGGCAGAGTTTCCGATTGGCATCGTGGCCCGCGCCGCCAGTACGTCATCACGCTGAGCGGCCGAGGGGAGCTTGAAGTTGCGGGGGGAAAAAAGATCCCGATCGAGCCGGGGCACATCGAGCTTATCGAAGACACGACGGGCAAAGGGCACATCACCAGAGTGGTGGGCACTGAAGATCGCGTGACCCTCTATCTTCCGCTCGCGGATCAATCCGGTCGCTAGAGTAGTCCCAGCAATATTGGCACGCTTGGGCAGCTCTGCGACCTAAAACGCCTTTCAGGGTTATACTTAGAGTAGCCACGTCTACGCTGATCGCGACTTGATCGGGCTTAAGGAAAGCGAGCGTTTTAATGATCCCAACACATCGGTTTGTGAGCCTCCCCTGTGTTCTTTTCTTGGCGGCGGCCGCCTTCGGCCAGAACGCTCCCCCAACTCCCGCCAACTCGCCGGGCAACTCCGATAAAGCCGCTTCTTACTACAATTACTCGCTGGGACATCTGTATGCCGAGCTGGCGGCTGCCTCCGGCAATCGTGGCGACTATTTCAACAAAGCCGTCGAGAGTTATAAGGCTGCTTTGAAAGCGGACCCCAGCGCCACTTTCATCTCGGAGGAGCTTTCCGACCTCTACATCCAATCCGGCCGGCTGCGTGAAGCAGTGACCGAAGCCGAGGACGTTCTCAAAGAGAACCCTTCGGACTTGAACGCCCGCCGCCTTTTGGCCCGAATCTACACTCGTATGATCGGCGATTCACAGGCCAACCGGATCGACGAGAACATGGTCAAAAAGGCCATTGATCAGTATCAGAAGATCACCCAGGGCGATCCCAAAGACATCGAGAGCTGGCTGATGCTCGGCCGCCTGCAAAAGATCGCGCAAAACTCAACCGACGCGATGAACGCCTATAAAAAGGCCCTGGAAATCGATCCCGACAATGAGGACGCCAACACCGGCCTCGCCATGGTTTACGCCGATCTCGGCGACAATAAGGCCGCGGCCGAAATGCTCCGCAAGCTGGCGGAGAAGAATCCGAGTCCGCGCAGCCTCACCAGTCTGGCTGAAGTTTACGAACAGTTGAAGGACTATGCCCTGGCCGCTGAAACGCTTCGGAAGGCGCTCGAACAACAACCAGGCAATGCCGATCTCAAACATGCGCTCGCTCAGGATCTGCTCTTGGCGGATCAGTACGATGACGCGTTGAAGCTCTACCAGGATTTGGTGGCCGACGATCCCAAAGACGAGCAATCGCTATTGCGGATCTCCCAAATCTACCGGCAGAAGAAGGATTTCGCAAAAGCCCGTGAAGCCGCCGAGAAGGCCAAAGAGATCGATCCGAGTAATCTCGAACTACTTTATAACGACGTGAATCTTCTGGAGGCCGAAGGCCGTATTCCCGATGCCATCAAGACCTTGAAGGGCATTCTTGATACCACCGCCAAGAAGAGCTACAGTGCGTCCGATAAAACTAATCGGACGTTGCTGCTTGAAAGACTCGGATACCTCTATCGCCAGACCGAACAGTACCCGCAAGCCGTGGACGTCTTCCACCAGATTATCGATCTCGATCCCGATGCGGCCCCTCGCGCCTCGGCTGCGATAGTCGAAACTTATCTCCTAGCCAAAGACTTTACAAAAGCCGAATCGGAAGCTGACGTTGCCATCAAGAAGTATCCGGACGATCGGGTGGTGCGTTCGGTTCACGCTTCGTTGCTCGCCGACATGGGCAAGACCGATCAGGCGTTGGCCGAGACGCGCAAACTCCTGGATGGGAAGAACGACCGTGAAACGTACCTAAGTCTCGCGCAGATTTACGATAAGGCGAAGAACTTCGGCGAAATGGGAAAGATGCTGGATGCGGCTGAGAAACTTTCTCAGTCCAATGAGGAAAAGGAGAATGTGATGTTCAGCCGGGGCGCGATGTACGAGCGCATGAAGAACTATCCGGCCGCCGAAGCGGAGTTTCGCAAAGTCCTGGAAATCAATCCCGACAACGCCTCAGCGCTGAACTACTTGGGCTACATGCTGGCGGACCGCAACATGCGTCTGGAAGAAGCGCAGGGATTCATCAGCAAAGCGTTACAGATGGAACCCAATAATGGCGCCTATTTGGATAGTCTGGGCTGGGTTCTTTACCGTCAGAACAAGCTCACCGAGGCCGAGGAACAGCTGCGCCGCGCGCTGGAATCGATGTCGCGCGACCCTACCGTCCACGATCACTTGGGCGACGTCTATTTCCACGAAGGCAAGATTCGCGAGGCCATCGCTCAATGGCAGAGTTCGCTCAAGGAATATCAAACCAGCGCGCCTAGCGACCAGGATCATGCCGACGTAGCCAAGATTCAGAAGAAGCTGGAAGACGCCAAAGTGCGCCTGGCCCGCGAGGGCGGAGCCAAGCAGCCGCAGTGACCTTAGTGTTGTTCCACCCTTGATCAAGCGGGCGATCGCGTTTGTCTTCGTCCTCGCGCTTAGCGCGGACGCCCAAAAGTTCTACACCTACGTCGACGACCTCGGGCCCGATTATATCGAGCTCGCCTGGGGCACGGCCGACGGCCATAATACCATCGGTCGATCGGCCCCTTCGCACGGGGAGGCAACCATCCAGATTGATGGCCGGAAACTGGTGACCCGGGCGAGTCAGATCACCGTGGGCGACCTCTTACCGGACCACGAATATTCTTACAAAGTTTCTATCGGCGATTCGGCCGTCGGCCAGGGGGAAGTTCGAACCTGGGCCTCGAAATCCCAGCGGCTGGTGTTTTTCGTTATAGGCGATTTTGGCACGGGCCGGGCACCCCAGTACCTGATCGCGCGCGCTATGTGGGACGAATTCCAGCGGCGCGCAAAAACAGACAATCCTGTGCGCTTCATCCTCAGCATGGGCGATAACATTTATGGCAACGTCGCCGGATTCCTGGGCGGCGCGTTCCATACCGGCGCCGACGACGTCGATTGGGCGACCAAGTTTTACGCGCCCTATGAGCCCTTGATCGCGCGCATCCCCTTCTTCCCCTCGCTTGGAAATCATGACGGCAACGAAACCGAGAGACAGGGCGACCTGGCTGCGATTCTCGACAATTTCGCTTTTCCACAGGACAAGCCGGCCCGTTATTACACTTTCACCTATGGCGATCTGGCAAAATTCTTTGCGCTCGACAGCACCAAGAATACCGAGTCCGGACCGGCGCGTGCCGCCTACCTCGAAGACAGCCAGCAGTTCCATTGGATGCAAGCCGAATTTGCGAAGCCCCATCCGCTGTGGGTGATCCCCTTTTTCCACCATCCTCCCTTCACTGCCGGACCGCTGCACAGCCCCAGCCTCGAGCAGCTGCAGCACTGGGTTAGGCTTTTCGCCGCGTCCGGCGTCAAGGTTGTCTTTAACGGACACGAACATAACCTTCAGGTCAGTGAGGCGAACGATCGCACCAGCGGCATCTGTTTCATCGTCAGCGGCGCCGGCGGGGAGCTCCGCACCGGCAACCCGAAGAGCAACATGAAGCGCGCCGGCATTCGCGCCTGGGCCGCCGAGAATCATTTCCTGGTGGTGGAAATCGAGGGTAAGACCATGCGAGTTACGCCGCTTTCGTTCGAGCCGATGAATATCGTTGACGGCGATGGCCATCCCGTGACCCTGCCCATCAGCATCACGCAGCCCTGACAGGCGTTCAATGACACGTGTACAATGAATGCCCGTGGAATACTTTACCTGGGAATCGGTCCCGCTCGAAGTCATGAGCGATATGATCTCGCGAAAGGTGATCAGTGGCGATAAAGCCATGGTCGCGCAGGTCTTCTTGAAGAAGGGCGCCGTGGTGCCGGAGCATCACCATGAGAGCGAACAGATCACCTATATTCTGGATGGCGCTCTTAAGTTCGAGTTGGAAGGCAAGGAGGTAACCGTCCACAAAGGCGAGGTGCTGCGAATTCCTTCCCACGTGCCGCATCGCGCGGTCGCGCTCGAGGATACTCTTGATCTCGATATCTTTTCCCCGATTCGAACCGACTGGCTGACCAAGGACGACGCGTATCTGCGGCGCGGCCAGCGTGAAAAAACCTAGTTTTTCTCCGGCGTCACTGCGCTTAAGGGAACAAAGTGGTGGCCGTCGGGTGTGATCTGGACTGCCCGGATCGCGCCCCGTGGTCCAAGCGGTCCGATCGGTTTCCCGTCAACGCTGATCTCCACACCGCCGGCGTTGCCTACGCGCACCAGCGCTTTTTCGACAAAATCGATCTGCCTGGTTTCATCTTTGGCGAGCAGCTTGCCGAATACCTCTTTGCCATCGGAAACGGCATAAACCCAGGCCGGTTCCGTCACGTGAATTTCGGCGCGGCGGACGCTCCCCGCCGCGGCTGGACTGGTTGCGGCCGTCAGCTTCACTTCGGCCTGCTGGCTCCGGACGACAATTGGGCGCGAGGAATTCGCAGCCACGCTATGGCGGTACGACCAGAAGACCGACGCGGTAAAAGCTAACATCGCGATTGCCCCCGCTGCCACGACGTGGCGTCGCCAGGACGGAGGGCTCGGAGCCGGGCGATCTATCGGCGGCGTGATGACCGGTGTTGGAATCGGCATTCGTTCGGTCTTGCGTTCCACGGTCGCTCTTTCCACGATCGCTGCGCGCAGCGTCCCATCCGGCGCCGAGCCTTCTGAGTCTTGGGCCCACTGCTCCATCAGTCTTTGGACGGCCGCTTCCACCATCTGGTCCCGGTGCACAATTGGCAACTCCGGCTCCGCCTTGCTGACCTGAGCTGTTTCTGGCGCGATGGCTAACCGAATCCGTTTACGGTAGTCCTCCACCACAAAACGAATCTGCTCGGCTCTGGTTTTGTCCTGCGGCAAGACGGACTTGTCAACGGCGTGAATCCGCTCCGCTCCGATCGCGAACTTGTCTCCGCGAGGCTCCGAGTACCGCACGTCCGCCAACACCAGATGATCCTCTACTTCGAGCGCAACCACTTCGTCCACTGGCAGGCTTTCATCGGCGACGAACTTGATTCCGGTCGCCGAGATGTCCAGCAGCAGGCACTCCAGTTCGCGCTCGGGGCTGCCGACTAGAGCCAACTTTCCCGGCGCGTAGATCTGGAATCGTGGTTCGCGTCTGCCGTCCATACTGTCAAAATCGGCAGAAACCCGGCAATGCATTAGGTCAACGTTACTCACAGGTTATGTGAAATGAAGTGCAGTCCAGGTTGATCTAATGCGCAGAAGGGAGTCAGTGAGCTTCAAATGAAACAAGTACTTTATCCAATATTGGCGGGCCTGACGATAATTGGCACCGCTTGTCCGCAGTCTGAAGTGCCGCGATTCAGCGGGAGCATTGGCGCCGGGTTTACCACCCCGGTCTATGGAACGGGACAGCGCTTCGACGGTGGCTGGAACGCCGGCGCAGGGGTGGGTTTTAACCTGTCAAAATACCTGGGTGTCGAGGGCCAATTTCAGTTCAATGATCTGGACGTTAATAGCGCCACCTTAACCGGTCTCGGATATCCGAACGGTTCCATGCGAATGTGGTCGGTTACGCTCGATCCGGTGATCCACTTTGCACCCTCGAACAAGTTCAACCCGTACATCATCGGCGGCGGCGGGCTTTACCATCGCACCCTCGAGTTTACGGCGCCCACCCTGGCGAATACCTTTGGCTTTGATCCATTCTTCGGCATCTATCCAGCGACTATTGTGGCCAACCAGGTTCTGTCATCGAGTTCCGTATATAAGCCTGGTTTTAACGGCGGAGCCGGGTTTTCCATTCCGCTGGGCAGCAGTAAAGTGAAGCTGTTCGCCGAAGCGCGTTATCACTATATGTACACGGCGCCTCGCGGTACAAGCATTCTTCCGGTAACGTTCGGCGTTCGCTGGTAAGCCAGCGGCAGCTCAACGCGTGTGTGCGGTTGACCACGTCGTGTCAGGCCGCACACACGAGTACGCTGAGTCAACTCGGAAAGCCGCGCTCGATCAATCGAATTTTAGTTTGGCCCTCGGCCTGATATCTACGGACAACTTAGGAGGTTGCTGAAAAAGTCTTTCAAGAGCTCACATTGGCAGGTCGGGGACCTGCTCCACAACTCCAGGTCAATGACTTAGCTCTACACGTGGCGCAGGTCTCCGACCTGCGAGAGACTTTTTCAGCAACCTCCTAGAGGAGAGAGTAGGGACATTTCTAGTCTCGATGCACGAAATCCCAAGAAATAGGATGGATTTCACAGGACTCGTCGTATCAGAGCCTATCGCTCACCGAACGTAAAGATGAATCCAGTAGAGGCCATTAGTCCGTTCTGGGTGCCACTATTCCCGGTCACGAGACTTGGGAAAGTAGTCAGTACATAATCGACTTCGATCGGCCGGAAGGCAAAGCGCTTGGAAATTCTCCAGTCAATGCCGCCGCCCGTAATCATGGCAAAGCCAGTTTGTGAAGCGCTCACTTTAGCCGTTATCTCGACGCCGGGCCCAGGAAACAGATTATGTGGCGTTACCACGGGAAACGCGGGCGTGTCGGGATCAGTCACGACGCTCACTTGCTTGCTCGCCGACCGCTCCGCTGCACCGAACAAAATTTGAAAATAGGGGGTGAAGCGTGACGACGAGTGATGTGATAGGCGCGGTCCAAATAGGAAAAAGGCTGTCCTATTGTCGATATTGACCACACCGACGTTTCCTCTATTCACCGCGCCCAGATCGGCTACGAAACCAATCGTTTTGTTAAAGTTGTAGATGAACTGGGCGCTGCCACCATCCATGGAAAAGCTACCTATCGACCGGCCCAGTACGTTGTCGCTTTGCAGGTCCGTCCGCATATAGGTAAAGCCCAGGAAGGTTTCAAATTTCGGTACATCCTGTGCACCTGCCACTAATGTGAACAGCAGGACTCCTACAACAAACGTGATGCTCTTCTTCATTCGTAATCTCCTTGGATGGGGAGTAATCACATACGAGTCTTTTCTCAATTCTCGACTCACGAAAAGAACCGTACTAACCCCTACCTGCGGTTGCTGATTGAATCTCAGCCAGGACGCTTTACTTTTTGGGGTGAAATCGTCAATTAGGTCTTCTGACTTACTTTTTCGTAACTCGCGGCCGACTCAAATATCACGTTCGGTCCGCTCAAGAAAACGAATTCGAAATCAGGACTGATTTTGCGTGGTGCCCAAATTGCACGTAGATTCCTGCTCCTAGCTGCCGAACGGTTTACCCGGGAGTACCTCAAGAAAGTCTTCTGAACCATTAGCTGTGCAGAGGATCAAGGACTCGCTTGTGTGACCTGACCGGAATTTCTGTAACGGTCGAATCGAGAGAAACTGGAAGACAGGTATGCATACTGCCGGCTACGGCTCCGACGACCACGCGTGTAGTCGTTTGCGTCGCTTGGGGGTCATGTTGGCTGGGTTGGCGTTGACGATTGGGGCACCATCACAGTCGGCGTAGTGAGTGCCATTACAGACGACATAACCCGGCTTGAATGTTCCTATTGACCTCCTATTAGGCTGCTCGGTTCCGCTCCGCAATGGGTCCGGCGAGGCCACTACCTGCAATTCATGATGCTATTTCCTGCCATGGTGGATACTTTTTAGAACGATTTGACAAGGTGGCTGCCCAAGGCTGAGCAGGCCGACAATGTAGACATTTTCAAGCTCATGATGTTCGAAAGGTTAACGACGATTGTTATCGGAGAACTGTCTAACTGATCATAAGACTGATGTGCCGCTGCAGCTCCACTGTTGCTCATCCAGATGATGTTCTACAATCGCGCAGGTAGCCGTTAGATTAAAAAATCCTGCTGCAGAAGACCATCATCGCTTTGATCAGAGCCGCTTGATTCCGGCTCGCCGGCTGTTTCATACATCCGAGACCGCGCCTTTCTGAGTGGTCTGAGAGGCTGCATACAAGTCTGGCGGGGAGGTTAAGCATGCGCGGCTTCAAAAATCTGCTGCTCGGTCTCCTGATCATGCTGGGTAGCGCCATTCTGCAAGCAATGAAATTCCCGCAAGGCGGTACGGGGACGATAGAAGGCTTCGTTCTCGATGAGAAGGGCGCACCAATCGCTCGAGGGTCCGTTCAAGCCTTAAACATTATGCATGGGGGGGCAAGCACGGCATCTGCCCAGGCAAACGGGTTCTATCGGATCGTAGACCTCGCCGGGGGCAGGTACTCCCTTTGGATAGAGGCCAAAGGGTACGCCTCGGAGCAGATTCCACTGGTAGTTGTAGAGGAGGGCCAGGCGACAAGGAAAGATATCCAGCTCAGGCGTGAGCCTACACTGAGTAAACACTCTCGACATCAGGGAGAGCTTACACTGCGTGATTAATATAGGCCGGCACGACCCCGACGGCGTCTTAGTGAAGTGAATTTGCTTCCGTTGGTGATCGTCTCTCTCGTGCTTTTTCGGAGTGCGCCTGCGCAAACGCCCACCCGAGTCGGCCCCCGAGTTCCGAGCTGCTCGAAACCTGTCTCGCAGACAAACTCGCCTTTGTGGAACGCACGAAGCGCCTGATTCGCGAACATCTTCAGGAGAAGGTCGCCGCCCTGGCGGCGAATCGTAGCGGTTAAGGTCGAGGTGCGCAGAAACGCCCTCGGGAGGCGCACTCCAGGGCCAACCTCATGACTGTGGGGGCCATCGCTTCGGCCACGGTTGCAGCACCTCGCCCACTCGCGTCACCCACACGCCCAGAAGTGACGCGGCCCGATTTCCAAACCCGCCTCCCGCTCCCGAATCGCCGAATGCCGGTACAACGGAGTGTCGTCACAATCCTGCGACACCACTGTGACGATCACTCCTGTATTGAACTGTGCGGAATGCTATATCGTCAATAGGCTGAGCCGAGGCTCAAGGGAGCACTCTTGAGGTTAAGGGCTTACATTTCGCGGATCATACATCGCGTCACCCGGTTCATCGGGCTTCGAGGTTCGCTTGCTGCCGATCCAACGGCAAGAATGCTGCACGTTCTGCTCGCGACTCTCCTCGTGTGGCTCGCAGCCGCCTTCGTTGCCACGATACCGTTCGCTCCGATGAGCTTCCCACGGATATTCAATACGGCCGTCCAGGAAACGTGTTACGCCACTGCACTAGTGCTGCTCCGGCTCGGCCACTTCCGTCGCGCCACTCTGGCCTACCTCGCAGGCACTTGGATCTGGGCGACGCTGCGGCGTACACAGCCCTGGAGCACTGCTCTACGTGTCCTTGCCAGCTTCGGCGGCATGGCTCCTCGGATCCACAGCCGCTATAAGGACAGCGGGTGGGTGGCTGCTCAGCGCGCTGGTATTTACGGTTCTGGAGATAATGCACGTGAGCCTTCCGCTCCGTAAGGCAACGCCACTGGGAATCTGGGCCTTGATCGTACAAGCCGTCCTGATCAACGCCGTCCCGGTGGGACAGATCATCGGTAGGCTGCGGGAGACGCTTAAGGAATTGCAGCGACACCAGCATCACCTTCAATCGCTGGTTGATCAACGCACGCACGAACTTATGTAGGCGCGTGACCAGGCTGAGTCCGCCAACCGGGCCAAGAGCGCGTTAATATGAGCCACGAACTGCGTACGCCCGTCAGTGTCATCCTGGCATCCTGCGAACTCCTGAGCGAGACTGACCCAACTGCCGATCAGGTTGAAAGCATCGGTGCGATCGGCCGCAGCGGCGAGCATCTCCTGGGACTGATCGACGACGTGCTGGATGTCGCCAAAATCGAGGCTGGCAAAGAGGAACTCGCGATCGCAGCCAGCGATTTTATCTCCACGGTGCGAACGGTCGTTGAAATGATGCGGGACGAGCGGAGGAGAAGCATCTGACGCTCGTTTACTATCAAAGTCCTGATGTGCCGCGCTACGTCCGCGTAGATGCGCCAAAGTTGCGGCAAATCCTTATCAACCTGCTCGGCAACGCCATTAAATTCACAAGAGAAGGAACCGTAAAGCTACAGTTGAGCGCCCAGCCGGCTCACGAACCCGGACACGCGCGGCTTCGTTTCGATATTGAGGAGTGGCGTGGGGATGCCACAACACGACCTGGGCCGCATATTCGAGCCGTTCGAACGAGTGCGCAATGCTGATCCACAACAGGGCACAGGTCTCGGCCTGACAATTACTCGCCGATTTGTAGAGCTTATGGGTGGGACGCTGCTAGTTGAGAGCGAAGTGGGCTGAGGTTCGCGTTTCGTGGTCGAACTGCCGCTGGAACTGACAAGGGAATCGGAGACTTACGACGTAGGACTGGCCCCACGGCATCCCTTCATCCTTGAATCAGGCCAACCGGAATGGCGTGTTCTGATTGTCGAAGACGACCCTGAAAGCGCCACGGCCTTGCGGAAGATCCTAACCCGCTCCGGCTTTCAGGTGAGGGTAGCGGAGAATGAAGCACTCGGGATCGAGGCGTTCCGGCAGTGGCGGCCGCACTTTATCTGGATGGATCTGGGTCTGCCACAGTTGAGTGGCACGGAAGCGACACGGCGGATGCGCAAGTTGGACGGCGGGGCGGAGATAAAGATCGCCGCTATAACCGCGGTTGCCGATGCCTCGGATCGTGATGAGGTGATACGCGCGGGCTTCGATGACTTCGCTTTCAAGCCATTTCGGCAGATAGAAATATTCTTCTGCATGGCGCGCCACTTGGGTGCGCCCTATTCTTCTTCGGAAGGTGCGGAAAATAAGTCGCACCACCAAGCCGGGGGTCGTCGGGTGTGAGGTTTTGGGCGGCGCTTCACCTTACCCACTAACCTTAAACCGACACCCCGATGACGAGCTGCACGTTCCCAACCCTATCGTTTCGTCCTGGGAGCCCTCCGATGGGTTGCAGGCCATTTGGCAGCGCCGGCATTCCAGACTTCTGCCGGGTCTGCCGCCCGGAAATAGGACCGCAGAATCGGGGATTGCTTCGGACGAGCTGGGTGATGTGCCAGCAAGGGTCGTGCTTGATTTTTCCCTACCAGTTTCGTTTTGCGCCGCGCTCTGTGTGAATGAGGGGTGAATCTGGGGACCAGCCGCTGATTTCCTTTTTGAAACCAGTTGCAGCTTCAGCAGCCTTGCCTTGTCCCCGGCCACGACATTAGGCGGTGTGGTCCAAACTGCGCCGCCGAAATGGCGGTATACTCGCTAACGGGGAACGCCGGCTCTCCATTTCAAGCTGAACCAGCACTGCTGTGAACCAACCTAGTGCTTCTCAGGCCTAGCCAAAGGTGGGGAGCGTTTTCTCGCGAGCACCAAAGCCTTTTCGTCCAAGACATCAGAAGCGGGGTTACCGGCCAAAATGAACTCTGTAGCTTTGGTGTACCCGCCGTACAGTACCGTGCACACAAAACCCGACATGTCGTCGGTAAGACGGATATAGGCTTTTTGTTCGATGAGCGTTTTCATGGCCTTTGCCTCCTGAGTTGCGCCCTCTTCATGTCGTATGCAGTTAGCATTCCACGGAGCCGTTCTTGCGGTAGATTCTCGCTTCAGGATCGGCTTTGATCTTCCCGGACAAGTCTGGCGGGAGGTTGCAACGGCTTCAAAGCCGACCTGAAGGCACACTTTGATCGATATTGCGCGGCATATGCAACCTCGTCGAAGTTGCTGCTCGTTCGGTCCAAGATCGTGCGTCGCTTGCAACTAACTCACGAGTACCTATAGCCGGGAGATCACAGGCCCGATGGCTGACGCACAGGATCGCTTAGCCTTCAGGATCTAATGGGAGTAGTTAGAGAAACATTATCTGCTCGGATGCAGGCCGTGTCTTCTTGAACCTGACTGAATCGCGTTCATGTCTTGGAACCGTCATCCGCTGACGGTGCTGCGGCAGACATTGGGCAGGCGTTTGAACAATTTGCCAGCCATCAGATGCTCAACTCGTCCGCATTTGCGTCAGCGGGGGGCGAAACATCCAAGCCCCCATTCGCGGTTCCGTGGTTTAATCCACCGAACCGCGAACGACAAAAGAGGCTATTGCTGAAGCGCCCTACGGTCTTATTGCGTGGCCCAGGAACGCCTTCGCCTTTGACATTTCGGCGTCCCACTGCGTGAGCTGTTGTGGAGTCAGGATCTTGGTTACCTGCTCGCGAATCGAATCACGCACTTTCCCGGCTGGAATGCCTTCATCCAGCTTGGTTTCCGCATTTTCGAACGCTGTCCTTAGTTGCGCTTTCTGAGTATCGGAAAGGTTCAGCTCGGCACCAAAACGTCGTACTTCGTCTTCTATTCTGCTTCTTACTTCTGGCGTCATTTTCAATCTCCTTTATTTCTATTTGTGAGTTTGTAACTCCTACGATCACATCAATGTAGACGGCCAGGCGGCACCTTTGCCGATGGCACCCCGGAGTTTCCAATGCAGGTTACGCCACGTCTCCGGACAGCCTCTTTTTGCTGGCCCTGAGATCGCGGGACTTACGTTGCTCGGGGCATGAGATGCCCAGAAGGGCAGCGCCGGTTCAAAACATTCATCGCTGGCACTGCAAGCGCGTGGACGCGTCGACAATAATTTCTGCCGGCGACCGGAATCACTCGGCTTGTGTTTTCGGCGCGGCTTCCCCGCGGCCTGAGGCATATTGCCAAAACTTTCTTCGATTGTGATCACCGCACAAGGCACACAAAGGCCGAAACGCCATGACTTCTGGCCTTTGTAGAGCCCCACCGGCCACCGAGTTATTGGTCCACGAACCGCGCCGATTTTCGTAGCAGTGCTCCGCTGCCACGAAGGTCTTCGGCGAGCATGCGGAGAACTCTGCCCCTATGGCGAATCTTGACTAATGGGCCCTCGTCAATATTGCCGCCCACAAGAACGATCGTGGCTCCTGCTGGAATGGATATTACTATCCGATAATCCTCCTCAGACAAAATGGCTCTGCCGCGAGTTTTCAACTTGAAGTCGTTTCCCACGATCCGTCCCGCTCCTTTCATGCCGGATCGGAAGAGATGCAGACCAGGCAAAACTAGATGCAAGAAAGTATTAACGCTGAAGCGCGTTCGGATACTTCCATTTTCTTCAGAAAGTGGCGTATGATTTCCGAGGCGGCATGAGATACCAGCGATCCACACTGCGTCATCGAGTTTTTCCGTCTTCCTTTCGTCCGCAACATCCTGCAGAACAGTCACAGGTTCGGTATCCAACCAAGATGCTGTGGTTCGTGACCTGGCTCGGGGCTAGTCTTTTATCGCTGCTAGTGCTCGGTGTGCTCCTGGAGATGCACTGTTAGATTCCCGCAGGCCAGCGAAAGCCGTGAACGGAAGGACGTGATTGCCAGACGTATCGGGTCGGCCGACTATCAAATGACAGCGGGCGTGGATTCGCGGGATCTTCCGAAATCAGCCGTTGAAAGATGTTCAGCCCCAGGCAGAGCGGTTCCTCGACGGGGAGGTCGATAGTCACAAGGTTATCCCAACTCCAATGCAACCCCATAGACTCAGTAACTCGAAATCAACGGCCCGAGCCGTCCCCAGTCGAGACAGAAAACTTGACCAAGCGAGGGTGCCCCACCTAAGCCGATTGCCCCAAGACTCGTTGGCCACGACTACGAAGGTCAACCGCGAATATTGATAGAACCTTATCCTCGCAACGAACTCTAACAAACCCGTTTGCTTCGGCGTCTCCATCTACGAGAGTCACAAGGGCATTTGCTCCGATGGTAACTATACGAGGCTGAGCGTTCTCGTTCAGAATCGCTATCGTGGAAGTACTCAATTTGAAAGTTGGTTGCGGCATTGTCGTTCCTCCGTGTCCGTTCGCTCTTTTGAGGTTGTGTTTTCACGTCAAACTCCGACGTGATAAGTCAGGATGTGGAGGGGTCCGATCCTAAGCCGATTCCGTAGCGAAGATCCTCGGGGCGGATGAGCAAAAGTTTATCGTCATAGCGAATGTTGATAAAGCTGGTCTCGCTCGACGTCGCCGCCCACAACAGCCACAGACGCACCCACTGGAATGAGAATGACGCTGCGATGATTGTTCCTTTCAAGGAAAATGGCTAAGGTGCCATTTCTGAGCTTGAAGGTACCCGCAGCGATCATCTTCTTCTTTCCTTTCAGTTTGAGTGGAGAGCGAGATGCAAACCAGACAGACTTGAGTGCAAAAGATTTTTGACAGTGGAATCCCAGGTGGGATTAACTTGTCGCACAGAGTTCGCAATCTGTGACAAACATTCCGGCCTCGGCTTCGGACACGATTTCGAGGGCTTAGCAAGCCGCTCTTCCGGTAGGTTTTAGGGACACGAATCGCTGCGACCCACTCCCATCAGTTCGCACTGCTGTTGAATGCTGAGGCTGGGCGAGCAGATGCGCCAGCAGTCGGACACCTGAGGCCGCCAGGTGGGCTATCGATATCCGCTATTAGGAAGGCTTCGTCTCCGCGAAGATCGTTTAGGAAAGTCTGTTTGTCAGGTCACCCGAAATCTGCTGTGGAAAACTTCCATTCGTGACGAGTCCCTTCGGTTGGAATCTACTCCCGGGTCGTAGTTTAAAAGAAGTCGCGGCGTAGAAATGCGAATCGATGAATCCTGGAAGGAAAGCGCGATGTCCTGGCTCGCGGCATCTTTACAAAACCACCTCGAGATTGCCCTTTTTCTCGCCCTTGGGCTCGGTCAGGCCGCTGCCCGGCTTCATATTGGGTCTTTCAAGCCGAACGCTGTTGTTTGCGTGCTTCTGGCTGGAGTGGCCGTTGGCCAACTCGGCATTAAGCCGCCGCCAGTGCTGCAATGGTCTTTCTTTGTCCTGTTCCTCTTCGCAGTAGGGTACAAAACAGGCCCACAGTTTTTCGAGGGACTCGGCGCGGCGCGCTCCCGCAGGTCGGGCTATCTCTGCTCTTCTGCGCCGTTAGCCTCGCAAGCGCGTATTTCATTTCCAAGCTCTTCGGATTCAACGCTGGAGGCGGGGCCGGCATCATGGCCGGCAGGCTCGGAGCTTCTCCCGCGATGGGCACAGTCGAAGATGCGATTTCAAAGCTGCCTATCTCCGAAGCAGCCCGGCAGCAACTCACCGCGAGCTCAGCCGTTGCCTTTGCCGTAACATACCTCGTTGGCGTAATTACGACGATCTTTATCCTATCGAAGGTTGACCCGTGGCTGATGCGAGTTGATCTGAAAGCCGCATGCCGCAAGCTGGAGGCAGAACTCGGGATTGAAGACAACGAGCCTGGAGTGTTTTCCGCTTACCAGCATTTCGTTGCCCGGCCGAGAATCCGCTCCTCATGTATGAAATCGACGATCCCGATCTTCTGGACATCCCGTCGTGACAGTCGACCATGTGCTGGCGCGGCGCGACCTCGACCACTGAACTCTAGCAGAAGTGGTCGAAACCTTGAGGAGGGAGGCGCCCACTCGTGGTGTCTTCATAAGGGAGATCTCGCGTGGGGGAGAAAAACTTCCTATCGGCACTGGGCTCATTCTGGAGCGAGGCGATACAATGTGCCTAGTCGGAGCCAGAAGACATGGCGAGCGCGTGGCGGCACGGTTAGGATCTGTTGCCTGGCCATCGATTGCTACTGACATGGCTGTACTCGGGCTAGCGATCGCGATCGGTGGTCTGATCGGTCTGCCAGCGCTTCATTTTGGCGGCGTAGACATTGGACTAAGCGCGCCCGTCGGCGTATTGATCGGCGGACTCGTGGTGGGTTGGCTGCATTCGCGGCGGCCAATTGTCGGCCGCGTGCCGGATGCGGCGTTGTCTCTGCTGAATCGCTGGGGCTTGGCGGTTTTCTGGCGCTGGTTGGAATCGGCGCAGGACCAATGTTCGTCTTGGGTCTGCGAACGTCCGGCCTTCCACTCCTTGTCGCGGGCGTCCTAGTCTGCGCTATCCCGAACATTGTTACACCACTGGTAGGCCGATATCCGCTCGGGCTGCACCCTGCGATCACTCTAGAAATTTCCGCCGACGCCGGAACCTCGCAGTCGGGACTCGCTGCGGTCCAGGAGGTCTGCGAAAGTCAGGTTGCCACACTCGGCTACGGAGTAAGTTATGCCATCGGCAACATACTCCTTGCATTATCAGGCACACTCATTGTCGCGCTATTGACTTGATCCCTTGAGCCACTTCCTAACTGTCGTGATTCCTTGCTTCGTTGCACGCTACTCCCCGTGCAGGTGCAACCAGGATGCCCGGCGGATCGGGCCCAGTTCCACCATGCGCTCAATCGTCAATCCGCGATTGATCTTCTTTTCTTCTTGGACCTTCCGGTGGACCGCGGATTTCCACTCCAACTCAGCGATCCGGCCTTCGGACCAGCGTTGCTTCCCGCTGCCAGGAAACGCATTGCCTTGGCCCCTGGCGAATCTCACGTCGCCGGCGGTGCAGCACGTTCGAGTTGATTTCCAGAGCCAGAGCGACCTCGCCCAGCGATACCCCTTGCTCCCGCTGGACCACTTCCAGCTTGAACTCCTTGGTGTACGTCCTTCTCGACAATCCCATGACTCAATTCTGATTTGAATGGATTTTGAGTCTTAACCAAAGAACGGCGGACTCGCCGTCACTTCTGACAGAAACGGGCGTGGCGTGCGAGCCTGAGCCAAGGACACGGCCCGGCAGCTACAGCTGACAAGCATTTGGTGCCGTAAGTGCCCGTTCCTAACCATGGTTCCGGTGATGGCGGTCAGTGATTTGGTGGCGGCTCAGAGAGCAATCTGCGGGCCGACACCGTTGGAGACATTTTCAAACCGACTGCAACCAGGCCGGGCCTCGTCCACTTCGCAAAGGAGGACGGTGTATGCGGAAGCAGCGAGGCGGCAAGAGAAAAGGAAAGAGCCAGCACCCTGTATTTTGGGAGGAAGGCCTCCCAGCGTTTAATCGGAATGCCGCCGGCATTGATGTTGGCAATGCGGAGCACTATGTAGCTGTGCCTGCCGGACGTGATCCAGAGCCGATGCGAAAATTCGGGAGCTTCACAGCGGATCTACATCGCATGGCGCAATGGCTCAAAGCCTGCGGCATCAAGACGGTGGTGATGCAGGCCACTGGGGTTTATTGGGTGGCGCTTTACCAGATATTGGAGGGCAACGGATTCCAAGCCAACGTCGTGAACGCTAGGCGTACCAAGACCCTTCCAGGGCGCAAAACCGATGTATTGGAATGCCAATGATTGCAGAAGCTCCACACGTTCGGATTGCTGAACAACTCGTTCCGTCCCGTCGAGGAGATTCGGATATTACGAACCTACTTGCGTCAGCGAGAAAACATGGTCGCAGCCACCAGCACGTGCGTTCAGCATATGCAGGAGGCGCTGACCCAGATGAATCTGCAACTGGCCAACGTGATCAGTGACATCAGTGGGGCAACTGGAATGGCGATCCTCGCGCGACTGTCGCTGGTGAACGAGATCCTGACAAACTGGCCGGCTGCAAGCATGGTCGAATCCGCGCGACCAAGCAGCAGGTCGCCCCAAAACCTGGAAGGTGACTGGCGGGACGAGTTACTGTTCGTGCTGCAGCAAAGCCTGGAGCTTTACGACACCTACACGGGAAAAATCGCTGAAGGCGACCAGCGGATCGAAGCACATTTGAGGACTATGCAGTCCAAGCCGGGAGCCCCTCCACAGCCCCTACCCGAAACGGCTCAACCCCACAAGCTGGGTGCGCGATTCAACCTGAGGGATTATCTACACCGGATCGTCGGAGTCGATTTGACAAAGATCAATGGCTTAGATGTACAGACCGTGCAGATCATCATTTCGGAGGTTGGGGTCGATATGAGCCGCTGGAACACTGAGAAGAGCTTCGCCTCATGGCTCGGCCTGTATCCGGACAATTGGGTCAGCGGTGGCAAATCCTAAAACGGGGGACCCGGCAGGTCGTAAACCGCGCGGCCACTGCCTTACGTTTGGCGGCGTGGAGCCTTATCCGAAGCCAAAGTGCGCGCGGGGCCAACTTCCGCCGATTACGATCCAAGCTCGGCGCCCCCAAAGCGATCACAGCGATGGCCCACAAGCTGGCGAGACTGATATACAGAATGATGAGGTTCGGCTCCGAATACATCGACAAGGGAATGACAGTCTACGAATCTAGATACCGCCAACAACAGATGAAATGGCTAGCGAAACAAGCCGCTTCCCTGAATCTGCAACTCATTCCCGCGCCAGAAGTTACCGGATGAGTTTCTGGAGACTGGTTGTGTCAAAAATGGGGGCAATTCCAGTTAGATTTCACATCACTTAGGGTCTAGATCTCATCTTAGCTTAGGGTTTGCGACAGGCACAGTCGGATAGGTATTAGAAGCAAAGACTAACATTCGCACCAGACAGCCCAGCATCGCGAGCTTGCAGTTCATATGAAAAGAGCTCTCATCTCTCCAATTCTTCTGAAATCCGCATGGATCTTGGTTTTTTCGCTGTTCAGCAGTTTCCCGTCTAGCGCAGCGGTCGCGAAAAAAAAGCGGCGGGCGGCGCCGATCCATCGGGTTGCCGCGCACTCCAGGCCATCGCCGCTGGGCACAATCCGCGGGGGTCCCTGGACGGCACCGACTTATGCAAACTCGACCAGTGGTGATAATGCCGACGGCGAAGACCTCAATGTCCGACGCGCTGCTGTAGAGGCGCTTGGACCGTTTAACGGGTCGGTAGTAGTGGTCGATCCTTCGGATGGCAGAATTCTTTCGATGGTGAATCAGAAGATGGGGTTAGGGAGGGGTTTTCAACCCTGCTCCACCATAAAGGTTTCTGTCGCGTTGGCCGCTCTGGGCGAGAAACTGATTGAGCCGCGGTCCAGAATCCAGTTAAACGGCAGATGCATGAATCTGACTAACGCCCTAGCGCGTTCCAACAATTACTTCTTCGCGACCCTGGGCGAGAAGCTGGGATTCGAAAAGGTCAGCTACTATGCGCATCAGTTCGGGTATGGCGAGAAGGCCGGGTTGGGTATCGCAGGTGAGGAGCCCGGCCGTTTTCCATCTGCGCCCCCAAGTAACGGGGGTGTCGGCATGCTTGCTAGCTTCGGCGAGGAGATCCTGCAAACGCCACTCCAGCTGGCGGCGCTAATGAGCGCAATTGCCAACGGGGGAACGCTGTACTTCCTTCAGTATCCCCGGACCCCCGAGGAGATCGCTAACTTCAGCCCCAGGATCAAGCGGCAACTAGATATCCAGCGTTTTGTTTCCGGCGTCACGCCCGGGCTTCGGGAAGCGGTAGAATTCGGCACGGCACACAGGGCTCGCCAAGAGGAGGCGATCGCCGGCAAAACAGGCACTTGCAGCGAAGACCAGACGCATCTGGGCTGGTTCGGCTCGTTCAACGATACAGGCAGCAGGAAGTTAGTCGTGGTGGTATTGTTGACGGGCGGTCGCCCTGCGATTGGAGCGCGGGCTGCGGAAATTGCGGGCAATATCTACCGCCAGTTGGACCACGATCGCTACTTCGCAACGACGCCGCAGATCGGTGCGCCGACGCCTCCCAACCTGATCCTGCGATCAGATGGTGGACGAACTCGCGCATCTGGGCGACAGTAGATCCTCCCCTACGCTCCATGTATCGTCCGGTAATAGGGCGACTCGTTCACAGCCGCATCTTTCCTCATAGAGGCGCCTTTCACCGGCGGGAGAAGGGTGCCGAGCATCCCGCAGATCCGCTCGGGTGATCGGGAGGTGAGTGTTGCCGCGGCGGAAACATGCGTTTGGCAGCCTGCTTCGAACGGCAGCGATTGTGTTCGGCCTGGCCGACGCGTGGGCCCCAGCACAGACAATCGCTTACAAGCTGGAGCGGTCAGAGCCTCTCTCCCGATTCAGCCCTGATCAGATCGCGCTGCTTGCGAAGCTAAACCACGCCGATTCCGCCCACCTGGCGCGTCTACTGCGCATCCTGATCCCGGACCGGTGGGATGCTGACGAACTCCTCTACAGCCCTATGCCTCAATCTGCACCGCTGTTGTCTCAAGAGAAGAAGGCGATCGCGGTAGATTTGGCGGCGCAGGTGTTTGGCGCCTACGAATTCGGCAGGCTGGTTCGATGGGGACCGGTGAGTTCGGGAAGCCGCCAGCACAGGACGCCTCCAGGCACCTATCACCTGAACTGGCGCGCTCGAGTGCATGTCAGCAGTGAAAATCCGACCTGGGTCATGCAGTGGTATTTCAATTTTGCCAGCGGCCGCGGACTTGCGCTCCATCAATATGCGCTGCCCGGCAAGCCCGCGAGCCACGGCTGCGTCCGCATGCTCGCAGAGGATGCCAAGTGGCTTTACCAATGGGGCGACGGGTGGACGCTTGCGGCAGGCACCAACGAAGTGGCCCAGCCCGGCACACTGGTAATACTCGTGGGCAGCTACGATTTCACTTCGCCGCAGCCGTGGCTGCAACCGCAATGGTGGGCACGCAGCGTATCGCTGCCGGCGGAACAAATCGCTACGCGAAGATAAAGTTTCACCCCAATAAACGGGCCAGGCGCGCAAGCCTCTTCTGCCACGCGTGGTAATATGAAGGTTCACTCACTAGAACTCAATTCCTCACAGAAGTGGTCACAGGAGCCTGCGGCGTGTGGATTCTTAAGAAGTTTGCCTCGGCTATTAGCTTTTCTTTTTTGATTACGAGCACGGTTCCCCTTTTCGCCGCACCGGCGCCGGTCCAGTCTTCCGACTCACGGTTGCTCGCTCTACTGAAAGTAGCGCCCCGACTTTCCCCTCCAGCACTGGAAGCTGGTTTAACGGCATTGAAGCGCTTGCGGGCCACAGGCACGAAGGTTCGCACGGATGTACTCACCATCATTGACTACACGAAGCCTTCTACTGAGCGGCGCCTATGGGTATTCGATCTGATCCACACGTGCATCCTGTTCGAAGAACTGACCGCCCATGGGAAGAACAGCGGCGATAATCAAGCCGTGAGGTTTTCGAACGCGCCCGATAGCCTCATGACCAGCCTCGGAGCATTCCTCACACGCGACACCTACATCGGGAAGCACGGTTTGTCGCTGCGGCTTCAGGGACTGGAGAAGGGCGTCAACGATAACAGTATGGAGCGCGCAATCGTGATCCATGCGGCTTCCTATATCAGCGACGTGATTGCAAAAAACAAAGGGCGAATCGGGCGAAGCTGGGGCTGCCCGGCAGTGCGTCCGGAGATCTCGCGCCGCCTCATCGAAGCCGTTCAGGGAGGCACCTTGGTGCTGGCCTACTACCCCGATCTTTCCTGGCTCCGGAACTCGAAACTCGCCGGACTGGATGCATCCGGGCGGAACGAGTAGCTTACCCGTAGCTTGACCCATTCCGAAACGGTTCTCGAGGCTCCTTTTTCCATCTCCCCAGATCGTGTCGCATCCTAGTTCGCAGGGAGGTTCTTATGTTGAATGAGGATTCTGCCCCGGAGATAGCCAGGCTTTTCGCGGCACGCTGGTGGGCCGTGCTCCTGCGAGGCATCATTGCGATTACTTTCGGCGTGCTCGCATTCGCATGGCCCGGTGTGACGGTGGCCACGCTGGTGCTGCTGTTTGGGTGTTATGCGTTGGCGGACGGCGCCTTCTCTTTGCTAACAGCGCTGGGAGGCGGCCGTCATCGCGAGGATCGATGGCTGCTGGCGCTGGAGGGCATTGTGGGAGTGTGGGCCGGCGTTGTGACCCTACGCTCTCCGGCACTCTCGGCGGTGGTGCTCATCTTCTTCATTTCGATCTGGGCCATGGCAACCGGGTTCCTCAGAATCGCAGCAGCTATCCGTCTGCGGAAAGCGATTTCTGGGGAGGTTTGGCTCGCGCTGAGCGGCGTATTGTCGGTGCTTTTCGCGTTAATGCTCATGGTGCGGCCTGCCGTGGGGGCTCTTGCGCTGGTTTGGGTGATCGCTGGATACGCGCTGATCTTAGGCGTGTTCGAAATCATACTGGGTGTCGAACTGCGAAGCGTGCGGACGGCTTAGAAAGGATCTTGACATGGAAAGAACAAATATCTATGGTTTTCTGGTTGGCATGGGCATGGGAGCGGCAACAGCACTGCTGTTTGCTCCTTACTCCGGAAGGAGAACACGCGCGCGGATCTCCGAGTCCGCAAGCAATGGGGCCGCTTATGCCAAAGACTGCGGCGAGACTGCGAGCAATGCTGTAATAAGCGCCATCGATGGGATCGTAAAACATAAGCAAGGTGTCGCTGAGGCCATCAAGCGAGGGACGCACGCATACAAGCAAGCGATCAGCTGAAACACGGGCTTGCGCCTTGTGCAGATCAGCGCGGTGGAGTCCCCGCAGTCAAGCTGACGTGTAACGGCCGCTGCTTCGGTTTACCATAGGGAAACTTATCGGCAATCACGGCCACCACAAAGGAGACCGCCGGCAAGTCGCGCGATACGGTCATGAAGTGTCTGGAACCATAGCCCGTTCTGGGTGGATGACTTCGATCCTGATCAACCGCCCGAGCCTGCAGATCGGACAAGACGAGCGATCTGGAACGTCGGTATCAGCAGGGTTGTGCGAATCGGCTGGCGCAGGAGGTTGGCAAACAGCGAGCAAATCACGGCCCAGTTGCAAGTTTCGCGTGCGGAAGCGGTTGGCCAGAAAGCCGAACTGGCGGATGCGGACCAGACCGGGAGGTAGCACGTGGAGTAAGAAGCGCCGCATGAACTCGACCGCATCCAAGGTCATGATCTTGCGCTGGCCATGCTGCGCATAGTCCTTCCATTCAAAACTGACGCGGCCGTTTTCGAGAGCACGAAGGCGGTGATTGGAGATGGCCACAGTAATCTTACGCCTAGGGTAGAGTCGCTTCCCGTCGGAAATCAGGGCAAGAGCCACTTTTTGATCGGGCCGCGCTACGGCTTTTACAATCACTCGCGGTTTTACGCCATTCGCCGAAGTTCTGTTCGGCGCTGGCCATGGCTCGGTGAGCACCGATGTCTCCCAATTTAGCCCAATTACTCTCCCCGACGACGTCTCTGCCAGGCTCACGGCATCCAGAACCTCGTTTGCGACGATGGCAGGGGGTGGTCTTGACATCAGGCTCACCAAGCACCTTACCTATCGACTGTTCGACGCGGATTCCTATTTGACCCGTCCCGTTGGCTTCATAACGGGCGAAAATGGGAACAAAAATAATTTCCGCTTGACGACCGGTGCCAACTTCACGTGGGGCGCGGCGCGTTAGAGCTTCCCGAATAGACGCATCAGAGTCGACTTCTTAACCGTCCAAGTACTTCCTTGTGGACTCTCCGGGCAGGCCTCAACAAGGGCATGCCCGGGTTTTTTCTGTATCATTTCCCCCTTAAAAGTAAATCGCGCCATGCCGCTAATAAGGCCAGTGCGATTCGCCTGCCGGGCCGGCTCGGGCCACCAGTAATGGGTCTGTCCTATAATGCGGCATCCAAATCGGTCCTCGCCAGTTCGAGTCACCGCCGAACATGAATCCATTTGGACGAGTCGCCATATCGGACTTTGGGGTCGCTCGCAGCTCGGTGCTCACGGAAACCGAGAAGAGATCCCTCTGGTCAGTCGCATTTTGCGATTGCAGATTAGTCGTGCCGAAGCGACGGCTGCCGTACTTGGGAAACCGAACCGTGACGAAAATAGACTCCGATAATGTTACCGGGCTCAAGAACAGCACTTCAGTGACGTGACCAGTCCTGACGTCACGCACCTACTTGCCCTTGGCTTACTCAGGGCGACATGTAAGCTGCCGTCCCGAGCAACACGCCCGCGCGCGTCGCATTCATCGTCAGCGAGGGCGAGTTCGAGCCGAACTTTCCTTTTGTACAACACCCGTGTCTTAACGGCTTCATTCATTCGGCGAATCGCGGCCGGCCTCGAGAGAATAGTGAATCGGTAACCCCCGGATCATTGACAGAATAAAGCCTTGGCCTGCACAATCAACGGTGGTGCTATTTTTTCTGGGCCTATTAGTTTTGCTATCTCTGGTCGCCGTAGCCATCCAACTCGGGCGCGACACGGGAATGTTTAAGAAGCTCCCGGTTGTGGTGATGGCAATGTCCACTCTTGTGATTCCGAGTCGGACAGAAGCTCAAATATCGACACCCGATCAGAGCTCACCCGCTGATCTTCAACCGAACGAACCGCCGGAGACAGCTCGGCCGCCAGCCTCATCGCCGCCATCCGACTTTGATCGGCCAGTCTCTTGGAAACTTCTGTACGCCAACTTGATCGCCGATCAAAAGCAGATTTGGTCTTTTCCGGCCAGACTTATGCAGGGCCAAAACTGGATGCCCACCGCTGCTGTTCTGGGGACCACGGCGGGACTCGTGCTTCTCGACCCGAGCGAAGCGGGATATTTCCGTCGCACACCAACATTTCATGGGTTCAACAACATCTTTAACGGCAACGCCACGGCTATCGGCATTGGTGCGACTCCGGCCGCGCTGTATGCCATTGGGCTGATCCGCCGAGACTCGAAGATGCAACACACGGCATTGCTCGCAGGTGAAGCGATGGCCGATGCCGAGATATTGACAACGGTTTTGAAGGATGCCACAAAGCGGGTTAAACCAGCCGGTTTCCCGGCTTCCGGAAACCTGTACGATTCCTGGTTTGAGATGAGGGGCTCCCCTTCTTATTCTTATTTAAAAGGAGATGGAAGTTTTCCTTCCGGGCACACAATAGCAGCGTTTTCTGTTGCTACAATCATCGCCCGACGATATCGAAACCATCGCTGGGTGCCGTACGCTGCCTATGGCCTGGCCTCGGTTGTCGGATTTTCACGACTCTCGCTCTCTGCTCATTTCTTGTCGGATGTCTTCATGGGCGGTGCGCTTGGGTATTCGATCAGTCGCTTCACTGTGTTACGGGAATAACAGCGGCTGTTGGGAGTTCCGCGGGACACTTCTGCTTGCGGTCTCCCACCGCGGGCAGCGCAGCGGATGATGGTCACCGCGCTGGGATGCCTTCAGGAATCTTTCCGGCCCGTTCTGACCCGCGTTTAGCGTTCAGGCCTACGACAGCTTAGGGTACTGCAGCCGGCGCGTGGTGTTGGTGAGCGGGCAAGGAAAACGTGGATTCCCTAAAAAGCGGGACAAGACTCCGTGCTCCCCTCAGCGTATCGTTTCCTCGCTGCAAGCGACCATCAGTCGCGGTTATCGCGGTACCAGGGCGTCCGGAAGCGAAAGAAGTTTGCGAGTGATTGAGGCGGATTAGTGAAGATGCGCATGGTGTTGATGAGCGCTCTGCTATTGATGCGGTTTTCCATCGGCCTTTGGAAGTGCTTATCCACCCACTGAAAGCCAATCGTCATTGCCGTTCCTCCCACCTCATTCATCACGAGATCGTTTAGGCCGGTCCTTGGATGACAATAGGCATGAGCCAAGTTACAGAAGTAAGGTGTACTCCACCAATGAGCAGGGAGACCCACGTGGCCGATAGTTGCTTCGCTCACGGGTCCCAGCTTCCACTGCACCGCATCTACCGCGGCAAACGCAAAAGCCTGCAGCAAAGCCTTTCGGTACGCTGCACTATGAAAGTCCTGTTCTGAAAACCGAACCCTGTCATCATTTTGCCAAAATATGCCTTCGACAACGGCGCCTTGCAGAGGATGACCGATATAGGATGTAAAGAACTTATCACCGTCGTTCCACAGACCATAGCGGTATTGAACAACGTCACTAAACCATTCGTGAAAGAATTTGCCACCCAGTTGATCACGCGTTTTCGGCTCCATGATCAGTCGCTCTGTCTGTTCGAACGCAATGTCGGACCACCACTGGGTTATGAGCGAGCCCCAATGAATGCCGCTGCGGTGCTCGACAACCAAGGCGCGAGGATTGCCGGGACGAAGCTGCCAGTCAACACTTTGAGCGTGACCTTGATCGGCATCAACTTGGAAACAGGAATCGCCGGGCGACTTAGGCGCAAAATCCCGCAGGCAGAGCCACCATACGTCCGTTCCGTCTTTCTTTTTGGGCAACGCCAGGTCTCCCTGAGAGGATAATCCCGCAAGACCCTCAGACGTCGCCATTTGCTTAGGTCCCATCGCGCTCGATTCAGGATCTTCAGTTTCGGCCAAGCACGCCAGTCCAACTTCCGGTTTACGTTGGCACAGCGAAGTCATGCCACCTGTTGTTTGAACGCACTTTGGCTTCGCTTCTACTTGCTCGACGACATCGACGGTCTTTTCGAAACTGCCCCCGGCCACAACGCCGCAGGACGTGTCGGCATAGCAAATCGCGATCGTTGAAAGCAAGATGCTGACGAAAGTCAACACAGATCCGGCATACGAGGTAAAACGTGATGTGATAGGGCCGCTCCGGTAAAAGGCAAAACAACAAGTAACTGTCAATAATTTCGTAACTGCGACAGAGAGCTGTTTAACAGTGTTGTTCACCGGATTCTCCAGATATCTAACTGACCTCTGTTTGGTTCGCAGGATTAGGATTTCGCTGGCGGAGTTGCTCAGTCCGTCAAGGTCTACGTGCATTGCGATCCTGCGACTTCGGAATGCGAAAAGCTCTCCATCGCCGCGTCGTGTCGAGCACAATACATTTAGACTTTGAACGGGGCGCTATTGCGTAACTCCTCTACGTTTTACCCCTGCGCTCGATTTGGCCTTTGGGTAACGTTTCTTTGGATTCAGGCCACGCGATCGCGGCTTATTCTTTTTGCCGCCTTGCAGGACTACTTTTGTTCGCACCACAGGACCGAAGTGCCGACGCCGTGAAGACGTACGCTTGTTCTGATCCCGCTCCGTTGGCCGGTTTTGAAGTGTCCACCTACCATGAGGGACACTGAATATGCGCTGTGTCTATTGACGCCGAAACCGTACGCGGGACGGTGCCAGGACTTGAACTTCAGGATGAGTGTTCGGCTGAGCCATCCATCTGGAAAGCGCTTTAGCTGCGCACGATTCCGAGCAGATGTGCTCGTACCCCGGTTCGGCCGCTTGCGCTTCGTCCCAGCATTGCAGCGTGAACTTATCGCTGTCCGGTGCCCGCAGCCACCAGTGATTGCTCTCGCCCTTTAGGTTCGAACAATGGTCGCATCCGTACGAGTGGATTTTCATCCTTGGTCTCTTCTGAGTCGTGTGTTCTCGATCGGTTGTGTGTCAGTCGTTCCCTTGGCGATCGAGTAGTCTATCGCGCAATGTTCGTTTGTGATGGCCGCGTACCGTGATCCAAGGTTCACCTTGCTGGCATCCAGGGAACTGTGCAGGACACCGCCACATTGAACCAAGATGCAACCAGTCTTCGCAAACTGCGGTGAGACATCCTTCTTCGCGAGCATTTGCTATAACACGCTACTGCTTTCGGAGCCGTCCTCACGCCAGGGTTGCAAACGACAGACTGAATTTCACCAGCGCTAGCTCATGCACAAGATGCTTGCCAAGCAGACTTGGGGGCAAAAAAACAACGAATCACGGTGCAGGTCGACACAATCCTAACCAACTACTAAGGTTTACTCGACAAGCGGCGGGTCGCGCGCTAGATTGACGATAGGTCTGAGAAGGCGTGTTCCCACCACTCTCACGGGGGAACCGATCAGAGGGAAGAGGGCCAGGCTACTATCTTTAACATGTCCCAATGTTTAGCTAAGCTCCAGGCCGCATGTTTCAAGAGCGAAACTCGAGGGATAAATGACGCGGGCATGTAGTGCGGGGGAAACATACAGTGCGGCGGGCTACTCGATGGCTACTCGGCGGACCAATTCGAAATCGGTCAACATCTTGCCGGTTCCCAACACGACGCTCTCCAGAGGATCTTCTGCGATGGAAACCGGCAACCCTGTCTCCTCACGGATGCACTTATCTAAATTCTTCAACAACGAGCCGCCCCCCGTCAGAACGATGCCGCGATCGCAGATATCGGCACTGAGTTCTGGTGGGGTGCGTTCTAGGGCGACACGGATAGCTTTCAGGATGGTATTCACGCACTCCGAGAGGGCTTTCCTGATCTCCCTGTCGTTAAGTATTATAGTTCTCGGCACACCTTCGATCATGTTCCGGCCTTTTACTTTCATGATCAGAGGCTCGTCCAGGGGGTAGGCCGACCCGATCTGGATCTTGATCGCCTCTGCGGTGCGCTCTCCGACTAGCAGGTTATACTCGCTCTTAAGGTACTGCATGATGGCTTCGTCCATCTGGTTTCCTGCCACGCGCGAGGAGCAGGCATAGACGATGCCGGATAGCGAGATGACGGCTACCTCGGTCGTGCCTCCGCCAATATCCACGACCATATTCCCGGAGGGCTCGTTGACTGGCATGCCGGCGCCGTTAGCTGCCATTATTGACTGTTCCACTAGATGCACCTCGCTGGCTTCGGCGCGATAGGCTGAATCAATGACTGCACGTTTTTCGACCTGCGTGATTTCACTCGGCACGCCGATGACAACACGTGGATGAACCATCACCTTGCGGCCATGAGCCTTGAGGATGAAGCAATTGAGCATGCGCTCGGTGACTTTGAAGTCGGCGATCACGCCGTCCTTCATGGGTCGGATGGCTACGATGTTCCCTGGTGTGCGGCCCAGCATGTCTTTGGCTTGCTTGCCGACCGCTTCCACTTCGCCGGTGGTGTTATTGATCGCCACGATAGAGGGCTCATTGACAACAATACCTTTGCCTTTGGCATAGATCAACGTATTGGCGGTCCCGAGGTCAATCGCAAGATCTGCCGAGAATAAGCTAAGTGGCGAGCGGAATTTCATGCAAGACTTCCATCGAATTGGTCGACGCCCGGCCAGAGGAGCAAGCGAGCATTCTGTTTGACAGTGATGGTGCCTCGGCTAGCAGGATTCTTAAATTTGGCTATCTGTACTCGTATGGAAAACTTCGAGTGATGGGACGCCCAATGAGGTGACGAAACTCGTCTGGTTCTAGTTGGGCGTTCTGGTTGGCGGTGGCGGCATGTACCTGTACGTCTCTTACGCTGGCGCATATTGTCAGGTGAGCATCCGGTGATTTTGCATGTTGATTCTCAATCCATTCTCGTTACGAACCCCACGGCGAGCCCCCATTTTTGCGGATATAATTCCGGTTCTCCTCGCCGTTCATATGGGCAGCGGCGTCCCCGCGGTCCAGATGCATTTCGGCCGGCTACTGAACTCGCTGGGACGCCTAGCCAAGTGTTGAGGTGACGTTCAGCAGCCAGATTGTTCTCCCCCCCGATACGAAATTTGTCGACGCCGTACAGGCCTTGGCTTCCTCTGGTATAGTCTTCAAAAGTCAGTTAGTAGCAGGCCTATGGGTTGGCAGGCTACAAATTACTCCCGTCAACGCGCTTCCGTCGGCAACGAATGTGTGATTCCGGCGGCGAACGCAAATCTCGGTAACATTCCGGGCCCGCTGAAAACCAACTCTTTTAGGCGAGGCCGTAAGCACTGCCGCTCTTCGGTTTAATGGTTGCGAGGCTCGGTCGGATAGATGGTTTTGGCCACAACCGGAGGTCGCTCGATCTACCGGCATTTCTTCCGGGTTAGTGAACTGACGGATCGGTGACGATACGGCGTTGTGCGTACTCTCTCAGGGACCGGCGGCCTGGGATCTAGGAGGTTGCTGAAAAAGTCTCTCGCAGGTCGGAGACCTGCGCCACGTGTAGAGCTAAGTCATTGACCTGGAGTTGTGGAGCAGGTCACCGACCTGCCAATG
>Ga0210389_10000561_pt1 | contig 33207 bp, 70 predicted proteins | sample IncBWH28OmetaG_FD_160127 | JGI IMG/M metagenome (GOLD analysis project Ga0210389, IMG submission 160127) | Forest soil microbial communities from Barre Woods Harvard Forest LTER site, Petersham, Massachusetts, United States - Inc-BW-H-28-O ... | reverse complement strand
GACAGACAGAACCCATTTAGATGCGATAGGAGCACCTACGGAACCATAAGGCATAGGAAGTTCTGGAAAGTGGGGCAACACTCTGTAATAGCCGTCTGGATAGTCTGGTTGTATAGCAGGATGAGCAGTTGTTCCAGCCAGCGGAAGAACAAATAGTTCTTTCACTCTGCCAAGAGCATCTGAAACCATCCAAATCAAAGTTTGACCAAAGTGCTCTAAATCCCATCCCGCTTGTTGATAGAATTGATTCCAAGTTTCATCGGCATTTGGTGAAACAAAACCGACTAAACCATCACCGCCGACTCTGTCGCCTTGAAGTTCTTTCTTCAATGCCTCTTGAACAACGTAAACCCAATTTTCAGTCCAAGAACCTGGGGAAATATCCCCCATTCTACTCAACAACTTCGCAGATTTCACTTCCATCGCCTTCGCAACCCCACCCAATCCAAACAATCCTAAAAGTCCACCGAAGAAACTTCTTCTACTTACCATCTGTCGTCTCCTTTTTTAAAATCTCTCTATCCAAACACTCCCACTCATTCGTCACAATCTTTTCACCCGCTGGTGTCTCGTCTTTGAAGTAACTAGGATTTGGAACCTGCTTCATCGTGTACCAGGAACGAACGAAACCCTCTCTCAAAGTTCCAAAAGGAAATCCTTCATATAAGGGAGGTTGAGAACGAAGCGTAACTATGGCTGTGAATCGTCCCTTCCTCCGTATCTGTGTATATCCGTCGTCATCCACACTACTAACAACAGGTTGTCTCACATCCTCTAAAGGGATGAAGTTGAAGTCTTCTTCACTTAAAGGGATTTTCTCCTCTGTCATCTGTGTCTCCTTAAATCCTATGTTATCAAAATCTAAAAATAAGAAACTGATAAGACCACAGACTAATATCTTTCTGTGCATCTTTGCTATACTGAGTCACGGGGAGTTGCTGCTCATATGGTATGAAGTAGATATACCCCCTTCTAGTCTATGGTATCTAAGGATTTCTTGTCAACTATGCCTCACAACCTTCCAAGCACCTTCATCCCTCCCCTCACTGCATCAGACCTCTTCGCACTCTCCCAAGGTTCCATAAACGACGGAAAGATATTCAAGTGCCACTGGTGCGGCTCACCCTGTGGAACGGATTCCCCACACGATGACGTCGCTCCTATCCCATTTGTAAGAAGTAAGAGTACAGCGAAGTGTCCTTCACAACCCTACATCTGTTGCGGATGCTACCTGTGGAAACGACCACGAGTAAGCATCAACTTCTTAGGTGGAACATTGACGGATGAGAAAGGAGTGGAAAGGAATTGGTTTAGAGATGGACAATCTGCACAGAATCATAGTTGGTGGATAACAGAGCAAGGAGCGTGGGCAATAGAAAGATTAGACCATCCCCTCCTCTGGGATAAACTCCTCCATCCTCCAAAGAGATTCGTCTTAGCCTTCAAAGTACCAGAGCAGAAGAACTTACTTCAACTCTTAGTGGCGAATGACCCTGGTGGCATCGTAGGAGATACTCCACTCTACTTCACCCAAGGAGGAACGAAGTATTCATTCTCTGTGTATGAGTTGGAAGAGGCGATTCGTTATAATCCAACTCCCTACGGACCTGGAGTGAATGCTCTATTTAAGATAATGGGGGAAGTGCCGAAAGAAGTGAAGAAGAAATACCCGAAGCCGTTGGAGAGGAAAGTGGACGGACGTCCTCCTGCATTGCCTGAGAGTAGAAGTGTGACGAAGAAAGTGATTACTGCGAGTGGTGAGGGGAAAGAAGCTGCCTAATCTTCTAGCCACTTCTTCAAACGTTCCCTCGCCACATGCAAACGTTGACGAACTCGTTCATGGCTTAGATTACATCGCTTCCCTGCCTCTCGCAAAGATAGTTCTTCCCAGTAGACTAGATGAAAGAGTTCCCTGTCTAATGGTTCAAGCCTTCTAAGCATTGAGTGGAGGCTTTGACTTTCCAACCAAGAGTCTCGATTCCTATTATATATCTTTCTAAGAAGTCCTAAATTTTTATCTGGTGTTCTATTCGAGATACCAAAGGAAGTGATTCCAAAAGCCTTTCTCGCATATTCTCTCTTCTCTTCATCCTTTCCCCATAGAGCTGTGTGGGGGACTTTGATTAGATTCTCTTCACAGATGGCACGGAGGACGGACCACCGGATATGCTTGGTGGCGAACCCAGAGAACTTGAAGCCCTTTTCAGGGTCAAACTTTTCCGCGGCTTTCATCAACCCAATCGTTCCCACTTGCATAGCATCATCCCAATCTCCTAATCCTGCATAGCGTTGACCAGGACCACTGCTAGGACGAATATCATTAAGCACCAATGGAACCAGTGCGAGGTTCTTTTCCACCATAACATTCCGTTGCTGGATATTCATACTTCCTCATTTACCTAGATAAGCACTAGCGAAGGGGGACGGAAGGGCCTCACCCCTGCTTCAATCCACCCTTTCGGGTCTTTTATCCGGGGTCATCCTCTTCCGCAGAAGAGGAGCAGTAGATGCACCACTCTGCTGAGGAAGGCTGCTTGCACCACTCTTCATGGGTAAGTTACTCCCGTCCCGAGTGAGTATTATCGGCCTCCCACGAAGTCTAGGCTTACCACCACTGGGCGAACCGGCCACAGACTGCGTACCCCACTTCGCTAGTATTTTCGAACCTCCCATATTACGGAGTTCCGTCCTGGTATTATCCCAACACTCCTATCACAGACAGAAAATTCCACTACGTGGTCTGGGTACTCCTCTAAGAGTGTTCGCACATCATCATAACTAGAAGGGTCCATATACTTTTGGAGTTGGAGTTTTGCTTCTAAACCAAAGAAGTGTTGTCCATAATCTCTTAGTGCTTCTCGCCAAGGCATATTGCCTTTGAAGTTCACATACGCACAGAGACCATAAGGAGGAGTGTGATATTGTTCATACACTTCACCCTTGAAGATAGACCATTGGTCAATCATAGGAGAGATATTGTAGCCAGAGTCCTCAGGGAAGTTATCCTTCACATAGTCCAAAACCCACCCACGCGGAATGTTTAATCGCATCCTCTTATCACCTGGAGTAAGGACACGGACACCCCAGTTATCATATCTCCACAAGTCATCGGAATCCCACCACTCGTCTACAGAATTGTAGATAGGAATGGTATTCCCAAGCAAGCCTGCTTGGAGTAGACGATACATCGCTTTCTTAGTAGTGATAGGAGGTTTCACTTAAAACTCAATCTGCTTGCCATTACGAAGAAGAGAAACACCAACACGAGCAGGAAGGCGACGGAACTTGACTCCTCCCTCTTTTAGAATCTGGTCACCTATCTCGCACGAGGCGAGCCAACGCTTCTTCAATTCCTCATCCTCCCATTGCTCCTCCAATCCTATCACTTCTTTAATACCACACTGGACAATGGCACGACTGCAATCACTACACGCAAAGAATGGGCAGTACATCACCAATCCTTCTGTCTTAATCCCTAATCTAGCTGCTTTATAGAGGACGTTCCTCTCCGCGTGTTCGACCCAAGAATATTTGAGAGGACGTTGCCATCGCTCTTCTGTTTCCTGGCACCCAGATGGAAAGTGATTGGCTTCGCCAACTAGGATGCCATCACCAACGAGGACAGCACCATTCTGGGTGGAGGGGTCTGTGCTATGCTTTTCCGCATAACGACAAGCACAACGAATGTATTCAATGTCTTCAAGCTGCATCTACCATCTCCTCAAATAAATCACCAATACTATGATAGACTGGAATACCTAATTGGATTGCCAAGGCTACTTCTCTATCTGCACCTGGAGAATGACCCGGAAGACGAAGGACTGCATCGCAGGCGGAGACCCAGGAAAAGTCTACTTCCATCCATTCTTCATAAGTGACGTCATTCAGTATATTCGCCACCAGGAAAGTAATCTGTGGACAGATAGGAGCATAGCCCTTTTTCAACAGGACATGATAAGCCTGGAGACCCGAGGTGAAGTTCTCAATCCTACTTCCACCAGACATAGGACCAGCTAGATAAACACGCTTCCTCATTCTAAGAATTCCTTGTCAAATTGTGCTAATACTTCTCTAGGTGTCAAGGTCATCAACGGCATCGCATTGGCTGTGGGCCTCAATCCTAAAGCAACAAGTTCCAAATCACCTATCAAAGTGTTCAACTTCAAAGTTAGTGCTTCTGCCTGTTCCCTTGTATATGGACCGAACCAATGGCTGTGAGAGGTTCCCTCTCTGTCCTCTTGACTCAAACTCACGACCCACGTTCTCTTGAGAGCCATGACTTGACTCCATAGTTCCGTCTCCTCTTTCACCCACCTACTAAAGTATCTCACCTTTGTAGATACGATGATTCCTAACGTGATAGGTGCCAGAGTTATCCAACTTCACCATCGCAAATCCGTGATTCCACTTATTCAAAGGTTTCCAATCTGGCGTGAGTTGACAAAGACACCCCGTAGACCAGCAACTTATCAACTTGCCATTGAGGTTCGGCTCACAATGCTCACTGGTTTGATGATGATGACCAGCTAGAGCAGATACTTTTGTCTTGTTGAATAGACCACGAGCAGGATTGACTGGGGAAGCTACCTGTCTATCCGTGTATTCGTGTCCGTGAATAATATTCAATTTCCCCATCTTTATCACACGCTTCTGCCCGACGTAAAGGATACCCAAATCATCAAAATTGAGCATCTTTGGAATGGTGAATGCCTGTATGCCGTAGAACGCTGGGGCACGCCTAATCAAGTATCTATCAACCCGTTCCTCATGATTCCCATCTTTGTGAATAATGTCCCTACCAGGGAATTGCTCTCGTAGATAAGAGTAAAATCTGATACCGAGTTTCCTTTCTTTGATATAATGAGGGACAGAGGGACTTTTATCAAAGTCACTTAGTTCGTGGCAATCGAGAGCGTCCCCGTTGACGAGGACACCGACGGCGTTTTGTCTTTTGCCTTCTTCGATGGCAAGTTCTATCGCCTTTTTATCGTGGTAGGGAATTTGTAAATCACTAATAACCAGCCACCACCCTGGGACATCGATTTGAAAGGGCTTGTAGGGGCGTTTAAACGCCGAGGGCAGGCTAAGGCGAGGCAGGCTTGGTAGCACAGACATACGAAAGCTCCCTATGGGAAGGCAATCATACTGGGGTCTCCTTCTTACTTGATACTAAATAGAGGAATCCGTTCTTTGGATTAAATCTCACCACAATCTGTTTTACATTTCTGGCAACGACAGAAACAGAAATCCCGCATACATTTCCCATCTTTTAAATGATGCTCCTGCGGGCAGACGAGGACTGGACTCTGTGCCTCTCCCATAAGGATATTACGAACCCATTCCGGGTCATTCTTCAAAGGTTCTGGGTCTACATAAAAAGGAGCAGCCATCACGACAGGCAGACCATTCAACAAACCGATGGACGGAGGCGAGTCTTCTGCTGGAGTATAAGTGAATCCACTCTTTTCATTCGGGTCATCTCCAACCACAGGCTCCCCAGCGTGAGGACCAGATTGTTCTATCCTTTCCTTGAGTGTCCTCTTCTGCCAAATCTTCGCCGCAGCAGTTGTACCTACTTCCTCGTCAAACGCCTTATCCCTCGTCACCAACACAAAAGCAATCCCCTTCAATTCTTGTGCTACACGAACAGGTCTTCCCTTGTCATCATATTCGATTGTCTTAACTTTATCACCTTCCACTATTCGAATAGGACGAGAATAAGCATCGTACTCAATCCGTTTGACCTTGTCTCCATCCACTATACGAACAAGATTGTCACTCTTATCATACTCGAAAGTTTGTACACTAAGAGATTCCATTCTCTCCACTTTATCTGCCATTCCAGCCAGACGAGAACTCCAATCCTCTGCAAAAGGATTGGAAAGACAAGGATTAGCAGAAAAGTATTCCGCCACCCGACGCAAGAAACCAGCATCCGTCTCTTTTACTTCATCCATCTCAATCTCCTACTTAGTGTTATCAACCACAAGATAAGGATAACTATCACACCACTTTAACGACATCCTATACTTCTGTTCCAATTCTAAAATGGAATCTGTGTTAGAGAGCAACTTCACCTGTCCTACTAGCAAAGCCCCCCTCACTCTCCACCGCACTTCCAAATCCTTACTCTCTAACCCGAAAGCAATGTCCTCTATCCTAACCATCGGCAACTTGGAAAACTGATAAGTCGCAGATTCTCTTACTTTGAAGTCATCTGCCCCCATGAGGAGGACTAAGAGCGTGGCGTAAGGGACGAGTTGCATCTCTCTCTTCTCCTCTCCACTCTACCTCTTAAAATATCAACTGCCTTCTCCACCCTCTTACTCAACGCTTGCTTCGTTATGTTCCTCTCTCCACTCATCTCAACCAGAGTCTTCCCTTCAAAATATCTTTGCTTGATAAGAGTACTAAAAGGACGATGGGCTTTCTTACATATATCAGCCAGATATTCTATATCTAACTTATCTGCTACATCAGGGTCAAAGAATCCGGGCTCCGCCTCGCCCCTATCATTCACCATCCAATCATACTTGGGTAGTTTCGCCATTCCTCTTCTTCTCTTCGCTGCTCTTTTTTGTTTCTCAAACCAGCGACCTATGTCATTCACTACGCGGTTCCAAACTGCATAATAAGCATACGTTACAAATTTTGCTTCTCTATTCTCATCCCATACTTCTGCTGCACGAATCAATCCGAGAAAGCCTACCTGGGCAGCGTCCTCCTCACCATAGGCTTTTATCATATCTAAGCCAGATAACTTCTTAACGATGTAATAAGGAAGAGCTTGATTAGCTAAGATGAGTTTGTTTCGTTCTTCTATACTACGAAGAGAAGGAGATTTGACACGAGGGTTAGCCATTAGAACTAGTCTCCAAAGTTAATGAATCTATAATTCTCGCCAAGGACCTGTTGTTCTAGCAAAATATCTATACCAACTGCCATCGGGTGTTCTATGCCCTATTCCTTTTCTACTCTTTACAAACTTAATCTCCCAAGGAAAGTAAGCAGCGAGGTATGACTTTTCCTTTTCAGTGTATTCTTTTCTACAGGTATCACACACCCGCAATGAATGGTTTGGAACCAGATTATCACAACCAAAGCACTTCACTACTCTATCACCCAAAGTCGTTCTGCATCAATTGGAGGAGGAATATAGCCCAACCAGAAATAGTGTTCGCCTAATCCCTCCCTCAAATTATTCAACATATCCTTTCTATGACCAGGATACCAATCTGAGGAAGATTGAGCTTCTCGAAGATAATACCAGAGGTTCTGTCGCCCACGGAGTTCATTGATGTAAAGACCCCATTGAATCTTTTCCTCATCTGTCATCAACAATCCACTACCTAATCTCTTCTCAGCATCATCTATATATTGACCAGCGAGTTGATAGTACTGACAAGCAACTTCCCAACTTGGAAACCTGGAAAGGTGCATCTCCATTTCATATTCTTTAGTAATCGGCTTTCTTATTTCTTTATGATGTGCTTGCTGATATACTGGGGCGTGAAGAACAGACAAGGAAAGAATTAGAGAATACATGAACCACTCTCAGTCATAAGGTAAGGCATCTTGGTTAATCATATCTGCTATAGTCAATAAGACAAGAATTACTAGAAGAACGAGCACACTTGTAATGGGAAAGAATACCGAAGCAGAGGCAAGGACAGCCCCCAGAAGATACATAAGGAAGTCTTCCAAACTCCCCTCTAATGTATCATGCTCTATTACAAACAAATCCAAAATGAATTCTTTAACGAGTGCCCAAGCAACAACAATTCCAAAACCAATCCAAAAATTCCATCCTTGTAGAGCACAGAATAGGACGATAGAAGAGGCACCGAGGATGTGAGTATTCTGTGCTAAGAAATTAGACGAAGGAACCCATTTAGAGGTGTTTGGAATTGGTTGTTTCTTCATTTGGTGTTTCTTAAAAAGAGGCGGATTGCTATTCTTTACTGAACAACAATCCGCCTATCCCAGACCGCTCTCTCCCAAGAGCGTTCCTCTCCACACCTACGAGGGTAGAAAGGCTTCCTAAAGAAACTTACGGAATTCGACTTTGTTTTCTTCCACTGGCTTCTCTTCCTTAACAACCACATCCATACAGATATGACGACGGATGGCTGCTACTATCCTCCCAGCCCTCTCTTCTATCGCTTGCTGGTCGCCTCTACACTCCTCTTCATAATTCTTTATCAATTCATCCGTATAAACACCAGATGCGAGGAGGATTTGAACTCTTCCTCGCAACTGGGCATCTAATCCTTCTACAGCAAGTTCTGCAAGACGCTGGATGAAGAAATGGTCGCCTGGAAGGAACTGCATAGGAGAACTCCTTTGTTCTCTTTGAATCCACAAACTTGTGGATGAGGATTACCTTCAACAACTGCCTCTGCTTGGTGCAAAGGCTGGCACCCTATTTATCGGTGCCTGGACTTGTCTTCTACTGGCATCGGGCGAGTCTGGAGAAGTCCAATCCCTGGAAGGGATGGGAACAGGTATTGGATAGACGGGGGCAACGCGAGGTACTAAAGGCACTCCCCTGCGGTTGGCTGGCATAGCTGCTAAACGCAACTGGTTAGCCGTAGGCAGCGGTTGACAACCAAAGGTGTGCCAAACTGCCTGTGTACGACCGAACCTCCTCACACGCACGCTAGGCACCGCAACACAAGGACACGGCAAACCAGGAACCTTCTCCTCATAGCAGTGAACAAAATCAGTAAGAGAAGACTGAAGCCCAGTATCCGTACAACCAATCCACAGAATGACTATCTTTCCGCTCTTCGCTGCTTCCACTCTTCCCTCTGCGAGGGACTTGCACCCTTTCGGGCATTTCACTTTCGCACAAGGACAATCAACTCCACACTTGCAATCTGGAGAACGCTTGCCTGGCTTGCACTTGCAATCCTTCCCACAAGCACATCCCTTATCACACTCTTTCTTATCACACCCTTTGATGCACGGACAATTCGGACCACATTTGCAGTCGGGAGATTGTTTCCCTGGCTTACACTTGCAAGCATCCCCACACTTGCAATCCTTACTATCCTTGCAGTCCTTGCAACTATCCAAGATACACTGCGGACAGGCAGCATAACCAAAAGAGCAAAGGCTCAATAAGCACACGCTCAGTAGGTATCTCATCTTCTCTTTCCTATCCGTCTCCTATCCATTCATCAACCTAGCAAAGTCATCCAAGGCTGCATTCGTAACGGAATCATTCTTAGCCCAGAAAGCACGTCCAGCCCTGTTCGCTGCTTTCTCCTGGTCATTCAACCAACGCCAGGCGAGAGAGTTTTTCAACTTATCTGCAGACGTGACGAGGAAGTTTCGTAACCCCTCTCTATCCCAGACGTAAGTGACTTTGAAGGAGAGATTCTTCGGACCAAAGATTTTCTTGATGAAACCCGCTATCTTTTTCAAGATTCCCATCATCATCTCCTAATTTCACTATTGTCGCGGTCCGTCTTTATCTATAGAAAATTCTCTTGGAATCACTCCTAAGCAAGCATCCCCAATGATGCAAATCATCGCTACACAGAGGAAGAGGACAGCAGCGAGAGAGAACCCTCCCCACTTACGCATCCTTGCAACAATCGCCATCTCCACATCCTTCCGTCGCCTGGGTAGGAACCAAAGGCTGGAGCTTTTGAATGGCAACCATAATCAATTCAAGGATTGTCGTCCACGGAGTCGTCACACCCACGAGTGGAAGGACTTCCTCTAAGGCTTGGACAGCAAGAGAACTATACTGGACGAGGAGAGGCCAGAGTTGACCCCAGTTGATTGCACCCACCGCATGAAGAGCGTGCATCTTAGCATAGCTCTCCGCAGAGAGATGTGGTGTAGAGAAAACAGCCAGACAAGCTGCGTGGTCTTTCTTAATCGTAGCCATAGTAGAAACTCCTAAAGTTAGATTTGACTCGGTGTAGTTAGAACACAAGCGACGGCATCGTCGGGGATAGCCTTCCGTCCCTGGAGCTTGACAGTTCCGTTATCCGAACCAGAGTAATTACCCCAGGAATTAAGAATAATCGTAGTAAGAGTATTCCCATCCCAAGCATCCGCATCCAAAGTACAGACAGAGTGACTCCACCAGTTGAAGTCACTCACTACTGGCATATCACTCAACAGACAAGTGACAAACTGGTCTAGCATCTGGTCTGGGTCAAGTTCAATCCAACTCACATACTTGTGTAGAGCAGCGTTCGCCCAAGTGTTCGCATTGTCATTGGAACGGGACATAGACTGCTGAGGCCAGAACTGGGCAGAGGGACATCCTCTCTGTGCCTGGAACTCAACTCCATCTATCCCATTTCCGCCCTCATCGCGAAAATTCTTAATTATTGCCGCAACAGCGAAAGCCGACAAATCAGCATAAGGTTCATTGGCTACGGCACGAGCGACGAGGTGAGCGGAGACACCAGAATGCGCCCAACAATACCCGAATCCGTCCTGGTCTCTTGCTGGGATAATCTGTCCATACATCCCAGTATTCCGCACATCACTCAATTGTGCCTTGGCTGCTTTCCGTGTGGCAATTCTATCTGCCCACTCACTCCGTGGAATCAACTTAAGATTGAACGGAGCAGCGAAAGACAGAGAACCAAAAGGCTTCTGAGAAAAGTCACGGGGGACTAAACCCTTGGCATGACCCGGAGGAGGAGCCATATGCAAATGAGCATTGGCATCATTAATCAAAACTGACTGAGGCATTATTTGTTCTCCCGAATGATTACGTTGTATCTTGCACCAGGACGATAAGGAGTGGCGTTCCTCACCTGTAGCAAAATACTACTCCCGTCCATCTTTTCTAACTTCACTTCCGCAAAACCAGTCCTATCTGACGTTGAGTTGACCGAACGACAGATGTAAGTTTCACTTCCACCCACTATTTCGAGTCTCCATACTTCTTTAGGAGAGTGAGCAAAGAAGCCGAATCTGCTGGCAGAGGACTCACCTCGCCTGTCGTTCCGTTGGAAACGACGATGCAGGGGAGTGTCTTATCCTTAGCCAGAGCAAAAGCATCCTGCCAGAGTTTGCTTTCATTCGTCGGGTCTACAGAGCGGTCCCAGATTCTCCACTCCTTCGTCTTCCCATCGGCACCAGCAGGACAAGTGGAATTAAGATAAGAACGGACACTGGAATCTGTCAACGCTTGAGCCTGTGCCGAAGGTAAACCAGATATGTCCGCTGTGCTCAACACCACTAGAACATGAAGACCTTGAGCAGGAATAGGAGCAGGCGGAGCGGGTGGAGTCGGTGGTATTGGAGGGACGGGTGGAGTCGGGGTCGGTACATCACCTACGACTACTTTCGTACATCCGCAAGTAATCTTCCCTCCTCGTGCTTGGCGAGCGTGAACCTTGAAGGTTCCTTTTTGATGGAAATGGACGACGGCTTGATTACCGAATGGCATTAATTCGTAGGTGCCATCTTCGGCTTGTGTAGACCACTCAACTGCACCCGACCCCGAGGCCGCTGCTTGCAGTTTGACTGGCTCTCCGACCGCCGTATGCACTTCTACGGGTACTGCAACACTAGGAGCAGGTAGCGGAGCTTGCAGACCCAATCCCACACCCATCGCCATCGCAGTAAGATGAGTGATGAGAGTTCGGTTACTTGAAACCGACGCCGTCCCACCTGCTATCTTACCACCGACGTAGGAAGCTGCTTGTCCAGCCCAATTGAAAGGAGTGAGGAAAACAACCTTGAGATACTGCCCAAAATTCATCTGGAATCTCCTATTTCTCTTTGAGTACCAATTTCTTTCAAAGCGTCTAAAAGACCCTTCGGGTCATATGGCTTGGGAAGAAACCTTACCGAATCCCATTTCTTCTTCAAAGTAATCTGGTCATCTAAACTTGCTGCTGTCCACAATGCCACGGGAATCCGTTTCCACTCTTCTCTTTGTTGGAGTCGTTCCAAAAGTTCACCGCCATCCATTCCAGGCATTCGCCAATCGCTGAGGATGACATCCGGCAAGAATTCTCCTGGCACGCTTAGTTTAGTTAGAGCCGACAATCCATCGCCGACAAATTCTGCCTCGTGTCCGTGTTCCTGGAGATAAAGACAGAGAGAAGAGCCAGTGATAGGATTATCTTCAACAATGAGAACACGCATAGGGATTCCCCCATTTACATTAGGCAGCATCCGACTTATGATTAGTGTGGTCTAGAGCTTGAACTATCTGTGTACTCTGGGTAATGTCACGCACCATGAAGCCGACATCAACTTTCTGTTCTCTGGGCTTGGGAGGAGCCGGGGGCTCTTCAATCTTTATATTGTCTTTGAGCAATGCTTTCTGTGTACTCTTATAGTATTCATAAAGCACCCGTTGATATTCCCGTAACTCTGCCGTCTCCTCACGGCACTTGGTATGTTCCTCTTGCAGAGTGAAGATGACTTTTTGCAATTCCGTAATCTGAGCATCCATACGCAGAATTTGTTTTTCCTGTCTATCAATGATTCGGCTTTGCTCGTTGAATTGGGCGGCTCGTTTCTCTTGTCCGTTCTTATGGAAAGTGTTCGCCAAATGAATGACGCCACCGATTAGAGCGGTACAGAGGGCAGAGATACCAGCAGCGAATACTGTTTCATTCATCCCTTCGTACCTCTCTTGGGGGACAGCGTTGGCAGCGTAGAGCGGGAAGAGAAGAAAAGGTCTCCTATATTAAGGTAGCGAAGATTGGATGTTCTGGTGTAGAGGAGTGATAGAGATGAAAAAGAAAGGTTGCTCTAAGCAGCAGTGCTTGAAGAGAGTAGCGAAGGAGTGCTTTTTCTGCGGTGAGCAGGATTACTCCGTCCTTGACCCGCATCGCATCTTTGAGGGGAAGGACGGAGGTACTTATTGCGAGGCAAACGTCGTCGTCTGTTGCGCAACGTGCCATCGCAAAGTTCATGCGGGTCGGATTAAGATATTTGGGAAGTACCAGAGCACTGGGAAGAAGTTATGGATAGTTCATTACGAAGAGGATGGGAAGGAAATGTGGAGATAAATAGAGGCTAGTGCCAAGCCGTAAAGCAGGTTGTGGAGACGAGCAATAGGAGAGCAGCACTAGCCTCTATGGAAGGTAATATACCATAGAGGATGAGGATAGTCAATCTCTGCTACGAACTCTTTCCCTTCCTCATCTCTGCTATCGTCACAGGGTCATCCTTGCGATGCTGTCCCATACCAGGGTCACTCTCTCCGTGCTCCTCTCTGTACTTATCAAATTGCCTAGCTCTTCTATCCACACTATCAGCAAACTCCCAAGTGAATCCTAACTTCAAAGCCTTTTCTGGTTCTTCTGCTAAGAGACGCCTTACCTCTGCTGCATAGGCTCGCAGAACTACGACAGCTACAGGGTCTGGAGCTGCACAGACGAAGTGAGGCCACTCTGGTACAGAGCCATCTCTCCTCTTAACTAGATACTTCCCCTCTGGTGTAGCAGGGTTCTCACAAAACAAAGTAGTCAATGGTTTCTTATCCATTTCAAATATCCTTTCTTAAAGACTCTCCCTCGCCCTCTCCAAAGCAAATCTTATCAACCGCCACTCCTTCTCCGTCAATGTTGTCGTAATCTCATCTGGCATATCTTTATCCAAAAGACGAAGAATATAAAGAGGCACAGAGTCCTGGAGGATGGAGGAAACCTTCTCATACATCACATCTAAGGACTCCCTTATCCTATCTCCATTCGCACTCGTTCCCCATTCTGGGTCATAACTATCACTCACAGAACCTGGCATCATCTATCTCCTTTCTTAAAGAACGCTTCAAACGTATCTCAACGTGTGAAGTGATGGTGTAACCATTTTCTACGCTGTGATAAACTATCAAATCAAAACTGCAAGGTTCCTTCGTTTCAAGGAAACGATTATAAATAAGATTATGAATATCTTGAAGAGTGCCTTGAGGAACATAGTCACACTGGATAGTCATGTCATGGTGACAGGAACTAATCGTATTGATACCATTGTCACGGAGCAATCGCACAATATCACGGACACCCTCCTCTACGTTCTCCTCATGCCATCCTTTCATAGCTATACTCATCTGTGTCTCCTTCATGTAATGAATTCGTATGCGTTTTCATTACAAGTCCTCTAAGGAAGAATGAAATCCAACACACGATAGAGGAGACCTGGCTTGGAGGGCTTCGGTTCCTCTTTGGAAAAGTTTGGAGGAGATATAGAACGCATTGCTTGGATAAAACGTTCGAAGCCTGGGTCCCTCCAGGCTTCCTTGTGTCCTTCTTTTTCGATTACATCACACGCTTCAACAAGTTTCTCTCTTTCATCAGAATATCCGCCGATGAGAGCCTCAACAGGAGGTTCTTTATCCTTCAATTCTTGGTTCTTCTCCTCACTGATTCGTTCCCAACCTTTTTTAATCTTATTCAAAGATAGAGCAATGGGATTATCTGAAGGAAAGTGTTTATAGACACATGATGTCCTATCCCAAATCCATAACTTGTCGTCCGGAGTCCTGGCGTAGAAGATAGTCTTTCCCCAATCCATCCCTTCGGGGAGGCAGGCATAGTGGTCTCTCTCGCGGTAATAGATGGCATACTTATCTCCGTATTTATCATTTGGAATCACCCATTTCTCACCTTTTTCATCTACTGCCCAGAAAGTAGCTTTCTTTTCTTTCAATTGTTCACCAGTGAGAGTTAGAGGATTAGGTTCCTTCATTGGACGACAGGCTCCTCTTCCGTCATCCTCTGCAAAGTCTTCCTCCTTCACTTTCACAGCCACGACATCCTTCACGTCTTTCACAGGGTCTGTGTCTGTTCTTATCCCTCCTTCCAAAGGAAGAGAATGACATTGGAAATGCCCACCAAGGATAATCTGCGTATCCACATCGAACTCAAAATTAAATTCTCTTACCTTCAATTCCTTTCCATAACTGAAGACTTGAAGACGGGAGTTGGAATCAATGGCGGGGAGGGGCATCGGTTCCATTTCTTTCTTTTCATCGACTTTGAGTGGAGTTCCAGAAAGGAGGTCATACGTTGAATTACTATCCATACGACTCTTCCAAACTCTGCCATCTTTCGTCGTAGCGTAGTAAGAACTGGATTCATCTGGACTAGAAAATCTGCATCCAGAGTCTTTATGCTCCAAGGAGAAAACCCCATCCTTCCAAATCCACTTCCGTCCGTTCTTATCTATTGCCCAGAACGAGGCTCCCTCCTTCTCAAGAGAATATAACGTCGTCGTTGTTTCCTTCATCTCTTCTCCTTCTGTATGAGAGTATTCATAAAAACCACTCAAATACGAAGCCTTCCAAACTTTCTTATCTGGTGTCCTGGCAAAGAATTGACAACCTTCAAAGGGAGCAAATCTCCCCGTCATACCAGGACGAAAATATCCGCCCTTTTTCTTATCCCAAATCCACTTCCGTCCATCCGTATCTACACACCAAATCTCTTCGGCTTCATTCATCATTCTAATAGCTTCAATCTTATCACACATGAGTAGAAACTCCAATCAAAAATAGAGTAAGTAGGTGGAGTGAGTTGTCAACCAGAATCACAGACCAAGGACTCAACGCTCCTGTGGCGAATTCCTTCTGTCCCGTATGCACCATTATCCACTTGGCTAATCTAAATCTGTCAATCGGCCAATGGACTAAGAAACAGATTAGATAACCCCACCAGGGGAACCACCAGAAGGAGAAGAGGAAGATGGAGAAAGTGTAAAGGAGGCAATGGAGGGTGCAGGCGAGGTGCCCTATCCACCAATTACGTGTCCCATCCTTATGTTTCTGTGCATAGATATAATCTAGCGACGGAACTCCTTTATGGAGTTTCTCTGGATACGGATTACTCTTATTCTTCGCCATCCAATCATTTTGGAAAGGCCAGTAGTCACCCATAAGATGACCAATGAAGAGGCCGAACCATTCCATATCATCTCCTTAATCAAATTCCGCTAGACAATATTCTGTAAATTTCACTCTTTCAAAGTGCTTCTCTTTACAGAGCCAACCGATGAAAGTATCAACTCCAAAATATTCTCCACCGTACAAATCAATAAGACGGAATTGTTCCTTATTGGATTTTGCAAACCAATCATCCTGTTCTGGTGTATCATGCTTCCAAGGATTTGGACCTGCTTGATTAAGAGCATAGAACTCCTCTTTCAACTTCTTCATGTCCCTTGGTTCAATACTATGAAGAGTGCTCCGCACCACCCCAACAACGCGATTAAAGTCACTGAGCACATAAATCATCAATCACTCCCTAAAATGATTCCACCCTCACTCTTCTCCCCTTCCTCACTCAATCGCTTCTTCGCCTCCTGCGTTTCAATCTCATCATAAACCAGAACCAGTTTCTTATCTCTTCTGCGAAGACGGAAGGCTCCTTGGGGAAGGAGGATTTTCTGCCCTACTTGACCACCCGAAGGAGTGGAGATGTACTCTGGTGTCGTAGGGTCGTAGCCTGGGTAATCCAACAACTCTATCATATCGCCACCCAGAGCGTCATCCTCTAACTTTACTCTGTCCTCCCTCTTCTTTCTAAACTCACCTCTAAACTTTTCAACTTCTGCCGCTGCCTGGACAGCAGGCGACATTAGATGAGGCATTGCGAAAGTGGTCATAGATTGAGGAGGTGGTTCCGTCCCCTCTGCGGCTTTCAAACAAGTCTTTAGTTGACGAGCATATCCACGGAGGGTGGAGCGAGTATAGGACGAGGCAGCATCATTCGTCCCCTCTAGGTCTTTTGCTTCTTCGAGCATCTGTTCGACGATAAGTTCGACGGCATCCTTAAGAGCCACTTTTTATCTCCTTTATTTGTTCCTGTGTATAAGCCATTAACGCTTCCGCAAAGTCATCCATCGCTTCTTTTCCTGTGTTGTAAAACTTTTCACATCCACCAGAACTGAAAAGACTCTTAGACAATTTTTGGAAAACCCCTTCTGGCAATCCATTTCCGTATTTTGTTAGATTAGTCCAAATGTAAACGTGTCCAATTCCATCAATGTGAGAATACTCTGGTTTCTTCTGTTTAAGTTCCATAAGCTATCTCCTTTGCATAAGAAAGACAAGCGTCACTCAAATTGTCCCAGGCTTCTTTTGGTGAACTATATTCTCGATAGATAGGCTCATTCCTCGTAATGGGTTCCCGATTTAGTATTCCTCTATTCAACTTATCAAATAGAGGCTCTCTCACATAAGAATGAGGAGAACTATTTCCTCGAAACCAAAGATATCGTGTATGGTTGCCTAGTAGTCTATAAGGCTCCACCTCCCTCAACTCCACTCTCTCAATAGTTGGATGCTTGGCGAGGAGAAGAGGACCAGCATGAACCCAACTTTCCATAGTCCACTGGTTCACCAACCAAAGAAACCCACGTCGCCAGCTTCGCAATCCCCCAAGATTTTCCACAAAACCTTCCTCACCATACTTGAGGGATTGAAAAAGACTTCTCTCCCTCTGCAAAAATTCTGCGTTGCGTAAATCTTTCTCCCTGTCTTCATTAGTAAGATAAGGAATAACACGGAAGCGGGCTGGAGAAACCACTCCTCCTAATTCTAAGCTGGTGTTAGTAAAAACTCCACGGAAGAATCCTATCTGCTCGTCCCCACTGACGGGGAGAATGTAACAGATAGGTGCTGCAGAAAGACGACCAACAGCATCCGTAGCGAAGTATCGCAACCCAAAACCATCTGCCAATGCACTCATCGTTTCTTGGTCTATCAAACCCTCTGCATCTGTTTCATAGCTGGGATATTTCATCAGGGCGTAATCATTCATACTATCAAAGGTATCTCTAACATTCCTTTGATGAATGTTCATATTCTGCAGATATACGAGGAGAGGGTTGCCTAACTTGGATAATTCTATCTGCACACGGATGAACTCTGCCCTCTCTTCCTGTCCTTTCTCCTCAAGCCAATCTGCAAAGACTAAACGAGGAAAGTCGTCATTCTTATTCTCAGCAATGGAGAGAAGGAAAGGGTCTTCTTCTGTCCAGGGTTTCTTTTCATTCATAATGATATGTTTGGGGACACCGAAAGAGCCAAGAACCCAGTCACGCATCTTTTCCCAGGAATCCCGCCACGCGGAAGTGTCAGGACAATCTAAAGATTCTATCTTGGGTAAGGTTATGCGTGGACTAGATTGCGACAAGATTTGACTACTTCTAAAATATATGAATTCGGTACTTCGTCCGCTATCAAAGTATCTGGGTCACTGGGGCGATAGACAACAGAGCGAGGGAGACGATAACCATCTGCCAACCCAGCAGCGAGGGAAAGTGCTCTGTCATCTGTCTCACCGAGTTCAACGATGATACAGATTCCCCATTTATCATCCCTCTTCTTCAACAAGAACTGCCAAAGGTTCTTCGCTTCCTCTTTTTGTAAGACCAACTTTTCTGGGAGTTGATTCCAAGGTTCTAATGGTTCAAGCCATTTATCTTGGAGGTTAGCAGAATCAAGGTCTGCGAAGTTCAATTGGTGCGTTCCCAGAGTTTTTGCTTGACAGTAAGAGGGTGAAGGAGATTGAGGAACGAGTTCTCCATTCTCTATGACAATGGAGGGCTTGGGGTCACCACTATTCTCCCCCTGCAATACTATCGTATTCTGCTTAGGGTCACTACTTGGGTCACCTATATAAATCACTACACATTTCATCGTCTCATCAATCTGTAATGCCGAAAACTCCTCTAAATTGCAAACGACGAATCTTAAAGTATCATTCTTCTGCTTGCCTAGATTGAAAGTCTGTAAAACAGGACCCATTCTCCTTTTTACTAAGAAAAGATTGAAGGCAGCAGAAGTGGCATCGATTCTATCTTTTTCTCTTCCCAACTTCTTTCCTGGAGTGGGGCGGAAATTTTCAAGGTCTGTTAAGAAACCTTCAATGTCCCAAGTAGGCTTGCCGTCATTGTCTACGAGGACGACCATTCCAGATGCACTGCCATCTGCGAATGGCTGCGCCCGCTCATCCTTACTTCCCTCTGGGGCATCTTCCCTTACACGAGTGAAGCCAAGTTGAAAGAGTTTTCTAGCAAAATACTGGAAAGATTCCTTTCCAGTAGAGCCCCGCTCCCTTTCTATGTAAATATATGGCTCATATTTCTGATACCTTAATCTGTCCCTCTGTGCCGTTGCTATCATCACAGCATTTCTTTCATCCGGTTCCCAGTGTCCATAAACGATGTCCTCTATATAGATTCTATTTCCATCATAGGCAACGAGGACGCCAGCAGTAGCACACGCTGACACAGAACTCGAGGCTGCTCTATCCCAGTAGCGTATTCGTCTGGCATTATAAGGAGCGGCTTTCACCCTCTGGTTATACCAATGCCGTTTGAACATACCTCCGCCGAGAGGACGAGGAGCCTGGAGCATCTGTCCCGCGTATCCCCAAGGCTTTAAATCTATCAAATAAGATTTCAAAGAATTTCTAGAAAGACGAACTGGGTCAAGTAATCCATTCGCATCACATTCCGCATCCTTATTATATCCTTCATAATAGGCACGCAGATGAGCAGGAGAGACGTTGTCCAAGTCGGTTATTTCTGCTGGCAGACAGATATGCTTGACAGGTTTACCTCCTTGCTTGGCTAGGTTAAGAAGAACGTCCGTCGGGTCTCCTACACCTAATCTTTGCATTACGAGCATAATGACGAAGACATCGCCATACTTAGAACGCATACGACGGGTGGAGATGCCTGCCATTATATAATTCTCAGCATTCTTCTTGCCTGTCTCTTCCAATGCCTGTTTAGGGTCAATCGGGTCATCAATTATTGCAAAGTGACAATGTTTTCCAGTTACAGAACGCCCGCCGACAGAGCCGATAAATCTTTCACCACCTGCCGTATTTCTAAAATGTCCCTTTGTATCTTGTTCCTTTGATATTTCTATCTCTGGAAATAAATCTCTATATAATTCACTTTTAAGAACTTCTCTGGTCATAGATGCAAAGTCCGTAGCACGAGCAGCATCATGTCCCGCTGTGATGAACTTCGCCGTTGGCATATTCGTCCATACCCACGGATGAAATAAAATAGTCCATATCGTCGTCTTCGAAGTTCCGGGAGGCACATTACAGACTAAATTCTCAGGAGGAGTCTTCTGCTCAAATACATAGGAAGCTGTTTCCTCAAGGACTTGACAAAATAAAGTCATGTGCCAATTCCACAGAAGAGAGGAGGAACCTGGCACTTCATCCCAAAATAACCTGACGAAGAATTCAAAACTGGTCTGGCACAAACCACGAGCCAACTCCTTCAAATAATCTTCATCCGTTATCTTCTGCTTCTTCGCTATTAATCTCTTATTATCCCATACATTCATTACTCCATTGAATAAGTCATCTTTATTCAAACCTATCAAGTCAACAGGTTGAAAGCCTCCCTCCTTGATTAAATATTTCTCTAAATCTTTTTCAGAGAGGCAAGAGGTGATGTAGAGGAGTTCGTCAAGGTCAAAGTTCATACTCGTGATCAAAGATACTTTCTTTCATCTGCTTTGGGGCTTCTTGTCCATCCCTCACAGAAAGGAGAACACTTATCACTGCATCCCATCAATCGCCTTTTCTTCTGTCTCTCAAACCAATCCTCTCTCCCGAAATGTTTCTTATACTCTTCATCTAACGCCTTTCCACTCTTCTGCGGTTCATTGGAATCTGTCGGTTTCCCTTCTTTCATCTTTTTCAACATCAATTCAACTCCCATTCATTAAAGACCTTCGGGTCTTTCAACTCAAATACTTCTCTCCATTTTTTCGTATAAGGACAGAAGAAAGAAAAGTAGGAAAGGGCGACTGTCTCATCCTCATAATTAATACTCTCTATCCTGGCAGGAGTGTCATCCTTCAGGAATATCAGTTGCCCTTTCCTGTACTTCTTCTCTAGCATTCCTATTCTCACAGGTAAGGGAAGCGTCTCACTTTGAGAATGGAACTTCTTAATCTATATTGACTAAGTGGACAGGAGGAGCCTTCTTTGCCTTGGGATTCGGTGGCTTCCTATTTATCTCAGTCCAAAATGCTGCTGCAAGTTCTGGACGTTCTCGCACACTCTTGCACCCTTGACATTCACAAGTCCATTGCTTCCCCTCATCATATGCAGTCAACATATGAATCGAAGCAATTATATGAAGTCCAATATCCTCTAGCATCTCCGTCTCTCCTTTTCTATCTCAAATACTTCCCATCCAAATATAAATCCTCCGCATACTTGGCATCCTCTAAGATACCCTTGGGAAGCCTCTTCAATACCTCACTCTGCTTCATTGGCTTCGCCCCAATCTCAGGAGAATGACCTGCTCCCCTCTTAATCCAATAAGGCTCTTGTCCCTTCTTCCGTGAATGGATAGTATAGCGAAGTGAACGGAGGAGTTGGTCGGTCGCGAAGCGACCAGAGGTATCGATACTCGGGTGTTCTGGTATTATCGTTTGCTCATGCGCCATTGTTGGCTCGTTCTCCTTCGGTTCCTCGCTCGGATTCTTCCCTCGGCTCTTGGCTACTGCCATCATACACCTGGCTTTCTGTGACAGGTAGAAGTTGAGTGGAGGATTCACTCTTAGTAAATTTCCCCTCTATTATTATAGGGGTTTGACTTGAAGAGGAAGAATCTTCTATCCTCTGTTCTATCGACTCTGGTGGAAGAGGTTTCTTATGTCCCAATGCCCTCTGCTTCCGTATCTCCTCTAACCACTTCTGCCTATCTGCCTCTGTCAACTCTGCCTTGATGACAGGAACGACCTTGTGCTCAACTTCCATCTTACCAGTTCTAACAATCTTCTTCCGCCATGCTTCCCCTCCCCGTCTATCCAAAACAAACTTTATCATCTCCTTATCTCCACTCTCCGCCAGGGAGTATGCGTTATCTACAAGTTTATCCATTCTGTATCCCATCACAGCTTTCTTTATCTTCTTCAATCCAGGCCATCTCACATAGTATCCGTAGAGCGTATTAGGAGAAATATCCAAATCCCTCGCAGTGGCGTAGTGAGCACCCTTATTCCGTTCCAAGGCTTCTTTTACTTGTTGTCGCGTGTAATAACATTTCTTCTTAGGGAGGAAGTGTCCCTTGCTCGGGTCTCTCCCAGGAGTACTCCCATTCATCGCTTTACTAACCATCTCAGAATGTCCTCCTTTTCGTCTCCTGTCTACCAATTGGTAGATTCACTTTAGAATATAGATTAAAAGGAGGACTAAGTAAAGAGGACGATAATTTACTTGGTAAGTAACCACTTGTTTAGATTTTAACGTAGCCGTATAATTGTGGTTGCCTAAGAGTAAATGAATATCCAAAAGGAGACCCTTATGTCCTTACGCGGTGGAGATTGGACTACCCTAAAGTTTCTTAATACCCTCCCTTCCTGGTTCGGTGCCTTCTATATCGCCCTCTGCCAACACCAGGAAGACTATAAAATAGACTCTAAAGAAGAATTCTTATGCTGGAAACTTAGAGATGTATTTGAAAAAGAAGCCTCTAAATGGGCTTTACAACTAAGTGAACTAAGAAAGGAACAGATAGATGACCTTGGGAGAAAAACTACGAGCCATGAGGAAGAAGTCTGGGATGACGATAGAACAACTGGCAGCTAAGTGTGGAATCAACTCTATGCAAATCCGCCACTACGAAGGAGGATTCCGTGAACCCAAATTCTTCAATCTCAAAAAACTCGCGATAGGATTGGGCACGGACATCGGTTCCTTCCACGAATGTAAAAGAGTCCTTCCAAAAGATAAGGAAGAGGAGTTGACGAATGTCTAGGAAAGTCCAATGCCCGAAGTGTGGAAATACCAACGTCTTCGTCACCACCTGTGGTAGAAGATTCAGCAGAAATACGTTCACACCAGAATGGTCACTAAAAGCCCCAGTCCATCCCTGTCGCCGCACTGCATTCCACCTCCACCACTACTGTATGAGAATCCCAGATGAAAATGGAAACATCCGCGGATGTGGCTATTACTGGGATAGATAAGAAAGAGAAACAGATGAATACCACTGATAAAAATCAAATCCAAAGAACCTTCTCCCTTCCCTATCCTCCAGGATTCAAAATCGCAGGATGCGAACATATCCAAGAGGAAAGGAAAGAAGACGAAGGACTCATCCCAGTTGGATGTAGCAATGGAGAATTGTTTATCTTTAATCTCAAGAAACCTGAAATCATCCACGGCAAAGATGGAAGCAGCACAGAAGTCCAAGCCTACGCCCTCTGTAAAGAATATGCCCTCGCCTGGAACGAAGAGTTCCTCTTCTCTGTCATCCTAACTATACCAAAACCAGAAAGTTAAGAAGAATGCCTCTACATCACCACTATCCCAGATGCCCCAAGTGCGGAAGAGACGACACAACCAGAATCGCTTTCTGCACACGGCGAATCCACGATAAATATGGAACACTCTTTACCCCAAGCCCAGCCGACTTCTGTCACACTACTAAATTCCACCAACATTTCATCTGCCACTCCCGCCACGCTAAAAATGAACAAGGATTAATAATCACTATCCCAGGCTGTAACTACCATTGGATAAGAATAGGAAGGAAAATATGAACCAAGATTGGTATTCTGATGTGATGGAATTCCACAAAGCCTTCAACTGCCACATCGGCACTTCTCCCTCCTTCCCACCTAACGATATCCGAGAACTCCGAGATAAACTGGAAGATGAGGAAACGAGAGAATTAGACGATGCCGACGCATTTGATAACCTCCCAGAAGTTGCAGATGCTATCACCGACCTCATCTATGTCCTCATAGGCAGAGCTATCTCCTACGGAATAGATTTACGACCTATCTGGGATGAAGTGCATAAATCCAATATGAATAAACTCGGCGGAGGGAAACGAGCCGACGGGAAACACCTCAAACCAGAAGGATGGAAACCACCTGATATAGAAAACTTACTCAAAGCACAGGGTTGGCAAGATTGATAGAAAGGTGGATGGAACGGATGACCACTTCTTCACAACCCCAGTGCCCGAAATGCGGAAACTATAAAGATGTGATAGAAATAGGCTGTACACGGAAATTATCCAAATCATTCTATGGACTAAGAATCACCTGTCAACTCACTTCCCACCATCAACACTTCCATTGTACTCCACATATCTTCTACAACGATACCCATAAAGGCTGCGGACATAGATGGACGAGGTAGGAGCGAAGCGACTCCCTGCATCACCCCTGGCGACAAAGGAGCCTCTGTCTATTCAAACAATCCGACGACGAGGAACGAGGGTATTAAGTACAGAAATCCGACGAAAAGTTTTTGGCACAGAAATATGAGGCTCCTTACCCACGCACCGCCACCTGTACATTCCCCCAATTTTGGTAAACAAGTGTACAGGCACCCCCACCCACAGCCCCTAGTGTAAAGAATTACACTACCCCTTGCCGTGCTGCTACGCCAGCGTATAATTATGGTGTAAGGGGGCGGGCCTTACAGCGGTGGTTAACCGCTGGGGCCAGCCAACCCTTGCAACTGGGTTTAACGTACCATGCACACTATTACAAGCACCACAAGCGTACCAGCCAGCAACCAGCAGTTAATTGCCAAGTTGCAACAACAGGCGCAAGCCCAGCTGGCCGCACGGCAGCAAGCCATAGCAGCAGCGGCAAGCGTACTTTTTGCACAATCCGCCGCGCCGCCTGCACACAAAGCCGCTAGCACGGGCACTACGGGCACGGGGCGCGGCCGCACTGGCACCAACCAGCAGTACAACGCCATTGTGGGCAACTTGCGGCCAACCGCCCTTGCCCAACTAATGGGCTTTTGGGGGTATACAAAAGAACAGGCACAAAGGGTTTGCCTGGCTTACTGGCCCAGCGTTAACTTGGCAACGGTTAACACTGGCCGGGCAGATGGGGCAACTAAGGGCTACCGTAAAGACGGCGGCGTGTACAAAGATTACAAGGTGCCCGCCATTATGGCTGCCTTGGGTGCCAACGTTGACGCCGTACAGCAAGCCATTGAGAATTGCCTACAGGGCTAGTACAACCCCGGCGGGGCATGGGCGTAAGCCTGTGCCCCGCTTTTTTGTGACTGGGCTTAGAGGCCCACTGGGGCGTTTTAAAGGGGTGTTGCCCTGCCCTGTTAGCGGGGAGAACCCTTTGAGCAAAGTTTGACCCAAGGAGATTGTGTGATGAGAGATTTGGTGCCGTTCTCTGAAGCCGACTTGGATGACATTCGCCGAACTGCCTCCGACATCTGCGATGTCGCCTCTGTGGAGATGATCGAAGAGGGTTTCTGTATCGTCCACTTCACAGACGGGCAGACACAGAGCTGGAGGAACTTCGGCTTCTGTATGGAAGAATCGTTAGATGGTGCGACCTACATGAAGTAGTCTGTCTCCTCGGCTGTCTCTTTCTGTGAAGTAACCCTGTCCCCGAGCGTGAGGGGAATTATCAGCTGTCGCGGGCTGACAGGGTTCTGTGCCTCTTTGTGTGTGAGATTCCCTGTGAAGGAGATGTGTGATGGATGAGGGTTTCTTAGTCTGTCCTCCTTGTGAGAAGTGGGGATGGCTCCCTTCGGGCTTCTCTGTCATAAAGACGTTTGGAGTGTGTCCCATCTGCTCTAAGAGCATGAAGTTCTTGGATGGATACATCTTCAAGCCTGAGGAGATTGGTCTGTCAGAACGGAAACGAGTTGAAGTGACCGCTCTTCGTCCTGCACGATGACTCTGTTCAGAGACTCTCCCTGTCTCATCCTACTCAGACCTTGAGTAGTCCCAACTACCGAACGTAGTGAGGCTATCGCCTATCAGGTCTGTGTGATGAGATAGGGCTTTTCCGACTCGAACTCTTCCTCCGCTTCCGACCCGTCAGAGAGAGAAGCTGTGCTGAGGACTTAGCAAATTAGGTTGGAGGGCTTCGCCCTCTTATCCTCTGTCTTCTGTCACTTTATACGAGGTTATCAGCCTCTAGGTGACGGATGACCAAGCCTGAGGACTTGGCTAGATAAATGGGATTCCTACGGAATCCGAAGGTTGGTAGGAAAGTTAGAAGGTGTTGGCCTGTAAGAGCTTCTGTGCTTTTGCGACTTACATCCTTGAGCTCTACTGACCAGCATGCCTCGTGGTAGAGGCTGGCGTTTGAAAGGGAAGCGACTGGCTAAGGAACTCTGTGGGGCTTCGCCCCTTCTTTCTCCCTACGATAGTGAGTATAGGGCAGAAAGGGCCTCTGTGCAAGGGTTCTACCCCTTTTCCATGGGTTTCTATGGCTCGTTCCTCGCCTGTTGGACAATGGTTGATTGCGTATCTAATTAGCCATTATTCAACATCTAAGAAGATTCAACGACAGATACCTGAATCTGGTAACAAATCGTTGTTACACATCTAACTTCTGCCCTCTGTGGAGGTTAGAGAGATTCTGTGCTCTGTTTCCGTGTTGGAATGTAAGTATCCAGTTCGTTCTGGGTATTTCTGTGCATCGAGTGTTCGTATCCTAAGGAGGATTTGTGTGATGAAGGAAGTAAGAGAAGTGTGGCTTGGGGTCAAGGGTGGGGGGCAGGATGCTTCTGTAAGGCAGACGATCTTCCTATCCACAGACGGGTGTAAGGGGATGCTAACGGAGTGTCACATCACAGGAGATGACTCCGCACATCCTGGAGCGTGGATGTTTCGTCTTTCCGATCCCGTCTATCCCAATCGATGGCATTGGGAGATGGAATTGGTTGTAGAGTAGAGGTTTTTTCTGATTAACGACTTTCACTCGTTCTTCTGTGTTCGCCCAGCACAGAGGGGGAGAGGTGAGTGTCGTTGCTCTGTGCTTTAGTCGCACGAGGCTGCCCTTCAAACCGCTTGATAAGGTGTTCCTTGGGGTTTGTTGCCTCTTGGTCGTATCAAGGGTTTCTGGGGGCTTCTGTGCTTAGAGGGAGAAGTGAGATGGGGGATTCGGTTCGGATGGAACGTTTTCTTCCTTGTGGTGGGAGTTCCACCCTCTGGTTGGAATTGGGATTGGGGGACACGGATAGTCGGATTGGTTCGTTATCCGTGCATATTCGTTCAACGATTGACGGGGAGACTCCTGCGGGTGAGTGGGATGGGATGGAGGTATTCTGCAAGGGGACGTCCATCGTAGGTGCTTTCCATTTCGTCAAGATGATGCAGACGTTGTACGGAGTGGAATTGCAATCCATCGTCGTAGAGTTATTGAAGGCGGAGGGTGTGACTTGGGAGACACATTGTTTCCCATCTCTTTAGTTGGTCTGTTTCGTTCTTATCGCCCTGTTCTGTTTCAAAGAAGGAGATTCTGTGATGGATGTCGTAGTTTTAGTCACTCGGATGCCGTCTACGGGTGAGATTACCGACGTGAAGTATGTCGGTGGTCCTATTAAGGAGGTCGAGGCGAGGTGGGCGGACACGCCATCAGTGTCCGTTTATTCGCGGGATGAATGGTTATCTCGCCCTATCTGTCTCTCGTGTGGGAGAGTGGCAGAGTTGAGGCTCTGTGCAGATTGTCGTTGATTGGTCTGTTATCGCCTTGTCTTTCAAGTGGAGAAGTATCATGTCAAAATGGAATGAGATGAATGAAGTGACGGAATCGGTGGAGTTCACGGATGATATGGATATTCCGGTTTCCGTCGAGCCCCGTTCTTCGGTAGATGTGAACAAAGAGTTCGCTCTTGCCTATCTGGCACTTGAGGAGGCGAGGGTAGTGAAGGCTCGTGCGGAACAAGATTACAGGGAGGCGAAAGCCCGCTTCCAGTCTGCTGTTTTGGAGATTCGTTCCTAATCTTTGCCGAAATACCTGGGGATTCATCTGAGATTCATCTTCCTCATCCCAGGTATCTGCGTGAGGGTGGTTTCCCGCGCACTGATGTGGCAGACCTGTTTTTGGAGGGTTGATTAGATGGGTTACGTCGTTGTTCTCACTGCGGAGATAGTTTCTGTTCTGTGGATAGTGATTCCACTTTGCCACAGAAGTTCTGCAGTGAATGGTGTGAATTTGACTGGGTGGATGGGTTATTAGAGCGTCAATCTGCATCCTTCACCCAGGAAGGAGAATATGATGAGTCGTATTAGTGAGGCGATGGTCTACGCCACTGGGGTGACTTGGCTCGTCTGTCAAGTCGCTTCGCTCCTTATGGGATAGGAGAAGAATCGGTGGAACACTTGGTTGATGCTGCTGTGGAATACGGATTCCGTGAGGGTTCTGCCATTCCCTTCGCTTTGCTTCCCATCTTCGTCAGGTCAAAGTTAATTGACCTTCTGCGAGGAGATAGGGATGTGATGGGGCAGGGGAAGGCGGAGAGGATAGCGGATTCCTTGTATCCCACTGGGATTCAGGCTTTCCGTGCTTGGTGTGCCCAATCTCGTCGGGCTTACTGAAAAGTAGAAATGACGAGAATGTGTTTCTGGTATCGCCCATCTTAAGGGGTTTGAAAGATGATGTACCGATTACGTTCGTTGCGTGGAGTTGGTTCTCCATCTGGTTCTGGTCTTGGACAGAGGTTGATTGCACGGAAGCATAGGGAAGCGGCAGAGCTGAGTGGATTGACGACAAAGGTTTCCCCTGTCGTCAAGGATAAGAGCATCGCGGAACGGAGGTTTGAGCGTTTGTTCAACTAACGACTTTCTCTGATGCTTTCGTGGATTTATTTTATCTTTTATTCCACGAAGGTGTCGGAGAGCGCCGTTTTGGAACTTTGGATAAAGGAGATTGATAAGATGTTTGAGTGGAAGCGGAGAGTGGTTAACGGAATGGAACAGAAGGCTGACTTTGTTGTCTGCCGTCAGCAAAACAAGGAAATTGTTGGGTACTTCACAGGTGGTGTGTTCTTTCTCGCCGAAGGTGAAAGTTACGTCACAGTCACACTGATGGAATGGTTGCTGAAACAATACCACGACCCAGAACAGTACCCGTAAACTTCTTTTCGTGTCCTTTCTAAGGATTCTCTTTTGGAAGGAGTCTGTTCTTATGAGACAAGGAAGATTGCAGACGTTGTACAGGAGGTTGTTGATAGTTAAGGAAAGATTGAAGTTGAGAGAGTCTTTCCGTTGGCTGGACAAGGATTTGTCTGGTCAATTGGAAATCCGTTGGTGGAGTTGGGTGGAGAAACGAACTTCTTTTTGAGGAGAGTGAGATGGAGAAGTTGGTTACAGATGTGAAAATCTGGCATGATGAAGAAGTCTGGAGAATGTCTTGGCAAGATGCCAAAGGAAAACATGAAAGAATCATCTACGGATGCAGTTTTGAGGACGAAGCAAGAGCGGTTAAGGAAACGCTCTCCTACTTCAGTGGCTGTGGCATTACCAAAGAGAACATCATTGTCCTTCCTTGAGTAGAATGCCTTTTGAGGCGGCTAGAAGGCTTGCCAAGGCTTTGATAAGCGATAACTAGAGGTAAGAGGCGTTCTCTGTACCCGTCGCTATCTAGGGGCATTGGGTGCCTTTCTAAGAAGGAGTGAAAGATGGGATACTGGGATAACTCTTGTGCGTTCTTCTTTCCCAGATTGGAAGACAAACGCATTAAGTGTGGGAATTACTCTCTAGAGAAGTTCAAGGAGTGCCTGGACTGCACGCACTTCCTCACCAACTGCGAAGCGTATATGTGCATCCACCCAGACGGGGAGAAATGTCTCCTTCAAATCGGTGGAGTCAATCACTTCCAGAAAGAGAAGGGGTGAAAGATGGATGAGATTGTTTATGTCGTAGAGCAGTGCAATAATGAGAACGGCACAGATGTCATCGCCATCTTTGCTGGTGATAAGTTAGCAGAGGCGAAGGAATGTGCCAAGGAAAACGGAGGATATTATGAAACTTACGTCCGTGCTTGGCAGCTTGGCGGAGGAAGAGTGGGCGGCATGTGGGTCTTTGGTGAGAACGGGGAAAGGTACTTTGAGTAAAGGGGTGAAAGATGGAGTTGACGAAAAGGTTTCAAGTCCTGGCAGATGCCATCTGCATGAGGATTGAATTTAAGGAAGAGTTGATAGATGGTGAAGGACCTGTTGAGAGGGCAAAGATAAAAAGGGAGATAGGAGCATACAAGGATGCCCTCGCCCTTCTGCTCCGTGCAACAGAAGCCCCAAGGTATCCAATCGTGGATTGTGCCTTGAATGTGGCGAACAATCCGTTAATACGGGAAGCTGAAATCTACTATCAGGCGTGGTTAGATAGTGGACGGAAGAGGATGTGAAAGGAGGATGAGATGGAAAAGACGATTACGTTGTCTGGGCATGAGCGTTATGTGCTTCTCTCTATCCTGGAACAGGTGGTACAGAAGCACCCTGAGATTGTTGAGGATGCTGGGGATTACGATATTCCCAATCCAAAGCAGAAGTTGGAAGACATTCTGCACAAGTTGGGCTCTTCCCTCTTGTCAATGGAAGAGATGGGTTGAGTAGCCGAAACGCGGAGACTTATTTGATTCTCATCATCTCCGCGTCTTCCAGGGTTGACCGCCTGGGACTGATGTGGCAGGTCAAAGAGTTGATTAAGAAAGGAGATTAAAGATGGAAGAGAAAACCGAGACAAAGGTTATTCCATTGTCTCTATGGGAACTCCGTCAAGAAGAATACGAAGCGGAGGGATGGGAACCTTATGGGTAGGAGCCTCTCCCAGTTCCATCTTACATTAATCTGAGACGAAGAGTAAAGGAGGGTTGATTAGATGCCTCTTTCGCTCAGTGGAAAGAAAGTTCGCGTCCACTTCTACTTAGAGGGAGAGGATAATTCTCTTCCTATCTGGTGGGGGTGGTATGATGTGAAGATGAGTGACGCTTGGATTCGTGCTTCTGCGAGAATAGAAGCGAGGGAGAGGGGAACGGAACTTCCACGGGAGATTAGTGTCGTAAGAGAACTTTGAAAGGAGGTGTAGGATGAGCCTTGATGTGTATTTGTTTGAGGAAGAATGGGAAGGGTTTTCCGCCGACATCACCCATAATCTGGGACAGATGGCGGAAGCAGCGGATGTCTATTACTCTGTGTGGCGACCAGATAAGATTGGAATCACTCACGCTCGCCACTTGATACGTCCATTAGAATCTGGCATCGCTTGGCTTGCTTTGAATAGAGAGGAGGCCAAGAAGTATGATGCTGAGAATGGATGGGGGACGTATGAGCAGTTCCTTCCGTGACTACAGAACTATCTGCAAGCCTGTCGTGAACATCCTAATGCACGAGTGGAAGTGAGCAGATGAGTTGGAAACCCCGCAGAGGATGATTCCAGGCGTCGTTGTCTGGCGGGGTTCTGTTTCGCCTATTCTAAGGAGAATCAAAGATGAGGGTCTCAGATTACTACACAGGTCCGTATGGACTGGCATATCCACACGCCAGAAGGGTATGGAATGAGATACGCCATCATCCTCTGTTTGTGGATTACGTCTTGCAATCATGCCAAAGGATTCAAGCACAGATAGACGCTATCCGTGCTTATGAAGGAAATCATCCTAATGGCATTCGGGTTGCTATCCAAGGTGCTTTAGATGGCTTGAAAGAGATTTCGGATGTGGGGGTGGAAGTCGCCAAGGATGCAGGATGGGGTGACCCCAAAGATGTGATGATTGCGATGCAGCGACATCCTTTAGTAGCGGAACTACTAGAGGAGAGAGAAGCCTTATCCAAAAAGCGAGAAAATCTGCAAGTTCTTTAGAAAGGAGAATCTGAGATGAAGAAACTTCTTTGGGCTGGAGTAGCAGGGATTGCTGTGCTGTCATCTTCCAGCCAAGCGAAGGCGGATGTGATCGTTCACGTATTTGAAAACGCGAGGATTACGATTAACATCAACGTTCTCAGCGTGCCTGTTTGCATCCGTGCCCCTGGAGGGTACAGGATGACTATTGACCCTGAAAGGGTAAAGATGTCTGTGAAGCAGGCGAACGATTTCCTCTATCACAACATCACCAATCCCATTTCTCGCCTATGGAACTAAAGGAGCCATCTCCAATGTATCACGTCATTCACGGAATTGATGGAGTCTGGGTCTGCTGGCTTGAACGCGAAGGAATGGAATCCTTCGGTCCTTTCAAGGATTTGGAGGAAGCGCGGAAATGGGCGGGAGAGGAGTTACAGATAGGTTTGCTTCTGTAGCCCTTGATAAAGGGTTGCCCGCGTAGTACGCCAGCGTATAATTATGGTAGGCGGGGCGTGCCCGCAGGGCACTAGGGTAAAAGAGTGTTAAAGAACCAAAGAAAAGGAGACTTGGCAATGCCAATGGTTCCTGTCTACAAGTTGGAAACCTTACAGGATTTGGATGAGATGGCTGAGAATGGAGGATGGGAAAGCCACAAGGAGATGTGTGCAACGATTGGTTTGAAGCCACAGGAACTTCTGAGCACCTACCAGAATTGTGATGGTGCTTACGAGTTTGAGGGAGAGGGAGAAGATGTCGGTGATGGGAAAATAATTACTTGGTTTGGACGAGACCACACCATCGTTCAAGACACTTATCCATTGTACACAGATAAGAACAGCAATCTCTTCGCCTGGATATGTGATACAGACGGGGAGATTGAAGAAAGGAGAGGGAGGGATGAAGGATGACGTCTTCACCATCTTTTATGATGGAAAGTTGATGGTCGTTTTGCACCAGTTCGTAACTGGTGTTTATCCACTAGCGGAAAATGTGTTGGATTGGTATGCCAAGAATTACGCTTTTGACAGGAAACGGATAACGGGGTGCTATTCATATAGTATCTCCGTTGCAGATGTGAAGTACGAAGAGTTTGTTTAACCTTTCCCAAGGGCAGATGGTGATAGGCACCAGATGCGAGGGTTCAACTCCCTCCTGCCCTTCTTTCGCCCAATCTGTATTTCCAAGAACCCTGTTTAAGGAGATGTGAAATGGCAAAGGTACGAAACTTTCTTATGTGCCAGGACAACTGGGAAGGGCAGGATGATGTTGAATACACCTTCACCATCTTGCAAGCCAAGGACTTGGATTCCTTGGCTGAGCAGGTGAGCCCTGAGAATGTAGCAGAGATGCTTGAAGACAGGAAGAATCCTGAACCTGGGGTGAACTACCCATCCTTGATTGAAGGAGCGATTTATAGTTGGGATGGAGCAGTGATTGTGTATGAGATTGTGCCTGTGGAGCCTTGTGGCTTTGTGCTGAAGGATGTGTGCGACTAAGATTTTCCCATGGCACGCCCCTTGACAGGCAAGGGATTCACTTCTGGTTCAACTCCAGGCGTGCTAGTTCTCGCCCATTCCATTCTATTCGCCCAAGGAGAAAGTTTGATGAGAACCCTACTTGAGAAGCAAGAGATTACCCAGTTGGAGCAGAAGATGCCTCGCG
>Ga0210389_10000560_pt1 | contig 33270 bp, 29 predicted proteins | sample IncBWH28OmetaG_FD_160127 | JGI IMG/M metagenome (GOLD analysis project Ga0210389, IMG submission 160127) | Forest soil microbial communities from Barre Woods Harvard Forest LTER site, Petersham, Massachusetts, United States - Inc-BW-H-28-O ... | reverse complement strand
TTCCGCGTCACGGTACCCGGGGGCGGCGGGGACCGACTGCGGCATGACCGGCGGTGCCGCCTGGGGCGGTGCCGCCTGGGCCGGAGCGGCCTGGGACGGTGTCGCCTGGGCCGGAGCGGACGGGGGTGTGGCGGGCGGCGGTGCGTACGCGACCGGACGTTCGGCGGCGGGCGGGCGCTCGGGGGCGGTGTAGCGGTCGGGCGCGGGCGGGGGCTCGGGCGCGGAGTGGCGGTCCGGCGCGGAGTAGCGGTCGGCCGCCGGGTAACGGTCCGGGGTCGCCGGCCGCTCCGGCCGGAACCGGCCGGCCGCGGCACCGCTTCCCGTGCCGCCGCCAAACGCGCCACCAGCGGAACCACCGCCGACGTGGCCGCCACTCACGGGGCCAGTGCTGAGTCCGCCGCCGATCGCACCGCCGACAGGACCGCTGCTGATGCTACCGCCGCCCATGCCGGCGGCCGCGCCGAGGCGCGGCGCGATCGGGGTGACGGTCGCCTCGCCGGGCAGGCTCGCGGGCAGCGGCGGCAGGTCGGACTCGGGCAGCGACAGGCGCGCCGCGGCCTCGTCTTCGGGCAGCACGTGCCGACGGCGCGGGTCGAAGATCCACTCGGCGATGTGCAGGCGGCCGCCGGCCGAGAAGGTCAGCTGCACCTGCCAGTTGCCGTCACCGCGCTTGCGGGAGTCCCACTGGCCCTCGGCCGGGTCCGCGCCGGAAGAGGTCATGCGCTCGGCGACGATGTCCCCAAGCCGCGGCCCCGGCCCGGCGGCGTCCCCCGGCCGGCGAACCACCGCCGTCTGCGATTGCTGCGCGATGTAGGCACGCTCCGCCAGGACCGGTCCTTCGAACCAGCGCACGCGCTCGACCGGAATGCCGGCGGCGTCAGCGATCTCTTCCGCCGTCTCGCCGGCGCGGATCCGTGCCTGGATCTCCTTGGGTCGCAACGGGCTCTCCACTTCGATCTCGTACTGGGCGAGCCGGGAGGTCTGGCCTAGTGCTACCGCCCGGAGCTTCTCGTCGATCGGCAAGACGTAACGAGCGCTCCGTCCAGGAACGGCCAGCACGGCGTAGCTGCCGTCCTCGCTGACCGCGACGAAGCGCAGTTCCTGCATCGGCGTCCCTTCCCTGCTGCCCCGGGGTACACCCGCCGTACTCTATTCCGCCTGCCGGTGCCCTACTACTTCCGACAGAAGTCTCCCGGTCAAGCCCCCAGAAGACCAGCACCCCGCCCGGCATGTCCCGAGTTCATCCTGGCATTTCCTGGCTCAGGGCATGCGGGCGGGTCGATCAGCTGTCACTATCAGCCGTTCCGGGGCGACTCCGCGTCGTCTGCCCGGGAGGTCCCGGCATCCGCCTGGCCGGACCCGGAAGCAGCCGAGGAAGCCGAGGAACCCGACAAACCGAGCGAGTCCGCCCGCGCGGCCACCGCCTCGCTGTCGGCCGCGCCCACGGCGAGCTTGGACGGCCACCAGTTCCACCGGCCGAGCAGCACCACGGTGCAGGGGACCAGGATGGTCCGGACGACGAAGGTGTCCATCAGCACGCCCGCCGCCAGGCCGAAGCCGACTTCGCGGATCATGCTGCCGCCCGAGCCCTGCGCGCCGAAGATCGCGAACACCGCGAACGTCCCGGCCAGGACCAGGCCCGCCGACGTGACCGTCGTGCCGGTGACCCCGACCGCCCGGGAGACGGCCTCGCGCAGCGGATAGCGGTGTGCCTCCTCCCGGATTCTGGTCATGACCAGGATGTTGTAATCCTCGCCGAGTGCCAGCAGGAAGATAAACAACAGGAACGGCAAGATGAAGGTGATGCCGCCCTGGTGGCCGATCTCGATGAACACGAGCACCGCGAGACCCAGCGCCGCGAAGTACGAGATCGCCACCGACGCGATGAGGTACAACGGCGCGACCAGGGACCGCATGACCAGGGCGAGGAGCACGCCGATGACGATGATCGCGATCGGGATCACGTGCGTCAGGTCGCTGTTGGAGATCGAGCTGATGTCGTAGAAGGCCGGTGCCTCGCCGCCCACCCCGTAGGCGGTCGCGTGCAGGGTCTTGGCGACCGCGGCCGCCTCGGTGCGCAGCGCCGGGACGGCGTCCATCGCGGCGGTGGTCGACGGGTCGCCCGCGGTCAGCCCGGTCTCGAACTGGATCGTGGTCCCGGCCGCGTCGACGAACTGGGAGGTCGCCCGGTACTCCTGGTACGCGCCGGCCGGAACCTTGCCCGCGAGCGCGGCAGGCGGCGTCGCGGGCAGCTGGCCGGAACCCAGGAGCGCGTGCAGCTGGGCGTACTGCGCCGGGGTCAGGCCTGTCCCGCCGACTGGATTCAATGGCCCGGTCACGCCGGTGTACAGCCCGCTACGGGAAATCTGCGTGGTCGCCGCCGCGATAGCGGCCGGGTCTTCCCACGCCGGGGCGGACAGCTTGTAGACGAGGTTGGTCGGGTTGGCCGCGGTGGACGGGAAGTACTTGTTCAGCAGCGTCGTCCCGGCCGCGGAGTCCGACCCGGCCGGCGCGCTCAGCGAGCCGCCGAAGCCGCCCCCGGCGTACGCGGTGACCGCCGCGGACAGCGCGCCGAACGCGAGGACGCCGATGATCAGCGCGGCGGCCGGACGGCGCACGAGCCGGGCCGCGGTCTTGCCCCAGAGGCCGGTCGCGGTGCCGCCGACGCGGTTCTTGGTCGGCCAGAAGGCCGCGCGGCCGAAGATCGACAGCAGCGCGGGCAGCAAGGTCAGCCCGGCCAGCAGCATCACGCCGATGCCGATCGCGAGCGGTATGCCGAGCGTGGAGTAGATCTGGAAGGTGGCGAACAACAGCGACAGCAGCGCCGCGACGACGGTCAGGGCGGAGAACGTGATGGACTCGCCGACGCGAGTCAGCGCGTTGACCACGGCTTCCTTGTTGTCCTGGCCGACCCGCAAGTTTTCGCGTACCCGGAAGACCAGGAACAGGCCGTAGTCCGTGCCCGCGCCGAGCACCAGCACGATCATCAGCAGCTGGGACAGGCTCGAGACCTTCAGGCCATGGTGGCCGAGCTCGCCGACGAGCGGTCCGGCGATCACCACGGACAGGCCGGCCGGAATGAGCGTGATGAACGGCGCGAGCAGCGCACGGAAGATGATGAACAGCAGGATCAGGATGAAGATGAACGACAGGCCCTGCACCGCGTTGCCGGTGCTGCCGGACTGTTTCTGCTGGTCGACCTCGATGGCCACCTGCCCGGCGAGATGCACCTGGAGGCCGGCGGGCGGCGAAGCGCTCGCGATCGCGGACCGCAGGTTCTTGACGAGCGAGGTGAGCGCGGCCTGGTTGCCCTGGCCCGCGGTGGACGCGACGAGCAGCTGGGCGGCCTGCCCGGGCACCTTCGCCGAGGGGGCCGACACGCCGAGGTCGCGCACCTTGTCGACGGTCGCCACCTTGCCGAGGCTCGTGGTCAGCGAGGTGAGCCACGCCTGGTCACGCGCCGTCAGCGTGCCGGAGGAGACCGCCGCGACCACGGGCACCGTGACGACATTCGGCCCGCCGAACGGGGCCGCCAGGTTCGCCGCCTGCTCGCTCGGCGCGCTGGCGGGCAGGAATGCCGTGTTGTTGCCCTGCGTGACGCTGGACAGGCTCGGCAGCCCTATCGAGATGAGCACCGCGCCGACCACCCAGGCGGCGACGACCAGCCAGCGGAATCGAACGGCAAATTTACCTATTGCGCGGAAAATGTCGTCGACATGCACGGCGTTTAGAATATCCAGGAATGTAGATACTTTGGTCACGGCTCCACCGCCATGACCATCGCCGTGATCGGCGTCACGCTGATTACGAAGGTCTTGCGAAAGTCGTCGATACCGCTGCGGGCATGGTGCCAGTCAGGGACGATGGGCCGGACAGGAGGCGACATAATGCGACATGTACTTGGACTTGTACTCGCCGTCGTGATGGCCGTGGCCGCGTTCTTCGGGGCCTCATGGGGTTACCTGCGGCTGCTGCGCATTCCTGTGCCGAACGGCGCGGTGTCCACCTTGCCGGCGGCCGGGGGATCGCTGCTGCACGACAAGACCGTGCTGCTCGCGTTCGCCGCCCTGGCGGGCGTCGCGCTGCTCGCCGGGCTGCTCGTCGCCGTGCCGCGGGTCTCCCCGCTGGCCGCGGGGCTGCCGGGCCTGCTGTTCATCGCGCTGACCGTGGTGTACGGCGTCCGCGTCCACGAGGCCGTCCGTTATATCCCGCTGCGGCAGGACGTGTTCGGCGACGGGTTCGAGGCCCTGCTGATGAACGGGCTGCTCGCGGTGGCGGGGATCGTGATGATCATCCCGCTGTTCGTGCCGTCCCGCTGGCGCGGCCGCCCGGCCTACTACGACGACGGCGGGGCGGACGCGACCGGGACCAGTACTGGCTTGCTGTCCGACTGGTCCGAGACCGCGCCCTACCCCGAGACTCGCTCGCAGCCGCCGTTCTAGCGGCTCGTCCGGCGATCGGCGACTAGTCGAGCGGCATGGCCGGGACGAACTGCGCGCTCTCGGTCGACCCCGCGAGCGCCATGGTCTCCGCGTCCGGCGCGATCGCCTGGGTCACCAGGTCGAAGTAGCCGGTGCCGGCCTCGCGCTGGTGCCGCGTCGCGGTGTACCCGGCCGACTCGGCCGCGAACTCCGCCTGCTGCAGCCGGACGTAGGCCGTCATGTCCTCGCGGGCGTACCCGGAGGCCAGCTCGAACATCGAGTAGTTCAGCGCGTGGAACCCGGCGAGGGTGATGAACTGGAACCGGTATCCCATGGCCGCCAGCTCCTTCTGGAACTTCGCGATCGTGGTCTCGTCCAGGCGCGCCTTCCAGTTGAAGGACGGCGAGCAGTTGTAGGCGAGCATCTGGTCCGGGTACTCCGCCTTGATCGCCTCGGCGAACTCCCGCGCCTCGTCGAGGTCGGGCGTGGACGTCTCCATCCACAGCAGCTCGGAGTGCGGCGCGTAGGCGAGCCCGCGGGCGATGCACGGCCCCATGCCGTTACGCACCCGGTAGAAGCCCTCGGCCGTCCGGTCCCCGGTCACGAACTGGCGGTCCCGCTCGTCGGTGTCGGTGGTCAGCAGCGTCGCCGCGTGCGCGTCGGTCCGCGCGATGACCAGCGACGGCACGCCCAGCACGTCGGCGGCCAGGCGCGCGGCGGTCAGGGTCTTGATGTGCTGCCCGGTCGGGATGAGAACCTTCCCGCCGAGGTGGCCGCACTTCTTCTCCGAGGACAGCTGGTCCTCGAAGTGCACTCCGGCCGCGCCTGCCGTGATCATGGCCTTCATCAGCTCGAACGCGTTGAGGACGCCGCCGAAGCCGGCTTCCGCGTCAGCGACGATGGGGACGAGCCAGGAACGTGATGTGTCGGTGCCTTCGGATTCTGACCAGGTGATCTGATCCGCGCGCAGCAGTGCGTTGTTGATCCGGCGCACGACCTGCGGTACCGAGTTCGCCGGGTACAGCGACTGGTCCGGGTAGGTGTGCCCGGCGAGGTTCGCGTCCGCCGCGACCTGCCAGCCGGACAGGTAGATGGCCTGCAGGCCGGCCTTCACCATCTGGACGGCCTGGTTCCCGGTGAGCGCGCCGAGCGCCCGCACGGCGTCCTCGGTGTGCAGCAGGTCCCAGAGCCGGTTCGCGCCCAGCCGCGCGAGGGTGTGCTCCTCGACGACGGATCCGCGCAACCGGATGACGTCCTCGGCGCTGTATGGCCGCTTGATGTCCGCCCAGCGGGGGTCGGTCTCCCACTGACGCTGCAGGTTGGCCGCTTGCTGGCTGATCGTGCCCATTTTCTTGCCCTTCGGTCGTCGGCCGGCGCCCGCCGGCCTCGGCTCTGCTTACAGGTTGCGCTCCGGCACCGCCGGTGACCTAGAGGTAAAGCTTGTAAAAAAAGTCATTTCTTTCTAAACGAGCATGGGTTACTCTTTTTCTCAATGAAAGAAACGCAAAAATTGGTAGAGACCGATGGTCTAGACCTGGCTACATTCGGCCAGCGACTGAAGCACCTGCGGCGGTCGCGCGGCCTGACCCTCGCTGAGCTGGGGGAGCTGGTCGGGCGGACCCCGTCGGTGCTGTCGCTGATCGAGAACGGCCGGCGCGAGCCGCGGCTGTCGCTGGTGGAGCAGCTGGCCGCCGCGCTGTCGGTTCCCGTGCCCGAACTGCTGAAGAAGCAGCCGCCCAGCCGACGAGCGCAACTGGAGATCGCGCTGGACCAGGCGCAGAAGGATCCCTCCTACCGCGCCCTGGGCCTGCCGCCGCTCCGGCCCGGCGCCCGGGTGCCGACCGAAGTGCTCGAGCATGTCGTCGCGCTCGCGGCGCAGTTGCGGGCGCAGCAGTCCAAGCCGACGGCGACGCCGGAGGAGGCGCGGGAGGCCAACGCCGCGCTGCGCGCGTCCATGCGCTCGCAGGGCAACTACTTCGCCTCGATCGAGGCGGAGGCGGCCGCCGCGCTGACCAAGGCCGGGTACGCGGGCGGGGCGCTGTCGCAGGGCATGCTGATGTCGGTGGTCGCCCATCACGGGTTCGCGCTCCGGTACGTGGGGGACCTGCCGCGCACGGTGCGGTCGCTGACCGACCTGCGGCTGCGGCGGATCTACGTCTCGCAGGAGGCGGTCGGCGGGCACTCGCCGCGCACGATCATCTCCCAGGCGCTCGGGCACTTCCTGCTCGGCCACGACACGCCCCGCGACTTCGGGGACTTCCTGCGGCAGCGCGTCGAGTCGAACTACTTCGCGGCCGCGATGCTGATGCCGGAATCGGCGGCGGCGCCGTTCCTGCGGTCGGCCCACGAGGCGCGGGACCTGTCGGTGGAGGACCTCGTCGACGTGTTCTCGGTGTCGTACGAGCAGGCGGCGCACCGGGTGACCAACCTGATCACCCACCACCTCGGGGTGTCCTGCCACTTCGTGAAGAACGACGCCAGCGGCATCATCTACAAGGCCTACGAGAACGACGGGATCAGCTTCCCGTCGGACGTCGCGGGGGCGATCGAGGGGCAGCGGATGTGCCGGCAGTGGTCGGGGCGGCGGGTGTTCTCCGCGACGGACCGGTTCTCGCCGTACTACCAGTACTCCGACACGCCTTCCGGGACGTACTTCTGCGTCGCGCAAGTGGACCCGCGCGCCGACCGGGGCTCGGCCATCTCCCTGGGTGTGCCGTTCGACGAGTCGCGGTGGTTCCGGGGTCGGGAGACCACGGTCCGGACGAGCTCGCAGTGCCCGGACGGCGAATGCTGCCAGCGCGCACCCCTGGCCCTGGCCGAACGCTGGGACGGACACGCCTGGCCGTCGGCCCGTGCCCACTCCCACATCCTGTCGGCCCTGCCGTCCGGCGCCTTCCCGGGCGTCGACGACGTGGACGTCTACGAATTCCTCGACCGCCACGAGAACGAGTAGCGCGTCCGCGGGCACCGCGTCCGCGAGTACCGGGCCACGAGCGCGGGTAACGCGTTACGCCGGCCGGTAGACGAGTTCGAGGACGCCGGAGGGGAAGGCCGTGCTCTGCTCGAGGCGGAGACGGCCCGGGTGGGCGTCGGCCGAGAACAGCGGCACGCCCTCGCCCGCCGCGAAAGGCAGCATGTACAGCCGGTACGCGTCCGCCAGCCCGAGCCGGGCGAGCGAGCGCACGAATCCGGTCCCGCCGTGGGCGATGATCTCGCCGCCGGGCTCGCGCTTCAGCCGCGCGACCTCCTCAGCGGTGTCGCCGCTGGCGATCCGGGTCTCCGGCCAGCCGGCGATGCGCAGCGTCCGGGAGAACACGACCTTGGGTATCGCGTTCATCGGCCCCGCGATCGCGTCGTCGCTCTGGGGCCAGAACTCCGCCATCTCCAGGTAGGTGGCACGTCCCATGGCGTGCGTGCCCGCGCTGGCCAGTCGCCGCTGGACGAAGTGCTCGTCGAACACGGGATCATCCATGTCCGCCATCACCCTGAACGCCTCGGTGTTCTCGTCCACGCTGAAGCCGTCGAGCGTCGTCCACGCGTGGACTACCAGGTCTCGCATCACGTTCTCCGTTCCTGCTGGTGACAGGGGCCTCGCGGTAGAGACGAGGGATCACCCGGAGAATCATCGGGTGCCCCGATATCCGGAATCGCCGGTCATGCCGTCCCGGTATCGGTAGCTTTTTGCTGGCAGGCAACCACGCGGGACAAGGGGCCGGGTCTTGAGCGTAACCATGTATGACGGGATCAACTCGCTCGCGGCGGGGATCGCCCACAAGTTTCCCGGCGCGGCGATGGTCGCGGGCTACGTCAACGGCAGTTACGCGTGGACGCAGGCGGAGTGGGACCTGTTCCCGCACGCGGTCAAGGTGCGGATCTCGGTGACGGCCAGCGCGAACACGGGCGACGTGCTCGACGTCGAGAGCGGCAACGCCACCCCCGCGCAGACCGCGGGCTGGATCCAGCGGCGGAAGGCGTCCGGCTACTACCGCCCGACCATTTACTGCAACCGCTCGACGATCCCGGCCGTCCGGCAGGGCACCGGCGCGTACATCCTGGGCAAGGACTACGACATCTGGGTGGCGGACTGGACTGGCTCGCCGCACGAGGTGACCGCGCCGGGCACGCCGTCGGCGACGTGCTCCGCGACCCAGTACGAGAACACCCAGGACTACGACATCTCGGTCGTGTACGACGGTGGCTGGCCGCACCGCACCGCGCCGTCGTCCCCGCCGAAGGCGACCAAGCCGCCCGCGGAGCCCAGGGACATTAAGGCGACCACGGTCACGGCCACGTCCGTCACCCTGACCTGGGCCAGCGACCCGACGGCGACGTCGTACCGGATCCGCGTCACGTACCAGGGCAACGAGGTCAAGACGGAAGACGTCTCCGCGACCACGGCGACCGTCACCGGCCTGGATCCGGACCACACGTACACGGTCCACGTCGCGGCATCGAACAGCGCGGGCACGTCCGCCGAGACCGATGGCCCTACGGTCCACACCCCAAAATAGAATATTTACCCTAAACGTCGCAGCTGGCGGCGCCCCGCCGGTCTTCCGCCAGCCCTGGCCCCGGCAGCCTCACTGGCACCGCCGGGCGCGGGCGGCGGGAGGGCCGGGACTAAAGTCGTGCCCATGCGATTTGCCACCATCCGCACTGCCGCAGGGACCACCGCCGCGCGCCTCGACGGGGATGTCCTGATTCCGCTGGACGCCGCCGACGTTGGCGGCCTGCTCGCCGCCGGCGACCCGGGATCGGTCCCCGCGACCGTCGGCGCCGCCCACATCCCGGTCGCCGACGCGGACTTCGCCCAGGTCGTGACCAGTCCGTCCAAGATCATCTGCGCCGGGCTGAACTACCGGACGCACATCAAGGAGACCGGGCGCGAGCTGCCGGAGTACCCGACGCTGTTCGCGAAGTTCGCCGAGACCCTCATGGGGCCGAACGACGACCTGGCGATTCCCGTGGTCAGCGAGCGGGTCGACTGGGAAGCCGAGCTCGCTGTGGTCATCGGCAAGCCGGTGTACCGTGCCACCGCGGCGGAGGCGGCCGCGGCGATCGCGGGATACACGGTGTCCAACGACGTGTCGATGCGGGACTTCCAGCGCCGGACGCTGCAGTGGGACGCGGGCAAGATCTTCGAGCACACCACCCCCGTGGGTCCGTACCTGGTCACGCCGGATGAGGTGAACGACGCCGCCGACCTGGAGATCGGCTGCTCCGTCGACGGCGAGACCAAGCAGCTCGCGCGGACTTCCGACCTGCTGTTCAAGCCCGCCGACATCGTGGCCTACGCGTCGCAGGCCATCACGCTGCGGCCGGGCGACCTGCTGCTGACCGGGACCACTGGCGGCGTCGGCGACGCCCGCAAGCCGCCGGAGTACCTGCGTCCCGGCCAGGTCATGCGCACCTGGATCGAGGGTCTCGGTGAGCTGGTAAACCACACCGTCGCGGAAAAGGGCTAGTCCCGGCGAAGCCGGACCGAAATACCGACGATTAGTGAACACATAATGTCGGTTGGTGATAGCTTGATGGGCATTGGGTCGCCGCGGGGGCGGAGACCGGGTCACTGAAGGCATTCACCGGCCTTCCCCCGGAATCCCTTACGGCGAGTAGGTGTAAGCGGATTTCGGGGGATTTTCGTGTCTTCGTTCTCGGCTAGTGCCCGGCTGCGCGACCTCATCCCTGAGCAGGGTGATTCCGAGGCCACCGACGATTCGGGCGTATTCGATTATTCGGACGTAATTCCCGATTCCGGTATTACCGACGACGACCCGGACGGCGCGATGGACGCGGTCGACGAGAGTGCGGTCGACGAGAGTGCGGTCGAAGACGCGGACATGGCCGTCGGCCCGGATTCGGCCGATGAGTCCGATGAGTCCGATGAGTCCGATGAGCCTGATTCGGGCATAGCTGATAATTCGGGTGCAGTCGACAAGTCCGACGTGATTGACAAGCCGGGCGATACCGACGACAAAGAACATTTTGCCTGGTGGGAAAAATCCGGCGAGGACATCGAATCCACTGCGCCGAACTTCTTTGGCCAACCGGAAGATTCCGGCGTGCGGATGGACTTTAGCGCGTGGGGCGGATCGGGCTGGCCGGATAATTCCGGCACGCGAGACGAATCCCATGCGCCGGACGATTCCGGCAAGCGCGGCGAATCTCGCGCGCGGCTCACGCTCGTGGCCGCGGTGCTGGGATTCTTCATCGTCGCGCTGGACGCCTCGATCGTGAACATCGCCCTGCCGTCGATACGGGACAGCCTCGGCGGGGGGATGGCCGGCTCGCAGTGGGTGGTGGACGGCTACACGCTGATGTTCGCGGCGCTCCTGCTGTCGGCCGGGGCGCTGACGGACCGGGCCGGCGCACTGCGATCGTTTCGGGTTGGGCTGGTGGTGTTCGCCCTGGCCTCGGCGATCTGCGGACTGACACCGAATCTGGGACTGCTGGTGACGGCGCGGTTCGTGCAGGGCACGGCGGCGGCGCTGCTCATGCCGTCATCGATGGCCCTGGTCAGCCACGCTTATCCGGATCCGGCCCGGCGGGTGCGGGGGATGGCACTGTGGACGATGGGCGGCGGGCTGGCCACGCTGGCCGGGCCGCTGCTCGGCGGGCTGCTGACCCTGGCGTCGTGGCGGCTGATCTTCTTTGTCAACGTGCCCGCCGTGGTGGTAGCGCTGGCACTGGTCGCCAAGCGGATCGCGGGTCCCGTGGCCGTGGCCCCGGCGCCCGCCGGGCGGGCACGGGCCTCGTTCGACTGGGCCGGGCAGCTGACCGCGGTGGTGGCGATGAGCGGCGTCACCTTCGCGGCGATCGAGACGGGTGCCCAGGGCTTCGCCTCGCCCGCCGTGCTCATCTCTTTCGCGATCGCCGTCGTGGCGCTGGCGGGCTTCTTCACCAGCCAGGCGCGGGGCTCGCACCCGATGATGCCGCCCAGCCTGCTGAAGTCCCGCGCGGTCCCGGTAGCCGCTGGCGTCGGGTTCGCGTTCGTCGTCGGCTACTACGGGCTGCCGTTCGTGCTGAGCCTGTACCTGCAGGAGGTGCGCGGCCTGTCCCCGCTGGCCGCGGGTGCCGTGTTCCTGCCCATGATGATCACCGGGGTCATCGGGATCCCGTTCACCGCGCGCGCCGCGAAGCGGGTGGGCGCGCCGCTGCTGATCAGCGCGGGACTGGGCGCCATGGCGATCGGCCTGGTGCTGCTGGCGTTCGTGCCGGGAGCACCGGTCTGGGTGCTGTCCCTGGTGATGATTTTCGCCGGGCTGGCCGGGCCGACGGTCACCGGGCCGATGACGGGCCTGCTGCTGAACGCGGTCCCGCAGCACCAGGCGGGCACCGCCAGCGGCGTGTACAACACGAGCAGGCAGGTCGGCGGGGCACTGGCGGTCGCGGTCTTCGGGGCCATGCTCGCCAGCCGTGGGACTTTCCTGGACGGGCTGCGGGCGAGCCTGCTCATCGCGGCCCTCGTCGGGCTCGCCGCCGCCTGGGCGTGCCAGACGCTCGCCCAGGTCGGCCGGCACCGTGCCCGGCGCACGACGCGCGTACGGCGAGCAGGACGCGCACTGCTCGCCGTACGCGTATCACGCACAATGCGCGAACAGGCCACGGAAGCGGAACCGGCCCGGGCGATCAGGATCGGGATCAGGGGCTGAGGGCGGCGACGTCCGGGATCAGCTTCGCCGTTTGCGGCGGAACTCCTTGCCCGGCTATGGTTTGAGCTGAGTCCGTTCACGAGCGCTGCCGCAGCGCAGGTTGTAAGGAGGTGAGTCCGATTTTCGTTCACAGTCGGGTGCTCACCCCTGCAGGCTGGAGCCTGTAAGAGCTTCGTCGTCATCGGTCCCTGGGCGCCCGTGTCTCAGCTGCCCTGAAAGGGACCAAGACATGTCGCAATTTCACGAATCGCTCCCCTCGGTTGCCCTGGTTATCGGCGGTGGCGGTGCCGCCGGAAATGCGTGGGCGATCGGTATCATCGCAGGCCTGGCGGAGGCCGGTCTCGATCTGACAGAGTCCGCCGGTCTGGTAATCGGCACCTCGTCCGGGGCCACCGCGGCCGCGCAGGTGCGCAGCGGCAGGCCGGCGGCCGAACTACTGGCCTCGGTGCTGTCCCCGCCGAGCCGGCCGGCCGGGCAGAACCGGGAACAGCCGCCGTCCCTGCCGATGGCCACGGTGTTCGAGCGGATGCGGGCCATCGGCGCCGCCGCCACGTCGGCAGCCGAGCTACGACGCGCGATGGGCGCGTTCGGGCTGGAGAGCGACTCCGTACTCGGAACCGCGGCGGGACAGCAGCGTCGCGCAATGGTGGCCGCGAGGTTGCCTCGCCCCGAATGGCCGGACAGGCCGATGATCGTGGTGGCCGTCAACGCGCATACCGGCGAGCTGGCCGCGTTCGACCGCGATTCCGGCGTGGACCTGGTGGACGCGGTCACCGCGAGCACCGCGCTGCCCGGCATGGCGCCCACGCACCGCGTCAACGGCAATCACTACATCAACGGTGGCGTGCGTTCCGCCGAAAACGCCGACCTCGCCTCGGGCTATGCGAACGTCGTGGTGCTCTCGCCGTTCGGCGAGCGGAGCCAGACGCCAGCGGAACGGGGCGCGGACCCGACAGGCCAGTTCGAGGGCCTGCGCAGGCCACCGGAATGGGGCGTGGACCTGGCAAGCGAGGTCGAGGCCCTGCGCGCGCAGGGCAGCCGTGTCGAGGTGATCACGCCGGACGCCGATTCTCAGTCCGCGATGGGCACGAACCAGATGGATCCGGCGACCCGCATCCCCGCCGCCCGTGCCGGTTTCGCGCAAGGTAAGCGGGAAGCGCCCCGCGTGACGTTCCGCTGATGATCGCGGTCATCGTGCCAGACTCGAGGGACTAGGCCGAGGCAGCGACCATCGAGGGATTTCCCCCCGAACAGGGAGGGAGACTGGTCGCTTCCGTGCCCCACCCAAGCACGGAGCGGAGAGCGGCTACACCTGCTCTCCCGCCAGTCGTCCCTCCCTCGTTCAGTCGGCCGCGTGTCGGACTCATGCCGGCCGTCCCTTGTCGGCATGTGGAGTCCTCATTGACCCCGCCGAACGTTCTCCCGACCTGCAATCCTTTGTATTGCGTGCGGTCAAGACGGGCAAGCACCTGCACCGGGATATGTGCTAAGTCCGGCAAACGACGGAAAACACTGTGCGGATAGGCGCAGTTCGCGCGGGCCAAACCGGGTGATCTGTGGAAAACTGTGTGGAGAATTCCGGAGGGGAAAAGCGGGGACCAGAGGAAGCTGACATGGGACGTCCGGAAGAGCCGCTGGAACGGGACGGCTCACCGGTACGGGAGTTCGCGTTCTGGCTGCGCGATCTGCGCCGCCGGTCAGGACTCACGTACGACCAGCTCGGGAAGAACGCGCACTACGCCACGAGCACCGTGCAGGCGGCCACGGCCGGGCAACGGCTGCCCACGCTCCGGGTCACGCAGGCGTTCGTTAAGGCCTGCGGCGGCGACGCTGACCAGTGGCGTGAGTACTGGACGCAAGTCCGGCGAGCGCTGGACCGCGGCGCCCCCACCGGCGCGGGCCGGTCGATCGAGCCCGCATGGGCGCGTACCGCGATGACCACGACGCTGCCGCTGCCGGAACCGGCACGCAGCGACCTGCCGGAGGAACCCGCCGGGGACGGGTGGTTCTTCGAGTCGTTCAGCGCCCTGCTGCGGCTGGAAGCCGACCCCGTCGAGGCCATCGAGTTCCGCCGGGTCGTCGCGACCACCGACGACATCGCCGAGCTGGTGACCTCGCTCAGCGTCCCGCGGCCGCCGCAGGACAGTGGCGCGGAACGCGACCTGCAGTCCGAGTTGCTGTACGGCGGGTCGCTGGAACGACGGCTCCAGCCGTACGACAGTTTCTTCCAGAACGTGATCGTGCTGCCCCGCCCGCTGCGGAACGGGGAGCGGCACGAGTACGCCATCAGGCACCGGATCCCGGCCGGCCAGAACATGACCTCGCACTACGCGCACGTGCCGTACCGGCGCAGCGACCGCTTCGACCTGCGAGTACGTTTCGGCGCGAAGAGTGCCCCGCGCGAGGTGTGGGCACTGCGCGACGCGCCGACCGCGGTGATCTACGCACGACAGCCGACTGCCGAGATCCTGGTCCCTGACCGCTTCGGCGAGCTCGAGGTCTCGTTCGAGAAACTGCGCCCCGGTCTCGGGTACGGCATCAGCTGGCGCTGATGCGTCCCTAAAATTCTGTCGGTGTGCCTTTCCGGGGCAGGGAACATATGTTACTGTCCAGTAACATGAGCGATGGAACTCCTGAGTTTTCCCTGGATTTGAACTCCGATATAGCCGAGATGCGGGACTGGGTGCATGAGTTCGCCGAGTCGGTGATCCGGCCCGCGGCGGCGGAGTGGGACGAGCGGGAAGAGACCCCGTGGCCGATCCTGGAAGAGGCCTCGAAGATCGGGCTGTACTCACTCGACTTCTACGCGACGCAGTTCTTCGAGGCGTCCGGGCTGGGCATTCCGGTGGCGATCGAGGAGATGTTCTGGGGAGATGCCGGGATCGGGCTGTCGCTCGTGGGGAGCACTCTCGCGGCTGTATCGGTGGTGTCGAACGGCACGCCGGAGCAGATCGGCGAGTGGTGCCCGCAGATGTTCGGGGAACCCGGGGACGTGAAGCTGGGGGCGTTCTGTTCTTCGGAGCCCGGCGCGGGCAGCGACGTCGGCGCCATCAAGACTCGCGCCGTGTACGACGAGGCCGCGGACGAATGGGTCATCAACGGGGTCAAGACCTGGGCGACCAACGGCGGTATCGCGAACGTGCACGTCGTCGTCGCGGCGGTGGACACCGCGCTCGGGTCGCGCGGGCAGGCGTCGTTCATCGTGCCGCCTGGGGCGAAAGGTCTCTCGCAGGGTCAGAAGTTCAAGAAGCACGGCATACGGGCGTCGCACACCGCCGAGGTGATCCTGGACGACGTGCGGGTACCGGGCCGTTGCCTGGTCGGGGGCAAGGAGAAGCTGGACGCGCGCCTGGCGAAGGTGCGGGAGGGCAGGAGCGGCGGCGGGCAGGCGGCGATGAAGACGTTCGAGGCGTCGCGGCCTTCGGTGGCGGCGATGGCGGTCGGCGTGGCACGGGCGGCGGTGGAGTACGCCGCCGAGTACTCACGGACGCGGACGCAGTTCGGCAAGCCGATCGGGCAGAACCAGGGGGTGGCGTTCCAGCTCGCGGACATGCAGGCGTCCGTGGACGCGGCGCGGCTCCTGACCTGGCGGGCGGCGTGGATGGCCCGGCAGGGCAAGCCGTTCGTGCACGCCGAGGGCTCGATGTCGAAGCTGGTCGCGGGGGAGACCGCCGTGCGGGTGACTGAGCAGGCGATCCAGATCCTGGGCGGGAACGGGTACACGCGTGAGTACCCGGTGGAGCGATGGCATCGTGATGCGAAGATCTTCACGATCTTCGAGGGGACGTCCGAGATCCAGCGGATGATCATCGGGCGGTCCGTGACTGGGCTTGACGTTCGCTAGCCTGACCTGCGGGTATATCCGGGATTGACCCCGGAATGGGGCCGCCCGTCCATGGCGTGGGACGGTTCCTTCTTATGTGTTGATTGTCCGGATCGTCCCGGTTATTTCCCGTCGTTTCCGGACCCCGTGCTGAATCTGTGCTGAGACCGGGGGCAGATTGGTCTAGACCTATTTTTGGATTGGCCTAGACCAATTGCCGGTTGGTTCGGGATCGCGTGGGGGCTTTGTGACCGGTTCCCCGTTCCGGCCGGACCGGATGACGCGCCTGTTCGCGAGGCTGGTCACTGCGTCAGGGCTGCCGCCGGTCACGCTGCACGGGCTGCGGCACGGCTTTTCCCTGGGCGGCCGGGCTTCCTTTCCGGGACGGGCCCGGCTGCCGTGCGGTCGCGTTCCCTGCGCCATTCCGTGATGTAGGCGCTGTAAAGTCCCTCGCGGCGGAGCAGGGCGTTCCGCTCCTGCGGGGTCGGCGCGCTCTCGTACTGCTCGAGGATGCGCATCTTGTACTCGAGGGTGAACGTCCGGCGCTTCGGCCGCGATGCCCGCGGCCCGTCTGGGCTGGCCACGGTCCCATCCTGCCCGTCCTGGGCCGTGTTCACGTCGGCGATCGACATCGTCACGTCTGGTAGATCCAACTCTCGCCCTGCATGATCGATTGGAGTGATATTTACTAGTTCATCCAGTTTCATACCAGTATGACAGGGAGGGCAGCAGCCCGGTCTCGGACACGTTCTCCACGGCGAGCGAGACCCCCGACGCGACGGAAACCTGGAGCGCAGCCTCCCTACTGCAGTCTGCGGCGAACGACGACGCCACCACGTGGACGGCCGCGCTGGTCAACAACAGCGAGACAACTTCCGCCGACTGGGTAGCGTTCTCGGATAACCCCACGATCTCCATCACCTACGACCACGCGCCGCTGACGCCGACCTCGATTTCGCTGGACTCGCAGTCCACGATCCCGGGCGGAGCGGCCTACACCGCGACTCTCTACCACGGGTACTACGCGACCGCCACTGACCCGGACGGCGACGAACTCACTTACACGTTCGTCACCAGCCAGGATGGGAAGGTCCTCGACACCGGGACGGTGGGACCGCTCCCATCGGGCACGCGGGCGTTCTACGACGGGCCGGACTTCGCGCTGACGGACCAGACGCAGTACACGCTGACGGTCACTGCCTCCGACGGGACCGAGACGAGCCCAGCGGGCACCGAGACCTTCACCACCGACGCCACCACTCCGGCCTTGCCGACGGCGTCGTGCACGGGGTACCCGCAGAATGCGTGGTCTGCCTACATCTCGGGCGGGACGACGTGCACGCTGTCGGACTCCTCGCCGATGATCCTGGGATACGAATACGGGTTCCAGGAAGGCAACGGGGCGATCGCCTGGAACTGGACTTACACTCCGACGGTCACCGTTGACCCGCCGGGACCGGGCCTGTACCACCTCGTCTTCGGCGCGGTCTCCGACTCATCGCTTGCCACCAGCAACGTGTCGTATGACTTCGGCGTCGGGGCATCGGGGGCCATGCTGTCCCCGGCCGACGGGTCGCAGGCGGCGAGCGCGGTTCTGCTGCAAGCGGGCGCCCCGGCAGGGTATACGCAGGCGACATTTGAGTACCGTGAGGGGACCAGCGGCTCGTTCCAGCCGATCCCGGACGGCGTGGTTGACGCCGACACCGGGTCCGCGGTCAGCTCATGGCCGGTGACGGCAGGGTCGGTAGACACCGGCGTGCAGACCGATCACCTGACCTGGTACGTGGCCCGCACCCTCACCGATGACGGGCCAATCGAGGTCGAGGCAGTATTCGCCAACGGCAGCGGCGGCACGGAGACGACCAGCCCGGTGACGGTGACGCCGAGCCTGACCGGGACTGCGGCGGACTTCGCCACGACCCAGGCCGGCCCGCTCACGGTGGGCGAGCAGTCGGGCAACGCGGCCCTGTCGGCGACCGACGTGTCCATCGCGAGCTACGGGTCGTCGCTGACGCTGACCCGGACGTTCAACTCCATCGAGCCTGCCACGCCAGGGCTGTTCGGCCCGGGCTGGACCTCCAGCGTCACCGGCGGGGTGACCGCACCGTGGACAGGCCTAGCCGATGACGGGTCCTACGTCGTGCTCACCGCGACCGACGGGACCACGGACGACTTTAGTGCTGGAGCCACCGCCAACGGCGTCACGTCGTACACCCCTACGGGTGACGCGGTGACCTCAGGCCTTGCCCTTACCAGCAAATGCCCGGGAACGGGCGGAAGCGCGTCGCCGCCCGACGCCATCGTGTCGTGCTTCAGCCAGACCCGGGCCGTCGCCTGAAAGCCGTCGTCGCTCAGGTCGACCCGCCAGATCAGTCCCTCAACGCAGTCAGCGAACAGCATTACGCCCGGTGCCAGCAAGCAAGAGCCATTGGGGCCGGCGGGCTGCTCGAAGTCGAGGACTTTTGTCGGGCTCACCGGGCCGGGCGTCCAGCCGCGCAGGTCAAAGCGCTGCAAGGTGGCGTGGCTATGGGTGGCAACGTAAAAGATATCCGGCTGCGCTTCGACGAAGCTCATGGTCAGGTGCCCGTCAGGGAAGGCATGCATCAGGATCGGCTCGACCGGCAGACCATGCTCGGGGGCTGGTATATACCAGATTTGCATTTTGTTCACTGCGGTGACCAGGATCGACCCGTCGGCGCGCACGGCCAAGTTCTCCAGCATGAAGTGCTCGGGAAAGTTGGTGGCGGTGGTGATTTTTGCGAGCTCATGCTCTTGCCAGCGAGTTGATCATTGCCCATGGTGTTGACATCCCCTCTCTTTCGAGCTACCAGCCCTTGATCTCGAAGACGGCTAAGAGGCGCTGCGGCCGTGGCTCGTCGATCTCATAGCGCCATCGTGAGACATGAACTCACCGCTCGTATCCGCCGCTGGTCGGCCGAACCGGCCAGTGCCGCCGTGTCGTCAGTCGACACGTGGCGGGTGAGTCGTCCCGTCGACGCGGCTCGCTATGCCGGTTTAAGGACACAGGCGTAACGAGGAAACAGACATGCCGCCGGCCCGGGGCGCGGGCCACGTCGCCTTCACGAATGCGATTACGTGCCCATCTATCATCAGCAACCGCCTCGGCCAACTTGCGCGCAACCGATTTCTCTGCCGCGGGCATATGCCCCGGTGCGCAGGCAGATGGCCCCGTAGATAGCTGAACTCGCCTGAAGGAGCCTCAGCCCGGGGAGTCTCAGCCAGGGCTAGTGCGAGCGGGTGATGTCGGATTCAGGGGGTAGAGCGTAGCCGAGCTGGCTGCGTGAGCATATGCCGAGCTTGGCGAAGACCTTGCCCATGTGGTACTGGACGGTCCGTGCGGAGATGAAGAGGCGGGTGCCTATCTCCGGATTGGACAGGCCGTCGCGGGCCAGCCGCGCGATCTGAGCCTCCTGGTGAGTCAGCTCAGTACTTGCCTCGACAGTTCGCTTGCGGGCGGTCTCGCCGGTAGCCGCCAGCTCGCGCCGGGCCCGTTCTGCGAACGCCTCCATGCCCATCGCGTCTAGCATGTCGCGGGCGATGCGAAGCTGCTCGCGCGCGTCAGCGCGGCGGCGCTCGCGGCGCAGCCACTCGCCGTACAGCAGGCGAGCGCGGGCCAGCTCCGCGCGGACGCGGGTCCGGCCGAGCCGTGCGATCGATTCACGATAGAGGCGCTCGGCAGCGTCACCCTCGTTCATCAGGGCGCGGATGCGGCATTCAATCCCCAGCACCCAGTCGGTGGGCGTCACCCGGGTGCGTTCGGACAGCCAGTCCAGCGCGGCCGTCACGAGCGTCGCGTCACCCGTCCTAGACGCTGCCTCGGCTAGCTCGGATACGACTAGCGGCCCGAACCCTAGTTGGTCGCGCTCGAATGCTCGCCACGCGAGGTCGCGCGCGACGTCGTGCTGGCCGAGGCCGTTATACAGCACCGCGCCAGCGTACTAGCGAGGAGCACGAACCTGTCCAGCCCGCCTGCGGTTGCCTCCTGCACGGTGGCTTCGATGAGCTCCAACGCGTGGGTCTTCCGGCCGCGCCAGGCCGCGACCATGATCTCGTTGTACGCGACCGGCGGGTTCCCGGTCGCCTCCGCGACGAGCCGATCTTCTTCCAGCAGCTGTGCTGCCGTGGTCAATTCACCGGAGAGGAGGTGGGCCCAAGCGAGGAGGTTGAGCGCGGCCTGCAATTGCACGAGCACGCCGGTGTCGCGCGCAAACTGAACCTGACGAGCGGCCAGAGCATGCCAAGATTCGGCGTCCCACAGCTCGAGGGCGGCGATGATGCCGGCTCTTCCGCCGGCGACCCAGAGCCAGCGGCCAGCCTCGTCGTTCGCGACGTCCAAAGCGAGAGCCAGCCCGACTGCCCGGGTCAGGGTCGCCGCGGCCGCCGCGTATCCCTTCGTCATCCGCAGCGCGAGTCCGTCGAGCAGTACGTCAACCACGCGCGGCGGTTCCGGGCCGGCGGCTGCAGTCCGCGCGGCCTCGGCCGCGTCCCGAACGCCGCCGGGGCCGTCCAGATCACCGACCCATATTGCCGCGCCGAGCGCCTCGAGGTGGCTGTCCCGTGCGGACTCCACGTTCAGCGGCTCGAGCCGCCTGGCCGCGCTCAGCAGCAGCCGAACGGCGTCGCGGGCGCGTCGCTGGTCAAATGCGATCTGGCCGCGCAGTTGCTCGACTTCGGCGGTCCGCAGCGTGTCAGGCGGTCCGGCCTCGACCGGAACTAGCAGCCCGAGCGCCGCGTCCAGCGCGCCGGCGTCGCGCTTTGCCCGGGCCGCTGCGAGCAGGCGCTGTGCACGGTGGCCGGGGTCGGGTGTCAGCATCGCAGCGCGTTCCCTGAATGCGGCCGCGGCGGCGACGCCCCCGCGGGCCTGGGCCCGGCTGGCCGAGCGTTCCAGCTCGCGGGCGACGTCCTCGTCGGGTCCGGCCGTGGCCTGGGCGCGGTGCCAGGCCCGGCGGTCCGGGTCAGCGTCCGGGGCGGTGACCTCCGCCAGTGCGTGGTGGACGTCCTGCCTATCGCGGTGCGACGCCAACCGGTAGGCCGCCGAGCGGACCAGCGGATGGCGGAACCGCACCCAGGCCCCGAATTCGATCAGACCAGCCCCGGCTGCCGGCGCCGCCGCCTCGACATCGATCCCGAGCCGCCCGGCAGCCCGCCATACCAGCCCCGGGTCACCAGTCGGATCAGCCGCCGCGACCACCAGCAGCCGCCGTGAATCGGCCGGGAGAGACTCGATACGGCGCTGAAAGCTCTCCTCGATCCGCCCCGGCAGCGGAGCCGCGCCAGGGAGCGCGAACCCGCCGGCCAGTTCCGCAGGCGTCAGCCCCCGCGGCAGCTCCAGCAGCGCCAGCGGGTTACCACGGGTTTCGGCGACGATCTGATCGCGGACCCGCTCATCCAGCGGTGCGGGCAGCGCCGAGTCCAGCAGCGCCCTTGCGTCACCTTCCCGCAGTCCCTCCACCACAAGCTCCGGCAGCCCGGCCACATCCTCGCCCGGCTGCCGCGCGGCAAAGACCAAACCCACTGGTTCTGCCGCCAGGCGGCGCGCGACGAACCCGAGGGCCTGTGCTGAGGCGCGATCAAGCCACTGCTGGTCATCGACCAGGACGATCAGCGGCTGCTCCCCGGCCACCTCCGACAGCAGGCTCAGCACGGCCAGCCCGACCAGAAACCGGTCCGGCGCCGGACCGGCACTCAGACCGAAGGCGGCCCGCAGCGCGTCACGCTGCGGGCCTGGCAGACGCTCCAGGTAATCCAGCATCGGCGCGCACAGCTGATGCAGCCCGGCGAACGCCAGCTCCATCTCCGACTGGACACCGGTTGCCCGCGCGACCCGGAAACCCGCCGCCCGGCGGGCTAGGTAATCCAGCAGCGCCGACTTGCCCACGCCCGGGGCACCGACTACCGCCAGAGCCCGGCTCTCACCGGCGCGGACAGCATCCACCAGCCGGTCAAGCAGCTCGCGTTCACCATGCCGGCCCCTGAGTTCTGCCGCGGGTCCGCGCAGCCGGGGATCTGTGGTCATCTGTCTGCAGTCCGTGTTCTACGGGCGAGTGTCGCCCGAGCGGGCGACCGGATTCACTTTCGGGGGGTGACCGGTTCGGCGAGCGGGTACGGGGCGCTCGCGCGCCAGGGGCTCACCCACAGCTGGTCCTGGCGTTGTACCGTCTGCTGACAGTTATCGCAGTAGGCCTCCGGGGTGGTGAGGTGGTGCCCGCAGGCCTGGTGCAGAAACTGCATGGGCTCGGCAGGCTCGGTGGGTTCGGTGTGCCGGGCACCCCAGTCGGCCAGGGCACGCAGGACCAGTGTCATGTCGGCCCCGGCCGGGGTGAGCCGGTACTCCTGGCGGGTCCGTCCCCTGCCGCTGCGGTAGGGCACCCGGGTAAGCAGCCCGGCATCGTCCAGCCGGGCCAGCCGGATGGACAGCACGTTGTCGGCGATGCCGAGGTCGGCCCGGAAGTCCTCGAACCGGGTCATGCCGCGGGACGCGTTCCGCATGATCAGCAGCGTCCACCGGTCGCCGAGAACCTCCACCGCACGCCCGATCGGACAAGGCGGCATCGCTACGTCTCGTGGCATCTGAGTCTTCCCTCCCACACCTGACTTGCTAACCAAGAGTCAGGCACCATCGCAGTCTATCTGACTCTTAGATTAGAAGTCAGATGGGCCGACGAGAACCAGCCCGACCGACGGTATTACGGCCCGGCCCTGAGGAGGGAAGACATGTAGGGACCGTTAGTTCGTAACGCGGAGCTCATTAGCCTCGATCTTTCGTCTGGCTGACGTTCTGGCCTGAGTGGTTTGGCTGGTGCTGATTTTCCGTGCGGGCCGTGCCTGGCTGCCTGGCTGTCGCGCCGGGTGGGCGGGGGTTCCACGGGCCCCGGGTTTCTCCTTCCTTGTCGCCGGGATGGTTCCGGATGGGAGGGCTTGCAGCTGGGTGACTGCGGCGGTGATGTCGCGGGCCCAGGGTCAGCGTTCGGCGAGCCGCAGGCGGAGCCGGCGTCCGCCGCGGGCGAGGCGCCCGGCGGCGGAGAACAGGCGCAGCCGGAGGCGCTTGGGTTCCCAGCGGCGGGCGGTCCCGGTGAGGGCGAGGATCTGCGTCCAGGCCAGTAGTTCGCAGGCCAGGGCGACGATCTCGCACCAGAGCTGGTTCTGGGCGAAGCCATTGAGGGGAAGGTTGCGCAGCCCGGTGTCCTTGGCGTTCCGGATCCGGTCCTCGCAGCGGGCCCGCCGGCGGTGCCGGAGCTCGAGGCCGGCGAGCTGGCCTTTCTCCGCGTCGGTGGCGAAGGCGGTGAACCGGCGGCCGCCGATGTCGGTGAACCGCAGCTGCGCCCCGGGGTGCGGGTGCTCCTTGCGGACGATGACCCGCATCCCGGCTGGCCAGGACGACAGGTCGAGCAAGCCGGTGATGTCGGCGACCCCGGCGCCCTCGCGGACTTTCCCGATCGCGGCCTGCATGTCCTCGGTGATGGTCATGCCGGCGGAGTAGTGCAGCCGCCGGGACTTCGCGGTCAGCCAGTCCAGGAAGCCGTGGGTGCCGCCGCCGGAATCAGTGCGGATCAGGATCCTGCGGCGCAGCCGCCGGGGCAGCTGGGCCAGCGCGAGCCGGGTCGTCCCGATGTGGTCGGCAGCGGTGTTCGAGCCCGCGTTCCCGGACCGGAGCAGGATGGCCAGCGGCTCCCCGTTCCCTTCCTGCCCGTGATCGGCGAACGCGGCCAGGGGATGGAAGCCGAAGGTCTTCTTCCAGGTGGGAGCCGCGTCCGGCTTGTCCGAATGAGAGATCACGATGGTGGCGTCCAGGTCGACGGTGACCAGCCCGCCGTCGCCGCCGGGCGCGTCCGGCCCGGCCAGGGCCCAGGCGCGTTCCCGGGCCGCGGCGCGGGCAGACCGGATCGCCTTCAGCGCCCGCGGCCGGTCCCCGGCCAGCCCGCTGACCAGCCGGGACACCACCGGGTCCGACGCCACCGGGCCCGCGAGGTCCGGCTGTTCCCGCAGCACCGCGATGTCGGCCAGGCAATCGCCGCCGAGCGCGACCGCAGCGGCGAGGTCCGCGACGATCTTGCCGGGGTCATGCACGGCCCGCGGCGCCGGCCACCTGGCCAGGCCCTCCGACAGGTCGTGGCCCAGGCCGGTCACCCGCATCGTCTCCCACAGCAGGACCGCGCCTGCCTGGGAGACCAGGCCTCTCCCGTCCGAAGACACGGCGACCCGGGCAGTGCGTGCGTTATTCTTCACCTGAAAAGTGCCTTCGGCTGGTGGCGGACAGGACCCTAGACACGCCCTATTCTCCCAGGTCAAAGGCACTTTTTTCATGCGAACGCATGGCTGGGAGTAATTCCCGGCGAAAGCCCGAGGTTAGGTCCCTCACCGAACAGGGCATCACCGACGCCGCGTTCGTCGCTGATGTCGGCGCCGTCGATGACTTGCGATGTTAAAGCGCTCTCATGGCTAAGACCGCGGTGTGCGCGGACGGCGTCAGCAGGTAGCTCATTTCGCTTGTACTTCAGGTGGCTGTTTTCCTTCCCTGAAGAGCGGTAGAGCTGAGTGCGGTCGTACCTGCCGGTACGCCAGCCGCCGCGGCTCATGGCGGGCCTGTCAAATCGAGGACGGACGGATGACCACAGATCCGCGGCTGCGCGGACCCGCGGCAGAACTCAGGGGCCGGCATGGACCGCCGAAGTCGAGCAACTACGCGGGCAGATCGCGCTGGTGCGGCGGCGCAGCGGCGACGCGGCCCACCTGCTCCTTAGCGCCGCCCGGCGCCTGGAGCCAATCCCCCGGCCTCGCAAGAGAGACGCACCTGGAGGCGCCTGGGGCCGCGGCCTGGACCGCTCGCGGGGCGTGCAGGAGGCAGCCTAGGGCGCCCGCGTCGTATCCGCCGGTAGCGATCCGCCGCGTGCAGCGGATACCCTGACGCGTTCGCGACACGGCTGACGGACGGATACGTGGCCGCCGTGCCGACACTGAGGCAAGCGCCTGGCTGCGGCGTCAGCGCCGCCGCGCCGCCGCTTACGAGCAGTTTTGCATCCGCCCATGACATGCTCGAGATCATGGGTATCGATGCGCGGGCCGAGCGCACCCGGCGCGATCTGGCTGCCGCCGGCGAGACCGCCCGCAAGCGAACCGTCGAGACCACCGCCGCGCTGACCGCGCAGGAGATCCCAATCGCGCGGCTGGCAGGCGATGGCCTCTCCGACCTGGAGATCGGCGCCCGGCTGTTCATCAGTTCCCGCACGGTCCAGCACCACCTGGGCAAGGTCTTTACCAAGCTTGGCATTAGCTCCAGCAGCCAGTTCGGCTACGTCTTGCCCCCGGATCCCGGCACCAACTATCCGAACCAGCCCCAGTGAGAGGTTCCTACAGCCGAGTTCAGGCGAGTTCAGCCGTGCGTGGCAATCTGCCTGCGTGCCCGCGGCATGTGCCCGATGGCGATCTGCAGTATTACGGGGTGGCCTTTCACCTAGCCAATCAGTTTCCCGGGACGGACATCGGACAACGGATGGTCGACGACCGTATTCAGGTAATCATTCGTCGGCTGCCCGTGCGAAAGACGGTCGGCTAGCGTCGCGGATCACTCGAGCCATGGGGAAGGTCACGGTGCGAAGCCGTCAGCTTTCGCGGGCTGCCGCCTCATCGTCGTTCTATCCGCCGCCGCGACGTTGGATGGCGCGAAGATTGGCGACCTGGCGGCGATCCACTTCGAGAAGACGGCCAGAGACCGCCCGACCGCGAAACACGCGACCGGGCGAAGGTACTTCGGCAGTCGGCCGTACTCCCCGGACGTCGTCCCAGATCGCCCACGCGAAGGGCTGGGGACGCCTCGGGACCGGCCACGGCGGTGCCCTGATCAGCGATAGGAGGGCAACCTGCTCGGCGCCATCGGGCAGCGGGGACCGCCTGGAGAACGACGAAGCCTGCGCCGTCGCCGGAGTCGAGAGCGCCAGCTTGATGGCTGACGCGGGTTGGTGCCCGCGAGCGAGCAGGACCATGGCCAGCCGCCACTGGCCATTCAGCACGGGCCCGGTGTGGGGCGGCGACGCGCAGGTGCGCGCCGTGCGGCACGGGGCATATTCCCGTCCAAAAAGCCCACGGTTTAAGCCACGACTGGCGACTCGCACTGTCCGCCGGCGGATACGAAGTTGGCGCCGGCGACATGACAATCACAGAACACAATCGCTGACCGGCAGGAAGAATGATTGGTAGGACGGGTATGACCGCGAGGTATTCTCAGCTTCCGAACAAGCTCGTCAGCGCCGCGAATGGCGTCAACTACGCCTATCGCGAGGTTGGTGGAGGCGCGGTTCCGCTGGTCCTGCTTCAGCACTTCCGCGGAAATCTCGACAACTGGGATCCTGCGCTAATCGACGCGCTAGCCTCGGACCGGCACGTCGTCGCATTCGACAACGCGGGAGTGGGCGGCTCGAACGGGGCCACGCCGAGTGCCGTCGAGCAGATGGCCCGGGACGCCATCGCGTTCCTGGACGCGATGAGCTTCGGCCAGGCCGACATCCTCGGGTTTTCCATCGGCAGCTTCGTCGCCCAGGAAATCGCCCTGATCAGGCCGGACGTAGTCCGGAAAGTGGTCCTCGCATCTTCCGCACCGCAGGGCGCGGCGGGCATGCACGGCTGGGCCCCAGGCGTCATCGAAGCGGTCGGCGTACCCGAAACTATCCCCGACCGCGTCCTGGATGTGTTCTACGCCCAGTCGGCTTCGAGCCGGAAAGCCGGTCAGCAGGCGTTCCAGCGCATGTTTGCCAGGACGCAGGACCGGGACCAGCCAGTCAGCTGGGAAACCCGCCAGGCTCAGTACGACGCCGTCTGTGCTTGGGGAATTCCGAATCACGCGATGCTGCAGCGAGTCAGCGCCATCGCCCTGCCCGTGTTCGTGGCCAACGGGGACAGCGACCCGATGATCCTGCCGCATTACTCTTACCTGCTCGCTGGCCTGATCCCGCAAGCCCGGGTAAAGATCTACCCGGACTCCGCGCATGGGTTCCTGTTCCAGCATCACGCCGAGTTCGCCGCCGACGTCGAGGCGTTCCTTAGCGCCCCCACCTAGACGTGGTGAGGGTCCGATGAACGAAGGACCGATCGAGGTCCATGCGATGGCTACCCGAATCGCCTGCCAGCCGATGACCTCTCGGCACCTGAAGGCCCTGGGGGATAGCGTTGATCAGGCATCCTGCCTGTCGGCCCGGTCGCAGTGGGACCGCAAGGCGGCAGCGCACGCGGAGATCTTCAATCTGCTGGCGGATGTGGTAGATGACCCCGTCCTGGCGCCGATCCTAAGCGGCGGCACCGGGTGCCTGCCCGACCTGATGACCGTAGTGGGGCCGGCGGCCGATGGCATGATCGCCAGCTCGCGGCGGCTGCTCGCGCACCTAGGGGCCGGCGCCGCTGACGAGGCGGCGCTGGAGATGGAGAAGCACCTCCGGGGGCTGCACTACATGTGGCGTCTGGCCCGCAACTCGTCGGAATGAACAATTCCGGGAAATGCGGGCGCTTAAACGGCGAATCACTCCTGCTAACTGGCGAAAGGGACGCAAGGTATGGACATCGGCTCATTCCCACACGAGGTAACGCGGCTGGTCTTCGACACCGGGCAACTGTATGAGGAATTCCGCGCCCGGTACGAGGACGCCGTACCGGAATTCGACTACGAGCGCATGGCGGCCTTCGCCGAGCGGGGCGCCCCATGGCCGGAGGTTGTCGCGGACGCGGACGCGTCCGCCCCGAACGGCTTCCTCATCTACTGGCGCTCCGACATGACGCCCGTGATGAGCCTGGCGGGTGACCCCGCACGATGCACCGCCTACCTGATGGGCAATCACACCATCGCCGAGCAGATGTACCGCCATGATCCGTCGGTCATGCTGTACGTACCGTTGCGTACCGTCATCCACGTGGACGCTGCAAACCGCACTCGGTTCGTGGTCGACCAGCCGAGCACGGTGTTCGCCAGCTTCGCCAGCTCTCCGATCTCCCACGTGGGCACCGAACTCGACCGAAAGCTCGCCGCCCTGCTCGATGCACTTGACGTCCCGGCGGGCGCAGCGCTCGGAGGCGTGTCCTTACGGACACGTGAGCGGCTGGCCACTGGCAGATGCGATCGCATCCTGCCCAGCTCCACCGATTCATCAACGAGTGAGTACCACAGGCTGGCGGCGAGCTCTGCCGCCGCCACCGGCACCAGGAGTCCCTGAAGTTCCTGCGGAAGATCGACAAATCCGTCCCCTCCGGACTGGACGTCCATATCGTCTGCGAGAAATACGCCACGCATAAGACCCCTGAAGTGCAGGAATGGCTCGCCCGTCGGCCGAGGTTCCACGTCCGCTTCACCCCGGCCGGATCCTCGTGGGTGAACCAGGTCGAGCGCTGGTTCGGCCTGCTCACCGACCAGATGATCCGCCGCAGCGTCCACAAGAGCGTCCGGGCCTCGAAGCGAACACTCGCAAGTGGGTGGACACCTGGAACGAGAATCCGCAGCCCTTCACCTGGACCAAGACCGCCGACGAGATCCTGCATTCTCTCGTCGAGTACCTCACCAAGATCCGCGCTATTCAGCCAGAACCAGGGCAAGGATAAGCTGTCGAATCTCCAACGCAGGACACTAGCGGCTGGTCAGCACAAGTGCGCCGCCACCGTAGGTGGCTACACAGCACATCTGCCTGGTGAACGGGTAGGTCACCGTCTCGTCATTGAGGATCTCGTCCACGGTGACCTTGTCCCGGCGCCAGGCGCGAGTTGGGTGTGGCCACTCCCGCTGGGCGGTCACCACTGGCTGGGCGAGGACGCGCCCGCGTACGCAACGGCCGCATCACAGCCGGCCAGCGCTGAACGGGTCCTGGCCCTCCGCATCGCGAACGGCAGCCCTAGTCCGAACGAAGCTGGCGAACGCTGACGGGGAACGCCCAAGGAGATCGGCGATATGATTCGTGACCCGGTCGTACCGGTTCTGGCGGTGCAGCCGGGCCATCGTGGCGATGTGATCGAACACGTGGGGCGGGAGGTGCAGCTCCTCCAGAACACTGAGCCACTCATCGTATGGCACATCCGTTGCCTCGTCGGCGAGGGTGCTCCGTCAGGCGTAATAGTGGCGAGGACGACGCGCCTGTCATCGGAGGACATGCTCCGCTGAACGAGGTGGCACTGCTCAAGCTTGCCGATGGCGTTGGTGACTGCCGGGGGTCGACCATGAGCCGCGCGCCCATCTTGCCCATGGGCAGCACCCGGAGCGGCTGAAGGCGAGCAGGCTGAGCGCTTCGTACAGGGCGAAGGTCAGCCCGTAAGGCTTGAGTATGCCCTCGACCCGGGACAGCAAGAGCCGCTGTACACGGATCACGGAAGTGACTGCGGCTATGTGATCGGACCGATGACATCGAAAAGGTCACCGGTCGGCCCCCGGTCACCTTCCACGGTTTCGCCGAGCGCAACGCTCACTCCTGGACCTTGGAGCCGAAATGAGCAAGACCGTTCTCGGATCATCACGCATCGTCAACTGCCTGGCCCCGATGCTGACCGCCGACGACTGGCCACTACGACTGGCGGCTCGCGGATGCGAACGCACAGCTACTTGCCCGATTGTCGGTTAAGGCAGAGGTCAACCCTTCCTTAAGTTCGGAGGTTAAGTGAAACGCAGTCTTGTGTTCGTAAAGCCAGAATCTTCCTGGCGCCTGCGGTAGGGGCAGCAGCGATCGGGATCGCCGTGCCGGGGTCTGCTCAGGCCTGCGCCCGGCTCGGGCAACCGGCACATCCGCGGCGTCCAACCAGGCTGACCATGCCGGTCCTTGCCATAGCAGGATTGGCCAGCCTGGGCAGTTCCGTGGCCGACAAGGTCCGCGAATACGCAACCAACCTGACCGGCGTCGTCATCCCGGACAGCCGGCACTGGCTCATCGAGGAACACCCCGCTGAGCTCACCAAGGTCCTTGCAGTACGTCCTTAAGCGCAACCGCACAGAAAGAAGCCACCCGTGATTGTTATAGAGGTCCGCCACGCCGAACTGATGGAATCCATCACCAAACAAGCGGCCGAACAAGGCATCACCTATGCCGCGATCGTCGCTTTGATCGGTGCGCCTGACAGCTTCACCGTCTCTACGCCCCCCATCGGGGACCCCAAGTCGCATACCTATTCCAGGTATGACATGCCGGCCGAGATGACGGCGACCGGTGAGATTGTCGAGGGCAAACCGCACATCCACGCCCTGATGGCCGTGCAAGGAGACCGGGTCATCGGCGGCCATCTGCACGAGGCGCAATTGGACTCCTCTTTTGCTCGCGCTTACATAATCCCGTCAGAGTTCCGCGTCGACATACCCGCCGACGAGGGGATTGTGTTCGCGAAGGCTCCGGACACCCCCGCTGACCGAGGACGTATCACCGACACGCGAGTCAGCTTGCCATAACCGGTTGGGCGGGGTAAGAAATCTCGCTCCTTAACCTTGGGCTTTCGCGCGGCATTAGCCCTGGCTTATCGTTGGCATAAAAAAGTGCCTTTGACCTGGACGTACAGGGCTTGTCGAAGGTCTTATCCCCCGGCGAGCCGAAGGCACTTTTCAGGTGAAGAATCGCGTACGCACTGCGCGCGTCGCGGTGTCTGCCGACGGCCGGGGCCTGGTGTCCCAGGCCGGGGCCGTCCTGCTGTGGGAGACGATGCGGGTGACCGGGCTGGGCCGAGGCCTGTCGGCGGGTCTGGCCCGGTGGCGGGCGCCGCGGGCGGTGTTGCCGTCCGTCGGGTCGGCCTCGACCGAGCGGCTCACCCGACGGCACTGGCCAGTTCGGCTGGCCACTGGCTGATATGAGCTCTGGGTTCAGGCCTCACGATGGTGTTATGCGCTCGACGAGCCACGGTCGCAGAGGCTCTAAGCCGCTCTTCGGATCCATTCGTATAGCTCGAAAGAGAGGGTGGGTATACCCATGTCAGCTCGGAAGGCTTTGACTCAGTTCGACGGGGCCCTTGTCACGATTCGCTCCGCGAAGTCCTTCTTGGAGGTGACCAAGGCCATCGAGTCGAGCCTGCAGCGCTTCTCGATCCCGAAGCAGATGGAATACATGGCACACGCAGATCTTAAGGGATTCGAGGCCTACGTCGACGAGGTCACGGCGCCAAGCAAGTTCTGCATCTTCTTTGAGTTTGAGCAGGGCTCGGCGATGAGATTGGCAGGAATCCCGGTCGAGTCCAAGTTCTACCTGGTCGGCAACCCCGTCATCGCTCGGGGTCTGTTCCGGTACACCGGCGCTGCCGGCCTCGGGGCGCCGGTGCGTATCTGCGTCTCCCAGCGCGACGGTGAAGAAACGCGCATCGACTTGGACCAGCCATCCGCCTTCTTCACCCAGTTTCCTGAGATGGCGCAATCGGCCGTCCCCGCGCAGCTAGATGCAGAGATGATCCCGGTCATCGAAGACGCCGCCGCATAGTGCTACAGGGCTGGTGTCAGCCGTCCTGGCCACTCGTGCCCATGCTGCTGATACTTGCGAACTCTGGGGCTTTCGGGCAGGTTCTGTCCGACCCGGACGATACCGACAGCAGGAGCATGTCTCGAACAGCTTGCAGGTGATGCTGCCCGCGCCAATGAAGTTGCTTCGGATACTGGCCTTGATGAGATTCGATTATCCTGCTCTGAACCGGTGTTGGATGATGTCATCGCGTGCCGGGAGCGGCCATTCTGTCTGGCCGCCGGTATCCGCGACTCGCTGCGGATACCGGATGCTGCCGACGTGTACCGGGGCGTCCGAGCAACCATGAGGCAACCATGGGCTCGGCAATAGGTCTAGATCACCATTCTCGAGGATGCCTGGGGATCCGCCGACGAGGAGTTCGGTGATCACTGGTAAAGGTGCAGGTTCCGGGCGAGTGATCAAGCGCCAATTGGAACCTGAACCGGGTTGCGGGGTGGTTTTCGGCTGCCTGGCCTTGGCGTCGTCGTCACGCGGTGTAGGGGGCTTGGCGCCGGGTAGGCAGGTCCGAGATTGCTTCGCTGAGCGGGCGTAGCCGGATGCCGCGGTGGCTGGCGGTGTTGCGCAGTGCGGTGGTGAGCTCATCACCGTCGAGGTGGTGGCGGGTGATGAGCTGGTGGAGGTTGGCGTAGTCGCGGTCGCGGGTGTTGAGGTCGCCGAGGGCGATGGCGGTGGAGAGCTTCTCGGCGATGACGGTGGCGAGGGTGGCGTTCATGGCCAGGCGCAGGCCGTGGCATTCGTCGTCTTGGCCGATGGGCACGGTGGTGAGGGTGCCGGGTTCGAAGGTGGCGCCGTCGTCGACGGCGGTGGCGGCGATCTGGGTGATGCGGCCGGTGATCTCTTGCTCGTCGCGGGGGATGCCCGGCCGGGGATGTCGATGTCGCGGGGGACGCGGCGCGCTCCGAACCGGGCGAGCACGAGTTCGTCCTTGACGACGAAGTGCTGCTGGCCGAGTGGGTGGATGCTGAGGCGGTAGAGGAGGCGTTCGAGCAGGTACTCGAGCATGACCTGGTCGGTGAGTGCGCCGGTGGGGCGGGCGAGGTCGCAGGTCGTTGTAGATGCGGCCGGCAGTGGTGTCGCGGGTGGGGCTGGGCATCAGGCGAGGACCGCTTCGATGGCAGGGCGGATGGCGGGCATTCCGCCGAGTTCGCGGGCCGCTCGCTGCCGGTCGGCGACGCCTTGCTGGCCGGTGCGGCGCAGGTACCGGTTGAGTGCGGACAGGGCGAGGGTGCGTCCTTCGGCCCGGCCCACGCATGGCGTCGACGACCGCCCGGACGGCGCTGTAGACCGGTACCGTCTCGCCGGGTGCCACCTCGAAGCGTTCGACCGCGAAGTCGAAGGTGTCGGCGCCGTACTGGGAGAGTTTCGTGGGCGGGTAGCCGATGGCGGGGCGGTGGGAGCCGGGTGGCACGGCGATGTGCACCGGGTGGGGATATCGTCGATCAGTTCGTGCAGGCTCAGGGCGGATTCTCCGCACACCACCGCATGGAGGGCCCTCGTGCAGGCGGCGAGCAGGTCGGGCGGGCGGTGGGCTCGGCGTCGGCGCGCCGGTAGACGCCGCGCGAGAGTTCGTCGATCTCACCTGCCTCCCGGAGCGTCGCCAGGTCGCGCGGAGAAAGTGCGGCGGCGGACGCCGCGCGCGCGGTGAACGTCGGCGGAAGGTGCAAGAGCGGCTGCGGCAGGCGCTCCTCAGAACGAGCTATGAAAACCTACCCATAAAGCCAAGCATGAGTACTTTTAAATGCACATCAGGTTGGCCAGTGCCCGCGCGGCCGCGCTAGCGGCGATCAGGTGCCGGTTGCCTGCTCGGTGAGCGGTACGAGGCCGACGTCGTAGGCGATGATGACGGCGTGGACGCGGTCTCGGGCGTTGATTTTCGCTAGGACCCGGCCGACATGGGTTTT
>Ga0210389_10000558_pt1 | contig 33368 bp, 30 predicted proteins | sample IncBWH28OmetaG_FD_160127 | JGI IMG/M metagenome (GOLD analysis project Ga0210389, IMG submission 160127) | Forest soil microbial communities from Barre Woods Harvard Forest LTER site, Petersham, Massachusetts, United States - Inc-BW-H-28-O ... | reverse complement strand
TCATTCGCGTAACTCGCCCAGATCCCTCATGGTCATTCGCGTAACGCACCCGCATCCCTCATGGTCATTCGCGTAACGCACCCGCATCCCTCATGGTCATTCGCGTAACCCACCCACATCCCTCATGATCACGGGTCGTTTACGCAAAACGCCGGATCGAGGCCGTTCGCTCCGCCGGATTTATAATGAAATATAGTGATCAAACTCGCATTCCGGGATACCATTCCGGGGTATGGGGTTCATGATCACGGGTCGGACATGCCGATATATGGCACGAGTGACCCGTGATCACGGCAGCGGCGCCCTCCGGGTACCTTCGGGAGCGCTTGAGCACCCGATATAGGCGGATTTATCCGGGCAGGGAAGTCGGCTTCGGCGGCCGGGAGGGCCCTCGCGGCACTAACGACCCATGGAAAGAGCCTTGACTGCCCGCGTAACCGGCCGGGGTGGGCCGGTCGATGGGTGTTCGCCAACCGGTTTGAACAGGGAGGCGGGTACGGACTACGGTTGAGGTAGGCCGTGACTGGCGTCAGGTGGAGCACCACCGGGGAGCGGCCGCCCCCGGCTTGAGTCGGGGTATCAGCCGCACGCCTGGGCGGACTCTATTATGTGATGTCGCCTGCGAGGAGCCCGTTTATGAGCAACACGGCCAGCGAAGTGCCGCAGTCACCCGCCGCCACCGAGTCCAAGTCCGCCGCGGTCGCCTTCAGCGCCGCGCTGGAGACCATCGCCGCCGTTGAGCCGAGCGTCGCCGCCGCCATCGTCGGTGAACTCGCGTCGCAGCGGCGCCAGCTCAAGCTAATCGCGTCTGAGAACTACGCCTCGCCCGCCGTCCTGCTGGCGATGGGCAACTGGATGTCGGACAAGTACGCCGAGGGCACCGTCGGCCACCGTTTCTACGCCGGCTGCGAGTATGTGGACAAGGTCGAGCAGATCGCGTCCGACCACGCCAAGGCCCTGTTCGGCGCGGACCACGCTTATGTGCAGCCGCACTCGGGCATCGACGCCAACCTCGTCGGTTTCTGGGCGATCCTGGCCAAGCGGGTAGAGGAGCCGGCCCTGGTCAAGGCCGGGGTCAAGAACGTCAACGACCTCACCGACGCGGACTGGGCCGAGCTACGCCAGGCCTTCAACAACCAGCGCATGCTCGGCATGTCCCTGGACGCCGGCGGCCACCTCACCCACGGGTTCCGGCCGAACATCTCGGGCAAGCTCTTCGATCAGGCCAGTTACGGCTCCGACCCGGAGACCGGCCTCATCGACTACGACGCGCTGCGGGCCCAGGCCCGGGAGTTCAAGCCGCTCATCCTGCTCGCCGGGTACTCCGCCTACCCGCGCACCCCGAACTTCCGGATCCTGCGCGAGATCGCCGACGAGGTCGGCGCCACCTTCATGGTCGACATGGCGCACTTCGCCGGCCTCGTCGCGGGCGGCGTGCTTAGCGGCGACCTCAACCCGGTGCCGCACGCCCACGTGGTCACCTCGACCACGCACAAGTCGCTGCGCGGCCCCCGCGGCGGGTTCGTGCTCTGCACCGACGAGTACGCCCCGTACGTCGACAAGGGCTGCCCGATGGTGCTCGGCGGTCCGCTGGGACACGTGATGGCGGCCAAGGCGGTCGCGTTCGCCGAGGCCCGGCAGCCCGCGTTCGCCGACTACGCGGCCGCGATCCTCACGAACGCCGTCGCCCTGGCCGAGGGCCTGACCAAGCGGGGCGTGCGCCTCGTGACCGGCGGCACCAGCAACCACATCGTGCTCATGGACGTGGAGACCAGCTTCGGGCTGACCGGCCGGCAGGCGGAGTCCGCGCTGCTGGACGCCGGGGTGGTCACCAACCGCAACAGCATTCCGCGTGACCCGAACGGCGCCTGGTACACCTCGGGCGTCCGCCTGGGCACGCCGGCGCTGACCACGCTCGGCTTCGGCCCGGACGAACACGACGAGATCGCGGACATCATCACGACCGCGCTGCGCGCCACCACCCCGGCGACCGAGACGGCCAAGGCCAAGTACGTCATCGATGAGCAGGTCGCGGCGGCGTGCCGCCAGCGCTCGGCCGGTTTGCTGGCACGCCACCCGCTCTACCCGGGCATCGAACTCTGACCGGCCCGGGCACCGCGGATCCGTGACGGAGGGGGACGAAAACCCCGGCCCCCTGGCCGCGGGAGGTCGGCGGCGGCTTACGGTAGGGGAATGGATGACAAGGAGATCCTCAGCCGCATCAGCGGGCTGATCGAGACCGAACATGAACTCCGCCAGTCGCTGGCGGCCGGCGAGCTCAGTTCGGAACAGGAAAGGGACCGTCTGCGTTCTGCGGAAGAGGCGCTCGATCAGTGCTGGGATCTGCTGCGCCAGCGGCGCGCGCGCCGCGAATACGGGGAGAGCCCGGATAGCGCTGCGGCACGCCCGACCGCCGAGGTGGAGGGCTACCAGCAGTAGCCGCCGGGGGCTTTTTTCCGGTAGTGACGGACGGGCACGTAAGCGAAGGAGCATCGTGCGTATCGCGAGGTTCGCCAAGGGTGATGGTGTCGCCTACGGCGTCGTGGAAGGTGAGTCGGGCGCGGGGCAGGCGATCGCGGAACTGTTCGGGCACCCGTTCGGCATCGACCCGGCGGGCGTGCGGTTCACGGGGGAGCGCTACCCGCTGGCCGAGGTACGGCTGCTGGCCCCGGTGCTGCCGAGCAAGGTAGTCGCGGTCGGCAATAACTACGCAGGACACGCACATGAGATGGGCTCTGAGCCCTCGGAAGAGCCAGTTCTCTTCCTGAAGCCGTCGACGTCGGTGACGGGGCCAGGAGACCGGATCGCCTACCCGGTGAAGATCACCGACCGGGTGGACTACGAGGGCGAACTGGCGGTCATCATCGGGCGGCTGTGCCGCGACGTGCCGAAGGAGCGTGCCGAAGACGTCATCTTCGGCTACACGTGCGCGAACGACGTGACGGCCAGGGACCTCCAGGCGCGCGACGGGCAATGGACGCGGGCGAAGGGATTCGACACGTTCTGCCCGCTCGGGCCGTGGATGGAAACCGGGACGAATCCTACCGATCTCGGCATCACGACCACAGTGAACGGCGATGTCCGCCAGCACGCGCGGACCTCGGAACTGCTGTGGGACGTGCCGTCGCTGATCGCCTACGTGTCGTCGGTGATGACTCTCCTGCCCGGTGACGTGCTGCTCACCGGGACGCCCGAGGGCGTCGGGCCGCTGACTGACGGGGACGAAGTGGCGGTGACCGTCGAGTCCATCGGGACGCTGACCAACCGGGTGGAGCTCAGGGACTGAATCGCTTAGCACGACGGCGGTTAGCATGACGACGGCCCCCGCCCGCAATGGGCGCCGGGGGCCGTCGTCGCATACGGCGTGCTAGGCCGGGAAGTGCTCCCGCAAGTGCCGCAGCTGGCGCTCGCCGTGCAGGCGGGGCACGTCGTGCCCGCTGAACGGGTGGACGGCGATGTCCTTGCCCGCCGTGATCTCGTTGTAGGCGGCGAACACCGTGGACGGCGGGCAGACCATGTCCATGAGGCCGGTGCTGACGAGGGTCGTGGCGGTGACCCGGCGCGCGAGCAGGGCGCAGTCGATGTAGCGCAGGGTGTTGAGCGTGACGTCCACCAGGTCCACATGCTGCGCCAGGAATTCGGCTATTTCGGTATACGGCGCGCTCGGCGCGAACGTGACGGCCCGCTGGATGTCGCAGAGGAACGGGACGTCGGCGTGGCATACCGCCACGTTCTCCCGCTGGAGAGCGGCCGCGGCCAGCGAGAGCCCGCCGCCCTGGCTGGCGCCGCCGACGGCGACCGGCGCCCCGCCGGACAGCTCGAGCGCCGCGTCCACGGCCAGCGCCGCGTCCGTGAACAGGCGCGTGTAGTAGTAGTCCTCGGGAGTGGTGACGCCGCGGGTCATCACCAGGGAGTTCTCCGGGCCGGTGCCCTGCCCGGCGCTGTCGGCGGTCGCCCCGGGCGACCAGCGCCCGCCCTGGCCGCGGGTATCCATGACGAGGACTCCGTAGCCGGCCGCGGGCAGCAGCACGTGCTCCGTCGGCAGTCCCCGCCCGCCGCCGTAGCCGATGAAGCGCACCATGATCTTGCCCGCGCTGGCGGCGTCGGGCGGCTTGATGTACCACGCCTTGATCCGGTCCCCGCCCGCGCCGGAGAACTCGGCGTCGTAGACCTCGAGCGGCCCGTACAGGCCGGGCTCGTGCCGGGTCAGCTGCAGCGGCTTGGCGAGCGCCCGCGCGGTCGCCAGGCGCTCGGCCCACCAGTCGTCAAGGCCGACGGGCTCCTCCGTCGTGGTCCGGTACTCTCGCAGCTTGTCTAGTGGCAGGTCAAAGTGCGGCATAACCCCGCCTTCTTCGCGGACGGCATGATTTCACAGACCATTATCCCGAAACGTCCAAGGTTCACCCCATCGGTCACCTCATCGCCGTCCAGCGTAACGAGCGTGCCGCGGAAGTCGCCGCCGTCGATGAGCGGCTTGACGGTCACGGGCTCGGCGGCGTGGCTGGTGAGGACGGCGAACCGGGCACCGTCGTCGCGGATCAGCAGGTCGCAGGTGACCTGCGGATCGGTGACCGTGACGTGGCGGCGGACGCCGGCGTCCGTGGCCAGCGCGCCGTACAGTGCGACGAGCGGGTCGGTGTCGGCGCGGGGCGTGACGGCCGCCATGTACTCCAGCGGATACGTGCACAGGATCAGCGAGCCCGCGCCCTTGGCCTTGCGCAGCAGCGCGGGGCGGCCGTGCGCGTCGGTCGCGATGACCTCGGCCGCGACGGGCTCGACGGGGAGGTAGGACCGGCTGTGCTGGCTGCCGGCGACGCGGAAGGTTAGCGTCGTGCCCTGCGTCAGGCCGCCGAAGTCCCGGGTGAACGTGAACTGGACGATCTCATCCTGGATGCGGTCGGTGAGGCCGACGTCGAGCTGGTGTCGGACGCCGAACAGGTCATTCATCCGGCCGTAGGACGGGCCGCGGTGCCAGGCGACGTCGCCGGCGGAGTAGGAGACGTAGACGCAGGCGCCGTCGTCCGCGAGCTGCTCGAGGGAGCTGGCGGTCGTCGCGAGGACCTGCTTGACCGACGGCGCCAGATAGAGCTTCGCGCCCGGCTCGATGCCGGTGGCCTCCCGGGTGAGCTTCGGCGGCAGGTCGGCCAGCCGGGCCGTCAGGTAACTCTGGTGCAGGCCTTTGGAGACCGCGGCCGGAGAGTCCGGCGACGTGAAGGGGTAGGCGGTGTCGAGGTAGGAGGACACGATCAGGGCGGTGTCGGTGTCGGCGCGGTCGCACCGGCCGAAGTCCATCCGCTCGAGCGTCCTGGCGAACGCCTTCATCTCCCTCAGCGTCTCCTTGGGCGTGCCGCTGGCGTCGGTGAGGCCGAAGTTCAGCTCGAACGCGTGGTGCAGGTACGGTTCCTGCGTCGGCAGGGCGAAGTCGGTGTTGTTCCACCCGATCCACCCGGTCGAGCCGGCGAGCAGCGTGTTCCACAGCACGTGCCGGTAGTAGACGGCGGCGTTGGCCTCGGACGCGAAGTCGCTGCTGACGCCGAACTCCTCCATGATGACCGGCAGGCCGAACGTACCGGACAGCTCACAGGCCATGGCGGCGGCGTAGCGCTGGCGGACCGGGTCGTCGCCGACGGGGTAGGTGTGCGGCCCCAGGAAGTCCGTGATCTCCGCTATGTCGGTCAGGCGGAAGCCGTTGTCGCGGCCGCTGACCTCAATGCCCCAGGCGCCGTCGCCGAGCGAGAACGGGTGGTGCCCGCCCGCCGCGCGCACCGCGTTCTTGATGATCCGCGCCCAGGCGGCGACGGTCTCGTGTTCGGTGTCGTCACCGCCGTAGATCGGCATCTCGTTGGAGACGAGCCACCCCGCGACGGCCGGGTGGTCCTTGAAGCGGCGCGTCATCTCGCCGGCGAACCACGCCTGGCGGTCGACCAGCCACACGTCCTTGTACAGGTGGCGGCCGTCCCGCCATGCGGGGTCCCAGTTCTCGCCCGACATGTGGCCGACGATGAAGGTCGGGATGGTACTGAGGTGCTGTTCCGCGTGCCGGTCGAGAAAGTCGGCGAAGCGGGCGACCATCGTCTCGTCGATCTGGTCGGGCGCCGGCATGAAGTCCGGCCAGTAGAAGAACGACCGGGTCATGGTCAGGCCATGGCTGGCGAGGACCGAGAGCTCCTGCCGGATGAGCTCGGGATCGTACGAGCGCCACATCAGCGGGCCGCCCGCCCGTGACCAGAAATTGGCGCCGATCCAGTTGGCCGGCCTGCCGTCTTTGGTGATTCTCGGGGTGTTCCTGCGCACCAGGCGATCGAATCACTTTACCGGTTTAGCGTCAAGTGTGACTATTGTTGGCCAGGTGAGACGTCCGACTATCACGGATATCGCGGAACGGGCCGGAGTGACCAAGGCCGCGGTGTCCTTCGCGCTGAACGGCCAGCCAGGAGTATCCGCGGCGACGCGTGAACGCATCCTGGCGATCGCCGAGGAAATCGGCTTCCAGCCGAACAGCGCCGCCCGCGCGCTGACCGCCGGGCGGGCGGGCGCGTTCGGGTTCATCCTGGACCGCCCGGCCCGCACGCTCGGCATCGAGCCGTACTTCATGCAGCTGATCTCGGGTATCCAGTCCGAGCTGTCGGGGCACCACGTCACCCTGGTGTTCACCCTGGCCGAGGACCAGGACGACGAGATCGAGATGTACCGGCAATGGTGGGCGCAGGGCCGGGTGGACGGCGTTTTCGTGGTCGACCTCCAGGTGAGCGACCGCCGTATCGCCGTGCTCGAGAAGCTGAACATGCCCGCGGTGGTGGTGGGCACGCCGCGCGGATCCGGTTCGCTGCCCGCGGTCTGGCAGGACGACAGCGGCGCCGTGGAGACGGTGATCCGGCACCTGGCCGGACTGGGCCACCAGCGGGTCGCCCGGGTCGGCGGCTTCGGCAAGTACTGGCACTCGGCGCTGCGGAAACAGGCGTTCGCCGACGTCGCCGCGCGGGCCGGCCTGGAGGCGCTCTCGGTTGAGGGGGACTACTCGGCCGAGTTCGGCGGGGAAGCCACGCGCTCGCTGCTGCGATCTGCGTCGCCGCCGACCGCCATCCTGTACGACAGCGACGTGATGGCGGTCGCGGGGCTGGGCATGGCGCAGCGCCTGGGCGTTAGCGTCCCGTCCGGTCTTTCGCTGGTCTCGTGGGACGACTCGGTGCTCTGCGAGCTCACCAACCCGGCCGTGACCGCGCTGCACCGCGACATCGCCGCCGCCGGCGCGACCGCCGCGCGCGTGCTCCGGGAGATGACGGCCGGCGGCGCCCCCGCGAACGTCGCCGAACCCGCCCCCGAATTCGTCATCCGGGAAAGCACGGGCCCTGCCGCCGCCCCGGCGAGTCTCTGCTGATTCCCCGGGCCGGGCAACGTTGTCGTGCCCGGATCCGTCTCGCGTTGGCGGCACGTGCTGGAGTCCGGTAGACTCCTTCCGCGCGCCACGGTAGCGCACAACCCTTGGGGTATGGGGTAATTGGCAGCCCGACAGGTTCTGGCCCTGTTAGTCTAGGTTCGAGTCCTGGTACCCCAGCGTTTTATCTGGCACGGATGCTCTAATCTGGCATCCGTGCCAGAGCTCTTTTATGCCACTGGTCTTTATTCGCGGGTGGCGCCGTGCTGATCAAGGCTTGCCTCAATGGCGGTACTCCCCGCGCGGAGCACCCGGCCGTGCCGCTGACGCCCGTCGAACTCGCCGATTCGGCGCGTGCGGCGCGGGACGCGGGCGCGGGAGCGATCCACATCCATCCGCGAGACGCGTCCGGGGCGCAGACCCTGCGAGCTAGGTACGTGCTCCCCGCCGTGGCGGCCGTCCGCGCGGCCACAGGGCTTCCTGTCGGCGTGACGACCGGAATCTGGGTCGTGGACGGGGACGTGGACCGTCGTCTCGCCCTGATCGCGGAATGGGCCGGGCCGGACCATCCGGATTTCGCGTCCGTCAACATGAACGAGCCCGGGACGGACGGGCTCGCGGACTTGCTCACGAGCCTCGGCGTCGCGATTGAGGCCGGCGTCTGGACCGCCGACGATGCCCGGCTGCTGGCGGCCAGCACGTTCGCGGACCGGATCTTGCGGGCGCTGATCGAACCGGTCGATCGGACCCCGCGCGACGCGGTCGAGACCTCGCTGGAGGCGTCGGCGGAACTGGACCGGCTCGGCATCGGCGCTCCGCAGCTGCATCACGGCAACGGCCCGGCCACCTGGGAAGTGATCAAGGCGGCGGCCAGCCGTGGCTACGACATCCGGGTGGGACTCGAGGACACGACCGTCCTGCCGGACGGGACAACCGCGGCCGGGAACGGCGAGCTGATAGCGGCGGCGGTACGCCTGATCGAGTCTGCCTGACTCGTCGCTGTCCAAATCCGGCGTCCAATCGGGTCGCTCTCCGAACGGGCCGACACGAATTCTGTATGCAAGATGGGTGGCTTTTCGGCTGCTATACCGGGCTGCCGGGTTCCCGGGCCGCCAGGGCCCGCGGCCGCGCTCGTGTTGGCCGCACACGGCGAGAGGCGGTATGGTGTACCTCGCCGGGAACGAACGAGTCTCCGGCAAAATCACGGACAGCGTGCGGTAGGCTTCCTCATCGTGCGCAACGCTCGGCCCCGTCGTCTAGAGGCCTAGGACGCCGCCCTCTCAAGGCGGTAACGCCGGTTCGAATCCGGTCGGGGCTACGTTAGCCGAGTCGAGGCAGGCAAGGTTTGTTAATACCTTGCCTGCCTCGCTTCATGATGGCTTCTTCCCCCGTCATCTGTCGGATCTCTTCTCGCGCCGGCACGTTCCAGCCCCCGGGCCTGGTCGTGACGACACCCGGCGCCGGGCCACGAGCGTGTTCCAGCCCGCGGCGAAGCCGGGACGGCGGGGTCCGCTGGTTATCGCGAGCCGTTGGTCCGCCGATGAAGGCAGCATGCGCCACGGGAAACCAGCGAGGCATCACCCCAGTAGTGTGAGTTCACGTAACGTCACTGCTTGGTAAGCCGAGGTCATCGACGAAGCTGAAGATCATGAGGAAACCCTCAGAAACCCGGCATCTTCGCCTGATGTTCCCTCAGGGATGTGTCAAGGTTCGCGGCCGATGCTTCTCGTGTAGGCATCGCCAAGTCGCGACAGGATCGGGGTAGCAGCGGAATGAGTGAGCCATTCGCCCAGTACTCGTACGGGCAGTACCCAGTACCTGAGCCGCCACGTCGGCGGGGGCGGCACGCGCTCGGGCTGACCGCTACCGCCGTGCTCGCGCTGGCCGTGGGCGCCGGGGCGGGCGTCGCCCTGACCAACAGCGATTCGCCGGCCGGCACGACGGCGACGTCGGAGTCGACGGCGAACCCGGCGAAGATCGCCAGCAAGATCGATCCTGGCCTAGTCGACATCGCCGCGTCGGTCGCGTACCAGAACGCCACGGACTTCGGCACCGGCATCGTCCTCACCTCCAACGGTGAGGTGCTGACCAACAACCACGTGATCAACGGCGCGAGTTCCATCAGCGTCACCGACATCGGCACCGGCAAGACCTACAAGGCGACCGTGGTCGGCTACGACGAGAGCAAGGACGTCGCGGTGCTGCAGCTGTCCGGCGCGTCCGGCCTGACCACCGCGCCCATCGGCGATTCGTCCACGGTGAAGGTCGGCCAGAGCGTGGTGGGCATCGGCAACGCGGGCGGCGCGGGCGGCACGCCGTCGGTCGCCGCGGGCACGGTTACCGCGCTCGGCCAGTCGATCCCCGCGACTGACGAGAGCACCGGCACCACCGAGCACCTCACCGGGATGATCGAGACGAACGCCGACATCCAGCCCGGCGACTCCGGCGGCCCGCTCGTCAACGCCAACGGCCAGGTGATCGGCATGGACACGGCCGCCTCCTCCGGCTACCAGTTCGGCAGCCCGGACGGCGGCGGCAGCACCGGGAACGGCTCGTCGGGCTCCGGCCAGGAGAGCCAGACCCAGGGCTTCTCGATCCCGATCAACACGGCTCTGTCGGTCGCCCGCGAGATCGAGGCCGGCCAGGCTTCGTCGACCGTGCACATCGGCGAGACGGCCTTCCTCGGCATCGCCGTGGCACCGTCCAGCTACCAGACGTCAGCCGGCGTGACGATCGAGGGAGCCGAGCCTGGCACCCCGGCCTACTCCGCCGGCCTGAGCGAGGACGACGTGATCACCTCGGTCGCCGGCCACCAGGTCAGCTCGGACGCGGACATCCAGCAGGTGCTTGAGGGCTACCACCCCGGCGACAAGATCAGCATCGCCTGGACCAACGCCAACGGCGGTTCCCAGAACGCGACCGTGACGCTGGCGAACGGCCCGGCGGCCTGACGGGGGCTTTCTGCAGCACGGCTTCTCCGGTCGCGTGGCCGGGCCCCGGGATCGCCCGGCGGCCCGGCCACGAGGCTTAGGAGGCGGCTGGCACGAAGACTCCCGGCGGGGAGGGGACCAGCAGATCGCGCGTGGTCTCCAGGGCCCATTCGTCCAGCTGGTCCAGGGCGTCGCTGCTGGCACGCAGGCCACCGTAGTCACGGACGACGGCGGCCCAGTCCGCGCGGCGCTCGACGCCCGGGCGCAGCATCAGGCAGTCCGGGTCGTTGACCCAGAAGCGGCCGTGCTGCCAGGCGCGGGCGAGGACGTTGCGCGCCGCGTTCCGCTGTGAGGGTGTCGTCGGATGCGACCGCAGCTCCGGCTCGTACGACGCGGCGATATCCGGCCCGATCCGCATCGCGTCGACGAAGCCCACGGCGGGCAGCAGCGGCGCCCCGCACCCGACCAGCAGCGCGTCCGGCCCGATCGCCGTGCGGATGAGCCGCAGCCCGTCCTGGTAGGCCGTCGCACCAGGCACGGGGGAGTACCGCATTCCGTCGTAGGCGCCGGCGTAGCAGAAGTCGATCTTGAAGTAGTCGACTCCCCAGCCTCGCATTGTCTCCATCACGTCGCAGAGGTACCGCGCAGCGCCCGGGTTCGTCAGATCCAGGGCGGCGCAGTCGTCGCGGACCACGTTCCCGGCCCACACCGGCTCGCCGGGGGAACCGGTGCCCGGTTCGCGCACCACCCAGTCCGGGTGCTCGGCGAACAGCCGGCTGGACACGCCGACCAGCCACGGCGCGATCCAGATACCGGCCCGCCGGCCCGCGGCCCGTATCCGGCGGATCGTGCCCGGCAGGTCCGCGTACTTTCCCGACGGGACCAGCCAGTCGCCGGTGCACGCCTGGTAGCCGTCGTCGATCTGGACGATTTCCACGGGCAGGTCCAGCGCCGCCATCGCGTCCACGTTCTGGAGGATGTCCCCTTCGGTGGCGCGCTCGAAGTACTGGTACCACGAGCACCAGACGGGCGGAACCGGGCGTCGCGTGACCGGCCGCCCGGCGGCGAACTCGTCCGCCCAGGCGGCCAGGGCGGCGGGTATGCCGTCCGAGACCAGGGAACGTCGCGTGACGTTGGAGGTGTCGGCCGTGACCGACAGGACCCGGTCGCGGAGCGCGGCCTGGATCACCGGCACACCCTCCGGCAGGCCCGGCGGCGCCCCGAACACGCGCACCGGGGACCCGTCACCGGGATCGACGGCCAGCAGGCCCGCGCCCTCGAACACGCCCGGCGGCGCTGCCCGCCGGTACTGGCAGTCGATCGCCAGCGAGTCCGGGCGGCTGACAGGCGGCGGCGGATCGGTCACCGGACGGACGCCGGCTTCGCTCCACGACTGCCAGCCTTCCGCGTACACCCGGGCACGCGCGGGATCCACCGGTACGGTGGCTATCTCCTCCATTACTTCCATGCCGCCTCTTCGGGGTCTGGATGGTGGCTTAGCACGGGTAGTTCGTGACGTGCTGCTTCTCACTACCCGCGTAACGACCGGTGGCCGGTCGGGTGGTGTGGTGGTTAGCCTGCTTTCGTGGTGGACTCGACCGCGGACGGGGCGTGGAGCCAGCACAAGGCATGATGCGGTTCGGCGCCCGCGACCGGAGTCGCGCCGTTGACCGACGCGGAACCGGTGGCCAGGGCGTCTGGCGGCGCGGTCGCGCACACGTCCATCGCGTGCGGGCAGCGCAGCCGGAACCGGCAGCCGTCACCGAGCAGGATCTCCCGGCGCTCCGCCTCGGTCCCGCCCGTGCCCTCCGCCGTGCCCGCCACCTGCTCGGCCGCCGCCCGCGCGGCCGCGCGGGCGGCTTCGCGGGCCCGGCGGGCCTCGACCAGTTGGGCCCGGGGCATCCCCGGGTTGGGCGCGGCGGCGGCGAGTAGCTGCGTGTACGGGTGGGCCGGCCGCAGGATCACGTCGTCGGCCGGCCCGTACTCCACGATCTGGCCGCGGTACATCACCATGATCCGCGACGAGAAGTGCCTGGCGGTCGCCAGGTCGTGGGTGACGTACAGCAGCGCGAGGTTGCGCTCGCGCTTGAGCCGGTCGAGCAGGTTGAGGATCTCCAGCCGGATGGACACGTCCAGCATGGACACCGGCTCGTCGGCCAGCAGCACGTCCGGTGCCGACGCCAGCGCCCGTGCGATCGCGACCCGCTGCCGCTGCCCGCCGGACAGTTCGTGCGGGTGCTTGCGGGCGACCTCGGACGCCGGCGTGAGGTTGACCGATTCGAGCAGCTCGATGACCATCTCCGACATCCGTGCCCGGCTGACGCCCGGGTGCAGGCGGAGCAAGGGACGTGACAGGTGGTAGTGGATCGTGTGCATCGGGTTGAGCGATGCGAACGGATCCTGGAAGATGAGCTGCACCCGCTTGCGGTACGCCCGCAGCCCGCGGCCGTGCCGGCCGGCGGGCGCCCCGTCCAGCAGGACCGCGCCCGACGTGGGCTTGGTGAGCTGGCCGAGCGCGCGGACGATGGTCGACTTGCCGCTGCCGCTCTCGCCGACGAGCGCCAGCGTCTCGCCTTTCTCCAGCCGCAGCGAGCAGCTGTCGACCGCGCGGAGCGTATCGCCGCCCCGCTGCCGGAACTCGACCACGAGGTCTCGCGCCTCGAGCACGCTCATGATTCACCTCCGGTGACCGGGACGGATGCCGTGGCATAGGCGGAGTCGTGCAGGTGGCACGCGGCCAGCCAGCCGGATTCCCCCGGGATCTCGCGCAGGACCGGCGGTACCGTCGTGCACGGACCGAAGGCCGCCGGGCAGCGCGGCGCGAACGGGCATCCGGCGAAGTCTTCCCGCAGGTCGGGCGGGCTTCCCGGGATGCCGCGCAGCTCGCGCCGCTGCCCGCGCATGTCCGGGAACGAGCCGAGCAGGCCCTGCGTGTACGGGTGCTTCGGGTCGGTGGCGACGCGCTCGGCGGGCGCGTACTCGACGAACTGGCCGGCGTACATGACCGCCAGCCGGTCGCTGACCTCGAGCAGCAGTGACATGTCGTGCGTGATGAAGATGACGGTGAACCCGAGTTCCTCGCGCAGCCGCTCGATCTCGTCGAGGATCTCCCGCTGCACGACGACGTCGAGGGCGGTCGTCGGCTCGTCCATGATGACGAGCTCGGGCTCGAGCGCGAGCGCCATGGCGATCACGACCCGCTGGCGCATCCCGCCGGACAGCTCGTGCGGGAAGCTGCGTACCCGGTCGGGGTCGATGCCGACCTTGGCCAGCAGCTCACGCGCCCGGCGGTCGCGCGCGGCGGCGTCCATCTCGGGGGCGTGCGCGGTGAAGATGTCGCCGAACTGACGGCCTATGCTGGTCACCGGGTTCAGCGCGTTCATCGCGCTCTGGAACACCATGGAGACCTTGTTCCAGCGAAACGAACGCAGGTCCCGGCCGTCGAGCCCGGCCATGTCGTGCGCGGCGCCGTCGGCGCTGGTGAAGGTGACCGCGCCGCCGGACAGGCCCGCGGGCGGGCGGAGCAGTTTCGCGAGGGCGTAGGCGAGTGTCGACTTGCCGGATCCGCTCTCGCCGGCGATCCCGAGCACTTCGCCGCGTCGCAGCTCGAAGCTGACCTCGCGGACCGCGCGGGTGGGGCGGGCGCCGGCGTACTCGACGCTGACGTGCTCGGCGCGGAGGATGATGTCATTCACGCGACCATCGCCTCTGTCCCCGCCTTGGCCGCCGCGCGTTCCCCGCGCCCTGGCCGGTACACGCGCAGCCGCGGGTTGAGGAGCTCGTCGAGGCTGAAGTTGATCAGGGCCAGGCCCATGCCGAGCACCGCGATGCACAGGCCGGGCGGCACGAACCACCACCAGGCGCCGCTGGACATGGCGCCGTCGTTCTGGGCGAAGTACAAGATCGTCCCCCAGGTGAGCTGGTCCGGGCTGGCCAGGCCGAGGAAGGCGAGGCCCGCCTGGGTGAGGATCGCGAAGATCATCGAGAAGATGAACTGCGAGACGATGATGGGCAGCTCGTTCGGCAGGATCTCGAAGAAGATGATCCGCCAGGCCCCGTCACCGCTGGCCTTCGCAGCCAGCACGTACTCGCGGTTGCGCACGGACAGCGTCTGCGCCCGGAGCACGCGGGCCGAAGCGGCCCAGCTGACGAACGCGATCACCAGCACCATCGGCCACACGCCGGTGGCGCGCACGAACGAGGCGATCACGATGATCAGCGGCAGCGCGGGGATGACGAGGACCACGTTGGACAGCAGGGACAGCGCCTCGTCGATCAGCCCCCCGGCGTAACCGCCGCCGATGCCGATCACGATCGAGATGATCGTCGCCAGCAGGCCCGCGCCCGCGCCGATCTCCAGCGTGGCACCGGCGCCGTGCACGACCTGGGCGAGCACGTCCTGCCCGAGTTGCGTCGTGCCGAGCCAGTGGGCGCCCGACGGCGGCTGCCATTCGGCCTTGCTGAACGCGTTCGGGTTGCCGGCCAGGAACGGGCCGATTACCGCCACGAGCACGAAGAACAGCACGATGCCGCCCCCGGTGAGCAGGCGGCCGGACCGTAGCGCTCTCATGATTCACCTCCGATCCGCGTGCGCGGGTCGATGAACCCGTACAGCAGGTCGACGAGCAGGTTGGCGCCGAGCACGGCGAGCGTGATGACCAGGAAGATGCCCTGCATGAGGGGGTAGTCGTCGTTGGTGACGGCCTGGTAGAGGACGTTGCCGATGCCCGGGTAGTTGAAGACCTGTTCCATCACGATCGACCCGCTGACCACGAAGCCGAGGGAGATCGCGAAACCGGACACGCTCGGCAGCACCGCGTTGCGGGCGGCGTAGCCGATCATCACCTTGCGCGGCTTCAGCCCCTTGGCCTCGGCGGCGACCACGTAGTCATCGGACAGGGTGGACACCATCATGTTCCGCATGCCGAGCAGCCAGCCCCCGATGGAGCTGATCACGATCGTCAGCGCGGGCAGGATCGAGTGCTGGACGGCCGAGCCGATGAACTGCCCGTTGAACCCGATCGTGTCGAGCGGGTTGTACCCGCCGGAGGACGGGAGCAGCGACAGCACCTGCGTGAACAGGTAGACCAGCAGCAGCGCCAGCCAGAAGTACGGCATCGCCGTGAGGAACGTGGTAGCCGGCACCAGGCTGTCCAGCCAGGTGCCGCGCTTCCAGCCGGCCAGCACGCCGAGCGCGATGCCGACGATGAAGCTGATCACCGTCGCCAGCCCCACCAGCAGGATCGTCCACAGGATCGATTGCCGGATGACGGTGGCCACCGGGACCGGGAACTCGTACACCGACAGGCCGAGCTGCAGGTGGGCGAGGCTGTCCAGGTACTGCCAGTACTGGCTGAATATCGAGCCGTGGCCGAGGCCGAGCAGCTTGGTCAGGGTGGCGGCCTCGCCGGGTGGCACCGTCCCGAAGTGGGCCTGGTGCGCCATGATGATCTCGACCGGGTTGCCGGGGATGAGCCGCGGCAGGAAGAAGTTCAGCGTGATCGCCGCCCAGGCGGCCACCACGTAGAACACGAGCTTGCGGCCGAGGTAGCGGGCAGCCGCGGCGGTACGCGGGCGCGGCCGCGCCCGGCGGGACACCGTGGTGGTGCTCCCGCCGGGCGGAATGACAGCGGTCGCCGTCATCGTGCTACTTCGCCGGGGTGGGGGACAGGCGGTCGGCGACCCAGCCGTCGTCGGGCGATAGCCAGATCGCGGGTGCCGCCCAAGGGTTAGACGAGGTCGGCCAGCCGCTCACCTGGTTGCTGTTGAACTCGACCTCGTCTTGCGCTTCCATCAGCGGGATGTCCGGCAGCTGCGAGGCGAAGATCGACTCGATCTTGTAGAACGCCTGATTCTGCGTCGCGGTGCTGGTCGTGCTCCCGATGGTGTTCAGCAGGCCGTCGACCTGCGGGTTGTCGTAGCGGCCGAAGTTGCCGATGACCTCGCTGGTGCCCAGCGGCCTGGTCACCTCGCTGTCGATCAGGTTGTAGTAGAACGAGTACGGGTTCGGGGTGTAGCCGGCGCTGCTCAACAGCAGCTGGAAGTTGCCGGTGTCCTGGTCAGACGCCCACACCGAGTACGCCTCGGCGGTGACCATGAGGTTGATGCCCGCGGCCTTCAGCTCGGGCTGGAGGATCTGCACGATGCTCACGTAGTCGGTGTAGGCGGAGACGAGCTTCACGTTGACGGTCAGCGGCTGACCGGACGGTGAGTTGAAGATGCCGTCGGAGCCGAGCTTGTAGCCCGCGGCTTCCAGGACCTTCTTCGCCTGGGACGGGTTGGCGCCGCCGAACGCGGCGCTGGCCGTCTGCGGGCTGGCGACGTCCTTGAAGTTCGGCATCAGCAGGCCCTCGGGGTTGGTGGCCGGCGCGTAGCCGTTGTAGACGCTCTGGCTGATGTAGCTGCGGTCGATCGCGTCGCTGATCGCCTCGCGGACGGGGAGGGAAGTCGTCGGCCCGGTCTTCATGTTCGGTATGAGGTAGTCGACCGCGAGGGGAAGTCGACGAGCTTGTTGCTGGAGTTGCGGGCCAGGTAAGTCTTGTTGACGTTCGGTATGAAGCCGCCGGCCCAGCCGAGCTGGCCCTGCTCGATCGCGGAGTCCATAGTTGTGTTGCTGCTGTAGGTGAGGAACTCGTAGTCCTTCACTTTGGGCAGGCCGGGCATGTAGTAGTGCGGGTTCGCGCTGATCTCGAGTACCTGCGGGTTCACCTTGGCGACCATGTAGGCGCCGGTCGCCACCGGGTTCGGGTCGGTCCACGTCGTCTTGTCGCTGATCTTCGACCAGATGTGCTCGGGCAGCATCCAGGTCTTGCCGGCGATGAAGTACAGGTCCTCATAGACCGACTGGGTGAAGTCGATCGTCACCGTGTACGGCCCGCTGGTGCTGACGCTGGCGATCGGGAGGCCGTAGCTGTTGAAGGCGGTGTTCGACTTGGCCAGGTTGAACGTGTACGCGACGTCGGCGCTGGTGAACGGCTTGCCGTCGTTCCATTTCACGTTGTGCCGGAGCTGGAACGTGATCGACTTCCCGTCAGGGCCCCACTTGTAGCTGGTCGCCAGCCAAGGGGTGACGGTGCCGGCCTGCGCCGTGTCGAAGTACATCAGCGGCTCGTAGATCATGCCAAAGGTCGGGTCCTGCGCGTTCGGCGAGAAGGGGTTGAAGTCCGCCGAGAACGTCGTGCTGTTCCCGAGCGCGGCGGTCACCAGGCCGGTTGCCCCGCTGGACGATCCGCCGGATCCGCCGGATCCCGAACTGCCGCAGGCGGCCAGCACGCCCGCGAGAGCCACCACGGCCATCATCGCGGCGGCCGACCGCGCACGCTTGCGAGTGCGTCCCTTATATATCCACGACATGAAGAAAGCGGTCATCGTAGACACCTTTCTCACGGAAGTCTGATGTGCCGCGATCGAATCACTTTACCGGTTTAGTGTCAAGGTAGTCACTGTATGGGGCAGATGTTGTCACTGGTGGTAACCGCGATGGCTTGCTGCGCTGGCCTTGACGCGCTTTGGCGGCTAATGATCCGCACCCCGGCCGGTGCCTTGTTCGCCGCGGGCGTCTTGTCCTGGCTGGCGGCCGACGCGGGGAGCGTCGAGTGGTGGGACCCGAACAACTACGGCAACGACACGTCGAGCTGCACGACCCCGGACTACGGGTTCGTCACCTCGTCCTCCCCGCCGGTGGCGGCGACACCGTACTACGGGTACCTGCTCGCCTCGGTCCTCGCCCGGCCGTCGCCTTCATCAACCCCGGCTCCGCGGAGACGGTAACGTCGGGGGCCCGCGGGCTGTCCGGCACGCTCAAGACGTCGAGCTACAGTGCCGCGGTCCAGAACGCCGCCAACTCCGACATCGTGACGGGCTCGGTGCCGTCCGCCGCGGCCGGCCACCGGATCACGCTCCCCGCCGAGTCGATGACCATCCCCGAAACCAGCTGACCTGGGCTGCGCCGGGATAACGCGACCGGCCGGTGCGGGACGGGTATCCGTCGCGCACCGGCCGGCTGGGTTTCGCGGGGGCTAACGCGGTGTCAGGACCGGTCCCACGTCACCGAGAAACTGTTGCCGCTGCTGTTGAGGGCGCTGGGCGTCGCCTCGGTGGCGCCCGAGCTGGTGTCCATCGTGATCTGGTCGTCGGTGAACGAGGAGATCGTGCCGGCGGTGGAGCCTTCCGTCACGGCGTCGCTGCTCGCGGTCCAGGTGCTGAACTTGGCCAGCGGGTACACGCCGCTCGAGCCGCTCGGGGCCTCGGCGATCCACTCGGCGCTGCTGTTGGCGTCGCCGGAGGAGGTCTGCGTGGTCGAGAAGCTGTTGGCCGAGTGCGTCGAGTCGGTGACCGCCATGGTGTAGCTGCTGCCGCTGCGGACCACCGAGGCGGTGATCTTGTCACCCGCGGCGACCGATTCCCCGACGACCTGGATGTCGTTGGTCGGATACAGTTCCCACCAGCTGTACTGGTACGTCGAGCCTTCGTAGCACTCGATGAGCGTACCGTCCTGCTCGACCGAGCTGCTGGCGTAGCCGTCGATGCCGACCCAGAACGCGGCGAGTTGCTCCGTGCGGCCCGAGCAGCTGGGGGTGGGCTCGGTCCAGCTCGACGACACCTTGCTGAAGTTGCTGCCGGTGTCGGCGTACCCGGACCAGTTCGTGCTCGTCACGTCGGTCAGGCCCTTGGCCCCGCTCCGGGCGGACCCGACGCGGTGGTTGGCGCTGTGCTGCCCGATCACGAGGTGCTCGATCGCGGCCTTCGCCGCTGTCCTGGCCGCCGCGGCTTGTGTTGCGGCGGGAGCGGCAGCGGTGGTGCTCGCCCCGGCGGCGGTGCCGAGGCCGATGGCCAGGCCCAGTGCCGGTATTGTGGCGGCGAGTGAGTAAGTGAGGAACCGGGGGAGACGTGCGGTCATGGGGAACCTCTCCGTACATGTGACCTTACGTATGGTCACTTGCCGGAGATCGTAACTTTCGCCCGCAGGCCCATCAATAGGTAGTTCCACCTATAAAAAATTACGTTCTACCAAGACCCGGCGTATTCTGACTTATGCAGACATTTCCTGGTTTACGCGGAAAGGCGTCTCGCATTCGGGCCCGTTGATCTCTCACTTCCACTCTTATAACGTCCCGCCCGGGCCTTTAGTGCCACGTCCCACCCCACCCCGGGCACCCCGGGCACTCCGGGCACCCCACCCAGCCGGCTCGAATGCGCAAAAGAACCCGCCAGGGCGTGCTCGAACGCGCATTTGAGCACGCCAAAGAACGTGCTCGAATGCGCAAAAGAGCCCCCAATATGCCAGCGCCGGCGAACAGAACTGCTAGCTAGTGCGTGGTCAGTCCGTGGACGCCGAGGGCGGCGAGGCCCTGCAGGAACAACTGGACGCCAACCGCGGTGAGCAGCACGCCGAGCAGCCGGGACAGGATCTCCAGGACGATGGAGTGCGTGCGGTGCAGCAGGGGCGCGAACACCCACGCGCACGCCAGGTCGACGAAGGCGACCGCGGCGAAGGCGGCATCGACCGTCCACCGTCCGGACCAGCCGTGGGCGGACAGCGACTCCTCGAGCGTCGCGGCCACGCCCAGCGGGCTCACCACGAACGGCAGCAGCATCGCGCGGAACCCGCTGGTCAGCGGATGCTCGGCATCCGCCCCTCCCTCCGCCCCGGAGCCCCCGGAGCCGCCGGAGCCCCCAGAAGGCTCCGCCCCCTCCCCGTCGAAGTGCACGCCCAGCACCAGTCCGACCGCGTACACGAAGAACACCAGGCCGGCGGCCAGTTGCAGTGACGCGCTGCCGATGTGGAAGAACGTCGCGATCAAGGGCGCCGCCAGCGCGCATATGGTTCCCACGATCGCGGCGCCGATGGCCGACAGCATGGCCACCGTCCGCACGGACCGCACGTCCAGCGTCTGCCCCAGCCGCGCGAAGGACAGCAGCACCTTCTGCGGCCCCAGCAGGGCGAGGAAGGTCACGAACATGTCGGCGAGGTTCAGGCTGCCCACCATCCGATGATCCCGCGTGCCAATCCCGGTACCGCCGCGACACGCGGCACCGAGCGTGTATCATCATTGTCGTGTCACGTCGGTGGTATTGGCGCTTTACGCAGGCTCCGGGTGGAGCCGTGCGTGCAGTTCCCGTGCGCTGATACACCACCCGGAGCCAGCCGAGGACGCGGCGAAAACGCCCCGTCCCCAAACGAGGGCGTAGCTGGCTCCCGGTGATGACACGGGCGCGGCGCGCCCGGGAGGAGCAAAAACCCCGATGTCACGCGTGAGTGATACCAGAATCACTGGTTACGAACCGTTGCTGTCCCCTGCCGCTCTGCTACATGAGCTGCCGCTTGACGACGCGTCGGCCCAGATGGTCGAGCGTACGCGCGGCGATGTGCGCGCCGTGCTCGACGGCGAGGACGACCGGCTGCTCGTGATTACCGGTCCGTGCTCGGTCCATGATCCGAAGGCCGCGCTTGAATACGCCGCCCGCCTCGGCGAGTTGCGCCGCCAGTCCGCGGATGAACTGCTGATCGTGATGCGCGTGTATTTCGAGAAGCCGCGCACGGTCACAGGCTGGAAGGGCCTGATCAACGACCCGGGCATGGACGAGAGTTACGACGTGCACCGCGGTCTGCGCACCGCGCGCCGCCTGCTGCTCGACATTACCGGCCAGGGCATGCCGGTCGGCTGCGAGTGGCTTGACCCGATTACGCCGCAGTACATCGCGGACACCGTGACGTGGGGCGCGATTGGCGCGCGGACCACGGAGAGCCAGGTGCACCGACAGCTCGCCTCTGGCCTGTCGATGCCGCTTGGCTTCAAGAACGGGACGGACGGCGACGTGCAGGTGGCGGTGGACGCGTGCCGGGCGAGCGGGACGGGGCACACGTTCTTCGGCGTCACCTCGGCCGGCGCGGCCGCGGTGGTGACGACGAGTGGGAACCCGGACACGCACGTGATCCTGCGCGGCGGCCGGAGCGGTCCCAACTACTCGTTGTCGCACGTCGCGAAGTCGCTCGACCTGATCGAGGCCACCGGCCTGCCGCGCCGCATCATGGTCGACGCGAGCCACGGCAACAGCGGCAAGGACTACCGCCGTCAGCCGGAGGTCGCGAGGTCGCTGGCCGAGCAGATCACGGCGGGCGAGCGGGGCATCGTGGGCGTCATGCTGGAGAGCTTCCTGGTCGGGGGACGTCAGGAGCCGGGCGACCCGGCGACGCTGACCTACGGCCAGAGCGTCACGGACGCGTGCATGGACGTGGAGATGACGGCGGGCGCGCTGCGGACGCTGGCCACCTCGGTGTCGGCTCGTCGCGGCTTGCTGTCCCTTTAATCCATCACGTTCCAGGTATTCCTCCCGGATCACTCCCTCGGCGCCGTGTGGCCGCGATTTCCGTGGTGAAAGCAGCGGAAATCGCGGTCGGCTCCCCCGCTCGGAGGCAGCCGCCGCGACCTGAAACGACCACGGTAGGAATCGACGTGACTGTGGACGGGTGTGGTGGCCGAGAGCGATGCGGTCCGGGGGTGGACACCATAGCCATCGATCAGGAACTAACCGGCGGCGGCCCGGCCGATCCGGCCGGGTATTCCTCCAGCGGCACCTGGTCGGCGGCCCAGGCCTCCAGCACCGGGGTGACGACGCGCCAGCTTTCCTCGGCCTCGTCGCCGCGTATCGACAGCGCGGCGTTCTGGTTCAGCACGTCGGACAGCACGTACGCGTAGGCGGGCAGCGCGGGCGGCGCGAGCCGCGTGGTCAGGGTCAGCGGGCTTACCTCGCCGACGTGCGCCCCGACGCCCGACAGGTCGAGCGCCAGGCCCTCCGGCTCCAGCCCGAACCTGAGCACGTTCGGCGCCGGGCGACCGGCGGGGGCCGACGGCATGTGCGGTACGTCCCGGAAGGTGACCGTCACCTCCTTGTGATCGCGGGCGAGCGCCTTGCCGGTCCGTATCCGGAACTTCGTGCCGAGCCAGCGCCAGTTCTCCAGCTCGAGGCGCACCTCGGCGAACGTCTCGGTGCCCAGGCCGGGGTCCACGCCTACCTCGTCCGCGTAGGCGGGGATGTCGCGGTCGCCGATGCGCCCGGCCGCGTAGCGCGCGCGGCGGGTGTGCCGCGCGGCATCGCCGGCGGTCAGCGGCCGGACCGAGCGCAGCACGTCCACCTTGCGGTCGCGCAGGTCTCGTTCGCCCAGGCTCACCGGCGGCTCCATGGCGACCAGGCACAGCAGTTGCAGGAGGTGATTCTGCACCATGTCCTTCAGCGCGCCCGCGCCGTCGTAGTACGCCGCCCGTCCCTCCAGGGCCAGCGACTCGTCCCAGACGATGTCGATGCTGGCGATGTGCGCGCTGTTCCAGATCGGTTCCAGCAAGCGGTTGGCCAGACGGAAACCGAGCACGTTCTGCACGGTCGTCATAGCGAGGAAATGGTCGACCCGGAACACCTCGCGCTCCGGAAGTGTCGCGGCGAGGAGCCCGTTCAGGCTGACGGCGCTCGCGAGATCCTCCCCGAACGGCTTTTCCAGGACTATGCGGCTGCCCGCGGGCAGCCCGGCGTCGCGCAGTGACGCGACCGCGCTGGGGAAAACCGCGGGCGGCAGCGCGAGGTAGGCGGCGAACGGCCGGTCGCCCGCGACGGCGGCCGCGACGCTCGCCGGGTCGCGAACGTCGGCCTGGCGGTAGTCCGAAGCCGACACCACTGCCTTGCGGTCGGCCGGCGGGAGGTGCGCGGCGTGCCGGTCGAGCTGCGTCGTCATCCAGTCGCGGAATTGCTCGCCGTTCCAGTCCTCGCGTCCGGCGCCGGTCAGCGTGAACCGCTCGCCGAGCAGCCCCGCGGCGTGCAGCGCCGCGAGCCCGGGCAGCAGGAACCGCGCCGTCAGGTCGCCGGTCGCGCCGAAGATAACTAGCCGATCGATCATGGTGATCCCCTTGTTTCGGTCGGGCTCCTGCTCGGTTCAGGACGACAATCGTCACGGCGACCGCGCCTCCCGGGGAGACCCGGAACGCGCGTGCCATCACTAACGCGCGGCGGCCCGCTTGCTGTCGCGTCTGGCCTGCTTGCGGGCCCCTTGGGCGAGCGTCTGGGAACGGTCCCGCTCGCTGGCCGGGTTGCGGAGGGCGCGTTCCCCGGAGCGGGCGGGGGCGTCGGAACCGCGACGGCGCTGGCGTGGCACCGTCTCCTCGGAGCCTGGCCAGTCTTGCTGCCGCGCGCCCCGGGCTAGCTCCAGCCGCTCGGCGCGCAGGGCCGCCGCGGACTCCCTGGCCAGGACCGCGACACGGCGGCTGACCTGCGAAAGGGCGCGTTCGAAGGCCTCGGCCTTCCGTGCGGCGTGGGCGTTCTCCGGCCGTGCCCGGCCGCGGCCGCCTTGTTCGGGCACCTTGGCGCTCGCCGCCCGGCGGTACTGGCTCACGTACTTGTCCCGGGCCCGCCTGATCCGGGTCTCGAGCTGGATGGCGTCGTCTTCGTCGAGTAGCGCGAGCGCGTCCCGGCCGGTCTCCGCGATCAGCAGGTTCTCGTTGTCGTTCAGCACCGCACGCGTCGCTGCGTCCATGCTTAGTCCTTCCCCCGGTCCCAGCACCAGCAACGTACCCAGGTCAGTGGGGATCACCCGTACCCAGCTCATCCCGGCCACGCCGCACCGCGACCGTCTCCACCCACGGCCGAGCCGCCTCGCGGCCGTCTCCATCCACGGCCGCGCCATCCACGGCCGCGCCATCCACGGCCGCGCCATCCACGGCCGCGCCGCCCCCCTCTCCCCGCCGCCGGCACGGGAGTTGGGCGGTTTCCATGGGTCGTTGGTGCCACAGGGCCCCGTGAGGCCTCGAAAAGCAGGTCAGCTGCCCCGATATATCGCCTTATATCACCCGCCGCATCGTCCCGAGTCTGCCCAAGCTGGCACCACTTCCTTGATCATGGGTCATCGATGCCAAATATCGGTACGTCCGACCCGTGATCATGAAATGGATACCCTTGTAGGGGTATCCCGGAATGTTCCAATTAGGGGTGTATTTAGGTATAAGCGGGACGCCATCCGGGCACCAAATCCGCGCCCGGACCCAAATGACCCATGATCTTGACCGCCACGTCGTGCTAGTATCTCGACATCAAGATTCACTACGTGGAGGTTCCTGATGGGGTTCGTATCCGGACTGCACCACGTTCAGCTCGCGGCGCCCGTGGGGAGCGAGCCGCGGATGCGGGAGTTCTTCGCTGGCGTTCTGGGGCTGGCGGAAGCCGACAAACCCGCCGACCTCGCCGCCCGCGGCGGCGCCTGGTTCCGCGGACCGGGATTCGACCTGCACGTCGGGATCGAGAAGGAGTTCGTCCCTGCCCGGAAAGCCCACCCGGCCCTGCTTGTCGACGACCTGGACGCCCTCGCCGCCCGCCTCGCCAAAGCTGGCCACCCGGTGCAGCGTGACAACTTGCTCGTCATCCCCGGCGGCGGCGAATACGCGCACTTCTACGTCAACGACCCCGTCGGCAACCGCCTGGAGTTCCTCCAGCGCGTCGCCTGAGGAGGACTCGAGACGGGTAACCATTGGTGCGCTGGCGCCATCGCACCAATCCGATTGGTGCGATGGCGCAACCGATCCAAACGAACGCGTGGAACCGCCAGCCGAATCTTCAGCCGAACCGGCCAGCGAACTCGTTAGCCCACGAGGGTCTTGACCGCCGCGGTCATCTCCGCCACGGCCTTCTTCGCGTCGGCGAAGTACATGCTCGTCTTCGCGTTCGCGTAGAGCTCGTTGTCGATGCCCGCGTAGCCGGTGCCCATGGATCGCTTCACGACGATGATCGACTTCGCCTGGTCTACGTCGAGGATCGGCATGCCGGAGATGGCCGTGCCGGCGCGGCGGGCGGCGGGGTTCGTCACGTCGTTCGCGCCGATCACCAGCGCCACATCCGCGCGCGGGAACTCGGGGTTGATCTCTTCCATCTCGCGCAGCTGCGGGTACGGCACGTTCGCCTCGGCCAGCAGCACGTTCATGTGCCCGGGCATCCGGCCGGCGACGGGGTGGATCGCGTACGAGACCTCGACACCGTGGTCCTCGAGCACGGAAGCCAGCTCGGCCACCCCGTGCTGCGCTTGAGCGGCGGCGAGGCCGTAGCCGGGGACGATGATCACCTTGGACGCGTAGGCCAGCTGGATCGCCGCGTCGTCCGCGGCGATCGACCGGATCTGCGCGTCGGCCGCGGCCGCGACCGGGAGCGCGCTGTCACCGGTGCCGAAGCCGCCGATGATGATGTTGCCGAGCGACCGGTTCATGGCGTCGGCCATCAGCTTGGTCAAGATGCCGCCGGACGCGCCGACCAGGGCCCCGGCGACGATCAGTGCCCAGTTCGAGATCACGAAGCCGGCCATCGCGACGGCGATGCCGGTGCACGAGTTCAGCAGCGAGATCACGACGGGCATGTCCGCGCCGCCGATCGGGAGCACCATCATCACGCCGAAGGCCAGCGACCCCAGCACGACGATCAGCAGCGCCGGCAGGCTGGCCGTCGTCAGCATGAACCCGGCCGTGCCGATCGTGATCACCGCCAGGGCGATGTTGAGGAGACGGCCGCCCTTGAAGACGATGGGCTGGCCGCTGATCAGGCCCTGCAGCTTGCCGGCCGCGATAATCGACCCGGAAAACGTGACCGAGCCGATGATCACGTCGAGCAGCGTGGTGACCGTCGTGGTGCCGAGCACGCCGCCGTGCGCGGATTCCAGGTTGATGTAGTCGTGTACCGCGACTAGCGCGGCGGCGCCGCCGCCGACCGCGTTGAACATCGACACCAGCTGCGGCATCGCGGTCATCTGCACGGTCCGCGCGGACCATAGTCCGGCCGCCGCGCCGAGCAGGCCGCCGACGATCAGGACGGTCCAGCCGACGGCCGTGACCGTGCCGTCGTGGATCAGCAGGACGAAGGTCGTGATGACCGCGATCACCATGCCCGCGGTCGAGATCTGGTTGCCGCGGCGCGCGGTCGCGGGGGAGTTCATCAGGTGCAGCCCGAAGACGAAGCACGCGGCGACGAGGATGTAGAGCAGCTGGATGTTGGCGGTGAACGTACTCACGACGCGTTGTCCTGGCGCCGCGCCGGAACGGGCTCGCCCGGAACAGCGGGCGCGGCCTTGCGCCGGAACATCTTCAGCATCCGCCCGGTGACCGCGTAGCCGCCGACCACGTTCGCGCCGGCGAAGAAGGCGGCGACGAACGCCAGGATGTAGCCGACCACGTTGTCCGCCGTGACGCCGATGAGCAGGGCGCCGGCGATCACGATGCCGTGCATGGAGTTGGATGCCGACATCAGGGGGGTGTGCAGGGTGGCGGGTACCTTGCCGATGACCTCGATGCCGACGAGCAGCGCGAGGACGAAAATCGTCAGGTCAGTGACCAGGGCAGTCGACATTCAGCTCTCTCCCTCCGGGCCAGCGGCCTCAGGCTCGGCCGGCGCCAGCAGCTTCGCTACCGCCGGGTGGACAACCTTCCCGCCGTGCGCCACGATCACTCCTGCCTGGATCTCGTCGCTGGTGTCGATGGCCAGGTCCCCGTCGGCCGACACCATGTGCAGGAGCAGTGCCGAGATGTTCCGCGAGTACGCGTTTGACGACGCCGTCGGCACCGTCGCCGGAAGGTTGACCGCGCCGATGATCGTGACCCCGTTCTCCGTCACGATCGTCTCGCCCGGCACTGAGCCGGCGACGTTGCCGCCGAGCGCGGAGGCGCCCATGTCCACGATGACCGACCCGGCGGCCATCGCCTTGACCGCGTCCTCGGTCACCAGCAGCGGCGGGCGCCGCCCCGGCACCTGTGCGGTCGTGATCACGACGTCCTGGCGGGCGATGTGCGCGGTCAGTTCGGCCTGCTGCGCGTCGCGCTCCTCGCGCGTGAGCTCGCGGGCGTAACCGCCCTCGCCGGCGCCGCCTTGCACGGAAGTCAGCGAGATGAACGTCGCGCCGAGTGACTCGACCTCACCCTTCGAGGCGGGCCGCACGTCGTAGCCGCTGACCTGCGCGCCGAGCCGTCGCGCGGTCCCGATGGCCTGCAGGCCGGCGACGCCGGTGCCGAGGATCAGCGCCTTGCACGGCCGGGCTGTTCCCGCCGCGGTGATCAGCAGCGGGAAGAACCGCCCGTAAGCGGCGGCGGCGATCAGCACGGCCTTGTAGCCCGCGACGTTCGCCTGGGACGTGAGCGCGTCCATGGACTGGGCGCGCGACAGCGTCCGCGGCAGACCGTCCAGTGACACGGCGGTCACGCCCAGCCGCGCGAGGGAAGCCGAGTACTGCGGGTCGATCAGTGGCGACAGCATCCCGATCACCGCCTGTCCGGCCCGCAGGGGTGCTCCGTCGTCTGGCCTGGTCACGGTGAGGATGACATCTGCTGACTGGTAGAGGTCGGCGGCGGCGACGATGCTCGCCCCGGCCTCGCTGTAGGAGCTGTCGGGGAACCAGGAGCCTTCACCGGCGCCTCGCTGGACGAGCACTTCCAGGCCCGCCCCGGTCAGCCGGGGCACGCCCTCCGGCACCAGGGCGACGCGCCTTTCGCCCGGCGCGGCCTCCTTTACGACGGCAACCTTCATACATCGACAGTAAGCCGCACCCCCGTAAACCGGTAGGACCCAAGTGCGGTAAGCTTCGCCGGTTTCGCTTGAGAAGCAATTTTTTCTTAACGTCCATGGTGACTCCCCATGCTCACCGCTCTCCGGCCCGGTGGCCGGCTTCGGCCCGGAGCTGCTCGCTGATCCTCTCGCCCGCTGCCATGACCGCCGCGGCGTGCAGCCTGCCCGGTGACCTGGTAAGGCGTTCGATTGGCCCGGACACGGAGATGGCGGCGAGGACCTTGCCGCCTGTCACGCGCACGGGAGCGGATACGGAAGCGACGCCCACCTCACGCTCGGCGGCGCTCGCCGCCCAGCCGCGCCGCCGCACGGTGGCGAGGGTCGCGGCGGTGAACCGCGCGCCGCGCAGCCCGCGGTGCATGCGCTCGGCTTCCTCCCAGGCGAGCAGCACCTGGGCGGCCGATCCCGCGGTCATCGGCAGCGCGGCCCCGACCGGCACGGTGTCCCGCAGCCCGCTGGCGCGCTCGGCCGCCGCGACGCACACTCGCACGTCGGCTTGCCGGCGGTAAAGCTGCGCGCTCTCGCCGGTCTGGTCGCGCAACTGCAGCAGCACCGGCTGCGCCACGGCGAGCAGCCGGTCTTCCCCCGCGGCCGAGGCCAGTTCCGAGATCCGCGGGCCCAGGATGAACCGGCCCTGGGCGTCACGGGCGAGCAGGCGGTGGTGCTCGAGCGCCACAGCGATACGGTGGGTAGTGGGCCTGGCCAGGCCCGTCGCCAAGACGAGCTGCGCGAGGGTTGCCGGGCCGCTCTCGGCGGCGGCGAGCACGCATACGGCTTTGTCTAGTACGCCCACTCCGCTAGAGTTGTTCATGTAATGATACTGCCGTCTCATTATTTGAGATGCAAACCGAAGGAGATGGATCTATGAGCAGTGCGCCGCGCACGCTCGCGGAGAAGATCTGGGACGCCCACCAGGTGCGCAGTCAGTCGGGCGAGCCGGACCTGCTCTACATCGACCTGCACCTCGTCCACGAGGTCACCAGCCCGCAGGCCTTCGACGGACTGCGCGCCGCCAGCCGCAAGGTGCGCCGCCCTGACCTGACCATCGCCACTGAGGACCACAACGTCCCCACCACCGGCATCACCGGCCCCGGCGTGCCGCTGACCGGCCCGGACTCCCCGGTCACCGACCCGGTGTCCCGCACGCAGGTCGAGGCGCTGCGCAAGAACGCCGCCGAGTTCGGCGTCCGGCTGCACCCGATGGGTGACGCCGCGCAGGGCATCGTGCACGTGATCGGCCCGCAGCTTGGCCTGACCCAGCCGGGCATGACGGTCGTCTGCGGCGACTCCCACACGTCGACGCACGGCGCGGTGGGCGCGCTGGCCTTCGGGATCGGGACCTCCGAGGTCGAGCATGTGCTGGCGACGCAGACGCTGCCGCAGATCAGGCCGAAGACGATGGCGATCGAGGTAGATGGCGCGCTGCCCGCCGGCGTGACCGCTAAAGATCTCATCCTTGCCATCATCGCCCAGATCGGCACCGGCGGTGGCCAGGGCTACATCGTCGAGTATCGCGGCGAGGCCATTCGGGCGCTGTCGATGGACGGCCGCCTCACGGTCTGCAACATGTCCATCGAGGCGGGCGCGCGCGCCGGGCTGATCGCGCCGGACGAGGTGACATTCGATTACCTCAAGGGCCGCCCGCACGCCCCCAAGGGCGCCGACTGGGACACGGCGGTGCAGTACTGGCGCTCGCTGGTCACCGACGAGGGCGCCGAGTTCGACAAGGTCGTCCACGTGGACGCGGCCGCGCTGACGCCGTACGTGACGTGGGGCACCAACCCGGGCCAGGCGCTGCCGCTCGGCTCGTCGGTGCCTGAGCCGACGGCGACGAAGGACCCCGCCGCCGCCACGCGCGCCCTGGAGTACATGGGCCTGACCGCGGGCACGCCGCTGCGCGACATCGCGGTGGACACCGTGTTCGTCGGCTCGTGCACGAACGGCCGACTGTCGGACCTGCGCGCCGCCGCCGACGTCCTGCGCGGCCGGAAGGTCGCCTCCGGCGTCCGCATGCTGGTCGTCCCCGGCTCGATGGAGGTTCGGGCGCAGGCCGAGGCCGAGGGCCTGAACGAGGTGTTCTCCGCCGCTGGCGCGGAGTGGCGCTCGGCTGGCTGCTCGATGTGCCTGGGCATGAACCCGGACACGCTGTCCCCGGGGGAGCGCAGCGCGTCGACCTCCAACCGGAACTTCGAGGGCCGTCAGGGCAAGGGCGGCCGCACCCACCTGGTATCGCCGGCCGTGGCCGCCGCCACCGCCGTCACGGGCCGCCTGGCCGCCCCCGCCGACCTGTAGAGGAGCTTGTTCGCGATGGAACCATTCATCTCGCACACTGGCCGCGCGCTGCCGCTGCGGCGTACCAATGTGGACACTGACCAGATCATCCCGGCGGTCTACCTGAAGCGGGTCAGCCGTGACGGCTTTGGCGACGGGCTGTTCGCCGCCTGGCGGGAGGACCCGTCGTTCGTGCTGAACCAGCCGCGCTACGAGGGCGTCACGATCCTCGTGGCCGGGACGGACTTCGGTATCGGCTCGTCGCGCGAGCATGCCGTCTGGGCACTCCAGGACTACGGTTTCCGTGCGGTGATCGCGCCCCGCTTCGGCGACATCTTCCGGACGAACTCCACGAAGGCGGGACTGCTGCCGGTGGTGCTGCCGGAGAAGACGGTGGCGCTGATCCAGGACGCGGCCGAAGCCGAGCCGCCGGCCGAGATCACGGTCGACCTCGCCGCCCGTCAGGTGCGCGTGACTGGCGGCGGCCTGGCCGAGCCGCTGGCGGAGTCGTTCAACATCGACGACTACACCCAGTGGCGCCTGATGGAGGGCCTGGACGACATCGGCCTCACCCTCCGCCACGAGGACGAGATCTCCACCTTCGAGTCATCGCGCCCCTCCTGGCTCCCCGCCACCCTCTAACCCCATTCGCCAGCACGCCGGCGCCCGCCCGCGGGCGCCGGCCCTGGCACTCGCGCCACCCTCGAGCGCACTCCTAGTGTGCTCTTGGTGCGCCTAGTGCTCTTGCTGCGCCAAGTGCTCTTGGTGCTCCAAGTGCCGGACATATCCTCATATAGCCGGTATGGGTGCACGACCGGCCCCGATGGTGTTTAGGTCGTTGGCGCCATCGAGCCAATCGGATTGGCTCGATGGCGCCAACGGTCCATATCGCATCGGCCCATATCGCATCCGCAGCCCGCCGCCCCGGCCCACAGCCTCGTGGACCGGGCGGCAGCGCACCCACCCCGAACCGGCCGGGGTGGCGGCGTATCTTCCCCCCGAAGGCGCGACCAAGGGCGCGGCGGGAAGCCCGACTCCACCGAGGTTTTTAAAAAATTACGCCCCCGACTAATGGGGTGATATTTCCCTCTATGCGGCATTTTTCGGGCGATCAATCCGCTGAACTGGGACGACACGCCGTGCTGAATTTGCCAAGGTTATTGTGTAGCGGGGCTCGATCGCCTAATTTCAGGCAGGTCAGGGGTCGTGATGCAGGTGCTGAATCTGCTCGGCCTCCCGTGGGGGAACGCAGGAGTTGATATGAACAAGCGTGATCTGATCGACGCGATCTCTGGTCGTCTGGGGGACAAGAAGTCCGCGACCGAGGCGCTGAACGCAGTCCTCGACACCATCCAGTCCGCTGTGGCCAGTGGCGACAAGGTCGCGATCACCGGCTTCGGTGTCTTCGAGAAGAGCGAGCGGCCGGCACGCACGGCCCGGAACCCCGCCACTGGCGCGGAGATCCAGGTCGCCGCGTCCTCCGTGCCCAAGTTCCGTGCGGGCGCCGACTTCAAGGCGCTCGTGAACGGTGACAAGGCCGGCGCGAAGCCGGCGGCGAAGGCCGCGAGCAAGCCTGCCGCCAAGACGGCCGCCCGGAAGAAGTAACTCGCAGGATCGCGATACCGACGGACGGCGGCGCGGGGGCGTAAGCTCCCGTCGCCGCCACCCGTCGTTTCGGCGACGTAGGATCTCGCTGCCGCAACTGGCCCGCCACCGCACGGCGGGCGACCGCGGATCAGCGCGCTGCGGCCTCAGCCAGGCCGCAGGATCAGCGCCGCGAGGCCGACAGCGCCGCGAGGCCCACAGCGCCGCGAGGCCCACAGCGCCGCGAGACACGGCAGCCCCGCGAGACCGTCAGGGCGTCAGGACTTGCGCAGCGCCGTCTGGATGATCCGGTCGATCAGGTCGGGCAGCGCGAGGCCGGTCGCGGCCCACATGCGCGGGAAGCCGGACGCCGGGGTCATGCCCGGCATCGTGTTGATCTCGTTGACCAGGATCTCCCCGGACGGCGTGTAGAAGAAGTCCACCCGGGCGAGGCCCGCGCACCCGATCGCGTCGAAGGCGATGCACGAGAGTTCGCGGATCCGGTCGATTTCCGCTTCCGGGATCGGCGCCGGGATCTGCATTCCCGTGCCGTCGCCGAGGTACTTAGCCTCGAAGTCGTACCACGTGGAGTTCGGGTCGACGACGACTTGCCCGGGCAGGCTCGCCTCGGGTGCCCCGCCGTCGAGTCCCTCGAGCACCGCGCACTCGATCTCGGCGCCGGTGACCAGCGCCTCGACGAGGACCTTGCGGTCGTGCTGACGCGCGGCCTCGATGGCGGCCTCGAGTTCCTCGGGCGAGTCAGCCCGCGATGTGCCGATGCTGGATCCGCCGCGCGCGGGCTTAACGAACACGGGCCAGCCGAGCTCGCTGACCTCGTCGAGCACCTTCTTGCGCTCGACGTCGCCGCCCGACCAGTCCCTGTCCCGCACCACGGTGTACGGGCCCACCGGCAGCCCGCGCGCCTTGAACAGGAGCTTCATGTACTCCTTGTCCATGCCGGCCGCGCTGGCCAGGACGCCTGCTCCGGCATACCGGATGCCGGCCATCTCCAGTAGTCCCTGGATCGTGCCGTCTTCCCCAAATGTCCCATGCAGCAGTGGCAGCACCACATCGACGTCTCCCAGGTCCTTCGGCAGCGAGGCCGGCCCGGTAATCACGAGCGCTCCCCGGCCGTTCCCGGTCGTCGGCGTGACCGAGACGTCCGGCTCGGCGACGGCGTCCACGGACGGCAGTTCCCCGGAGGTCAGGGCCAGGCGCGCGGGGTCGTCGGACGCGAGCACCCAGCGCCCGTCCCTGGCGATGCCGATCGGCACGACCTCGTAACGGTCACGGTCGATCCCGCCGAGCACGAGCCCAGCGCTCGCGCACGACACGGCGTGCTCCGTGCTGCGGCCGCCGAAGACCACCGCGACCCTCGTTTTGCGCTCGGTCATGCGCGTTCCACCTCCAAGTTGGTCTCAAGATGGTAGCGGTTCAGGGCTTTCCCCGTGCCCGCCAGTCGTATGTACGGAATTTTCCGGCTCGGGGCGCCAGGCCGCGTGTTCAAATGCGCAATCGGGCCGGCATGCCAGCCTGCCCAAAGGCGCATTCGGTCCCGCTATGACGTGCTCGTTTACGCATTCGGGCCGGCTGGGGCGGGCCGGCTGGGCGCTGGGCGGCTGGGCGCTGGG
>Ga0210389_10000557_pt1 | contig 33656 bp, 29 predicted proteins | sample IncBWH28OmetaG_FD_160127 | JGI IMG/M metagenome (GOLD analysis project Ga0210389, IMG submission 160127) | Forest soil microbial communities from Barre Woods Harvard Forest LTER site, Petersham, Massachusetts, United States - Inc-BW-H-28-O ... | reverse complement strand
CACTGGCGGTCCAGCTTTGGTTGGACGCGTGCGTCCAGCTGCCCTGGTACACTAACGCTGACGACGTATCGTCATAAGTGAACCCAGTTCTGGGTGACAGATCGACCGTAATATGACTCTGCTCGATGGTGGATGAAGTCGTGTCGCTATGCGCCAGCAGATAGATCTCGGTTTGATCGTCCGGATCGAATCGCTCGGTTAGCGTCAAATTCGAATCAGTCGGCGGATTGGGTGAAGTCGGGACCGTTTTTGCCAATGAACCGACGGCTTGGGTAAATGATGCAATCAACTTTTGTTCGCCATATTTGCCGGTAAGCTGGCGCGCCTCATTAATGGCCGAGCCGTAGTCGTAAGAAGAATAAACCCCGGGGTAAGGGAGCCATCCCCAACTCGAACCGCCGTAAGTCATGTAGTAACTGATCATCGTCGCTCCCTGAGCGATGAGCGACTTATAGAAAACATTTTCGAAGTCCGGCCCCGTCAAAATGTAACAGTTAGGATAACCAGCTCCTGCCCACGGATCGAATGAACCGCCCTGAAACTCCGGCAGGTAAAGCGGCTCGTTTGGGGGCAGCGCATCGTGCTCCGCTTCTAACCCTTCCGGGACCGGATTCCACTGAGTCGGATTGGAGGCATCAAATCCTTGTGGATAGATGTCGAACCCTGCAATGTCCGTTGCGCCTAACCCGGACGTAAATGTCGCATTGTGGTTCCCAGTAAGCGGTACCTGGATACCGTCCGCTCTCATTTTGTTTTCGAGATCTTGCATGTACTGCTGACCGACCAACGAGCTGTCGTAGAACTCGTTTTCGACCTGGCAAGCGATGATAGTCCCGGTTCCATTCGTTAGCTGGTGACGAACAATAATCGGATCGATCTGGCTCAACCATTGATAGGCGGCCGCCAGGTAGTCTGGAGCTGTTGATCTTGCTCGACCCTGGATCGTAGTTAGCCATCCCGGAAAACCGCCGCTGTCTGTTTCCGCATTGATATACGGCCCAGGGCGCACGATGACGTATAACCCGGCTTCACTCGCCAGACTGAGAAAGCGATCCAGGTCTCGAATCCCGGTAAAATCGTACGTCCCGCTTTTTGCTGAATGATAATCCCAGTCGAAATAGCAGCAGATGGTGTTGAATCCGCCGGCTTTCATCTTCTGGAACACGTCAAGCCACAGAGCCGGGCTCGGTAACCGAAACGGATGAAATTCACCCGAATAGATGAATACTCTGTTCCCATCGATCATCAGCGAGTAGTGATCGAACGTAACCGTGTGTTGGGTGCTGGCGCTCGTGGCCGGGAGCAAGGCCAAACCGAATGCCGCCACGCAAAAGAACTGGGTAGTCCGTCGCCAGAGAAATGATAACGCGCCGCAGCAAAGGGACGCGCCAGAACAAAGCAGAAGCCGGAAGCCCGGGATCAGGGAGCACATAGCTACAAATCCTTTTGTAATCGGAGGGGAGGACTTAATTCATTCCGTGAACGCTCCCGGTAGGTTCGCATTTTGTTGGACTTGCGATCAAGAAGAATCAGGGCGGTTGGCGCCGTGATGATGACGCGGGACTCTACCTGCGACGCGCAATACCGCGCACCGGAATAGGACTTATGGGACCCATAGGACCAATGGGGCCTAACTCATAAGTCCCATGTGTCCCATCAATCGTAGAGTCCAGCGGGCTCGCACAACGCCGATACGCCGATACGCCGTAACGCCCATACGCCGGTTCGCTACGCCCCGCCGAGATACGATTCCCGGACCAAGGCGTTAACTCGCAAGCTTTCGGATTTGTCCTCCAGGATCACACGCCCGGTTTCCAGCACGTAGCCGTAATCCGAGATCTCGAGCGCCAGATTTGCGTTCTGTTCGACCAGTAGAATGGTAATGCCGAGTTGGCGATTGATCTCGACGATCTTTTCAAAAATCGTCCGGACGAGGAGCGGTGCTATTCCTAGGGACGGCTCGTCCAACATCAAATAGGCGGGCTTGCTCATTAATGCGCGGCCGATTGCCAGCATTTGTTGTTCGCCGCCGCTCAAGGTGCCTGCGACCTGTTTCTGTCGCTCCTTCAACCGGGGAAAGATCGAATAAATGTATTCGTAGTCGCTCTTCATTTCCCCGTTCTTCTTCCGGCGATAGGCGCCCATTTGCAGGTTTTCTACAACCGTTAGGTTGGGGAAAATCATCCGCCCTTCCGGGACCTGAGTAATACCGAGTCCGACGATGAGATGCGGCGCTAGATTTGTAATGTTCTTTCCCTCGAGTTGGATCTTTCCGCTCCTGACCTTCAACAAACCTGATACGGCGCGCAAAGTGGTCGATTTGCCCGCACCGTTGCTCCCTATGAGCGTAACGATCTTACCTTTCTCGACCCGCACCGTGATCGAGTGAAGGGCAGTGATCGACCCGTAGGCAACTTCGAGATTACTGACTTCTAACATAAACCGCGAATGGACACGAATGGACGAGAATGAAAAAGAGAACAACCGCAGATGGACACAGATGTACGCAGATAATTCTCTCGAGAGACACTTGACCTCTTTTTCATCAAAAATCTATCCGCGTACATCTGTGTTAATCCGCGGTTGAAAGCTTTTTCTTTCCGTTATTCGTGTCCATTCGCGTGCATTCGCGGTTGATTTTCTTCTCCGTTATTCGCCCAGGTAGGCCTGGATCACTTTAGGGTCGCGACGGATCTGGTCGGGCGGCCCTTCGGCAATAGTAATCCCATAATCCAAAACATAGATCCTTTTGCAGATGCCCATCACGACCCGCATATCGTGTTCAACCAGCAGCACCGAAATGTCGAATTTCTCCTGGATAAATTCGATCAGAGTCATCAGAGAGCCTTTCTCGGTCGGATTCATTCCGGCAGCGGGCTCATCTAGCAATAGCAGCCGCGGTCTGGTGGCCAGGGCCCGGACGATTTCCAACCGGCGCTGATCGCCATAAGGAAGGTTCTTACACATCACGTCTTGAAATCGGTCCAGGTTAAAGATCTTCAATAGATCCATGGCTTGCTCTCTTATCTCGGCCTCTTCCTGTTTGAATTTGGGACCGCGAGTCAGGGCATGAAATGGGCCATGCTTTAAATGCAGGTTAAAAGCGGCCCGTACATTATCGAAGACAGTCAAAGAGACAAAAAGACGGATATTCTGAAACGTCCGTGCAATTCCTCTTGCCGTGATATGGAACGGTTTCAAGCCATTCAAACGCTCGCCATTAAGAGAGATGGCGCCCTCTGTCGGTTGATAGACGCCGGTGATCATATTAAACACCGTAGTCTTACCGGCACCATTCGGTCCGATTAAGCCCACTAACTCACGGTTCCCGATCGACATGTCGAGGTTCGATACCGCCGTGAGACCCCCAAAACGAATGGTGCAACGATCAACTTTCAGCAATGCATCCATTACTTTGAAGGAGATGAAGCGACTCGTTTCCGGCTGCCGGCTATGTCGCCAAACAGGCCTTGCGGCCGAGTCAGCATCATGATGATCAGGAGGAGCGAATAAAGGATCAGACGATTCTCTAGGAGACCTTGTAGAGGGGGCAAATGGATCGGGATCGCTCCCTCGATTGCTTTCTGGAAGGCAGGCACGAAGTCCGTGTGCGCTAGCCCGCGCAATAGTTCCGGCAAAATAGTCAGCAGAATCGCCGCCAGTACCACTCCCGTGGTGCTACCCATCCCTCCGAGAATCACCATCACCACCACATCAACTGACTTAAAAAAGTTGAACCCTTCCGGGGTCAAAAATCCGGTGTAATGAGCAAACAAAGAGCCGGCCGTACCGGCGAAAAAGGCGCCAACCACAAACGCAATCACTTTATACTTCGTCGTGTTGATTCCCATGGCTTCTGCGGCCACTTCGTCATCACGCACCGTCAGAAAACCGCGACCATAGGTGGAGTTGACCAAACCGAGGACGATGTAGACGGCAATGGCAGCGATGCCGAAGGTCCAAAAAATGTTGGTATATCTCCCCGTCACGCTCATACCGCGAGCAGCACCCAAGAAATCAATATTCAGAATAACCGTACGAATGATTTCTCCGAAGCCGAGGGTCACAATTGCGAGATAATCACCCCGGAGCCTCAACGACGGTATACCAACGGCCAAGCCGGCCAGAGCGGCCAGAAGGCCGCCGAATATCGTCGCCACTACCAAGGCGAGATTATCTGCGAACATGGTGGGAAGCGCTTGCAAGAACGGGAACGGCTTTAACACGAAATTCAGTAGGCCGTTTGATCCCGCCAGAAAGTTAACCATGCCTGGGCTCAAATGCTCGCTCCAACTGCCGGAAGCGTAAGCGCCCACCGCCATAAACCCCGCATGACCCAACGAGAATTGCCCGGTGTAACCGTTTACCAGGTTCAAACTGACGGCCAGGATGATATTAATCCCGATGTTGATCAGGATATCGTAGTAATAAGCGAGGTTGGCCGCCAACGGCCGCTCGCCAAAAAGCGCAAACAAAAAGAGAAAAAGTAAGAAGATCCCAAGGATCGCACGCGCCCGGCTCATACTTTTTCCCGTTCAACCCGGCCGAAGATACCCGTTGGCTTGAAGAGCAAGATAATGATCAGCACCGCGAAAGAGATGGCATCGCGGAATTGAGATACACCCGCGGGAAACAGATAGTGGAGAGGAGGAAATAAGGTCGTCAACTCGTTAGAGTATCCGACGACCAATGTCTCCAAGACCCCGATAATTAGCCCGCCCACGACTGCTCCGTTGATGTTGCCGATGCCGCCTAACACTGCCGCCACAAAAGCCTTTATCCCCTGTAAATTCCCCATTAGTGGATTGATCGACGGGGAATCCATCGCCACTAAAATTCCAGCCGCGGCTGCCAAAGCTGAGCCAAGAGCAAAGGTGAAAGAAATCACCAGCCCGTTGTTCACGCCCATCAAAGAGCAAGCGGTTGGGTTAACCGACAAAGCTCTCATCGCTAGACCGATTTTCGTTTTCATGACGACCAATCGGAGGAACACCATGAGCACGATGGTCGAGATGATAATCGCCGCTTGACTGCTCAACACCGTTAGATCCCCCAGCCCTTCGATCGCCCGAACTGGGATCAGCTGTTTGAAGGCTTGCGGCTGTGCCCCAACGAAAAATTGGGTCATGTTTTGTAGGAACAGAGAGACCCCAATTGCGGTAATCAGTACCGTTAATCGCGGTCGATCCCGCAACGGGCGATAAGCGATCCGCTCGATCGACACACCTAGGATCGCACAGAAAATCATGGCGCCGAGCATCACGATAGCGGTGCAAACAAATATTGGGATAAAAGTGTGCCGGCTGATGGCGTTGTACTGGTCCAGAGGAATGATCGTGTAGATCACGTTCGTGATCGCGAAACCGGCATATGCACCCAGCATATAAACGTCGCCATGGGCAAAATTAATGAACCGCAAGACCCCGTATACCATGGTGTAGCCGAGGGCGATCAGAGCATAGATCGAACCCAGCGACAGACCGTTTAACAGCTGCTGTAAGAAAAGTATTAGTTGTGCCATCGCTTGATCGTAAACCCTTGAGCTGGTCGCGCTCGCCCCGGGCCTATATTCAGCGCATTTAGGCGGTTTAGGCTAGAAGTTTTAACCGCGAATGCAGACGAATTGACGAGAATGGCTTTGGGTTCGTGGAGCGCTGTCTCGCTTGCGAGGCCGATGCGATCGGCATCCCTGGAGGGGAGTTGCTTGAACGCCTGCGTTGTCACCACGTGATTTTTTTTCGTGTCGCGAATCGGAACGGAAAACGTGAAAGCAGGCGGCTCCCGCGTTTACCCACCGTTTGGTTGCTTTATAAGCTCGTGTAATCAATTCACTTTGCTAACAGAATCGCCGTGCAAAGGCCCGCGCCGGGTCATTCCCGGGAGCCGCCTGTTGCCACACGTTTCGGCCACACAAATGATAGAAACTAAGACGTGGGTCATCGCGCACGGGCCAAAGCGGCTCCCCTCCAGGGTTCCGACCGCATCGGCCTCGCAAGCGAGGCAACGCTCCACGGGTGACGACCCAACAAACGGTGATCTCTCACGGTTCGACCCTCTCGACCATTTTTACCTGACCGTTCGCGATGGTCACGATCACGCCCGGCTTGCTCGCGTTGCGTTGTTCGTCCAGTGAGATATTGCCCGTCACACCAGGGAAATTCTTGGTTGTAGCAAGCGCATCTCGAATTTTGGCCGATTCGGCGGAGCCGGCTCGGCGCAAAGCATCAGCCAGCAACTCAGCGCCGTCATACCACAACGCCGATAAGGCGTCCGGAGCAGTTCCATACTTCGTTCTATACGCTTGGACAAAGCTTTGGACTAAACGGTTCGGGTCGTCCGGGGAAAAGTGATCCGTATAGTAACTTCCATCAGCGCTCTTCCCCGCTACGGAGATCAATGAGGGACTATCCCAACCTTCACCGCCTACAAAGTCCGCCTTTACGCCCAGTTGGCGGGCCTCCCTCAAGATCAGGGCGGCTTCGGTATAATACGCTGGGACAAAAACCACGTCGGGTTGCAGGCTTTTTAGCGATGAGAGCTGCGCTCGAAAATCGGTATCGCCGCTGCTGAAACTATATTCCTGCAGAACTTGTCCTCCTTGTTGGCGGTAATAGGAGCTCAATTCTGCGCTTACGCCGATACTGTAGTCTTGTTTAACGTCGGTAAGGACAACTCCGCGCCGGGCATGCAGATGGCCAACAGCAAATCGCGCCATAATTCGGCCGGTAAACGGATCAGTAAAACAACTTCGAAACACATAATTACCCACCTTGGTGACGGACATGGCAGTTGCCGACGGGGTGAGCAAAGGAACATGAGCCTCCTGAGCTAAGGGCGCTGCTTCCATTGTCGAAGACGAGGTAAGGTCGCCAAGAATCGCTACCACGTGATCCTGGGACAAGAATTTCCGGGCGATCCTGGCGGTCTCTCCAGCTTTTGACCCGTTGTCGTCGACAACCAGCTCGATCGATTGCCCCAGGACGCCCCCTTTCGCATTGATCTCCTCGATCGCCATCCGTGCCCCGCGGATGCTCGATACCCCAAACGTTGAGAGCGGACCCGAGATGCAGCTTACCGCGCCGATTTTGATTTGGGCGAGGCCGGCCTGGGGAAGGAAGAGTGAAATGTGAAAAGTGAAAAGTGAAAGGTGAGGGGCGATTCGTCGCAGACAGTTGGTGGGGCGAGGCTCCCGCATGTCCCTAAACTTCTCCCAGGGAAACGGGTCCGTCATACAGAAAGATACACAACGCCTAACCGCCCGCCGAGCCGTCGTTCGTCGCGGGTATACGGCTCGGCAGGTTTGAGGCGTCGCAAGCGAAATGGTGAGATGAGACCGGTTCCCCCCGCTGACCTTCTCAGGCCTTTTGGGAGCCTCGCCCCACCACTAACGAGGCGGCCGTGTCACCAATCACTAATCACCAATCACGAATCACGAGGCCGTCTCAGCTGGCTGCTTTCGGTTCTATGGTCTCAAAATAGTGCAGCGCTCCGTCCTTGATCGTGATGATCACCGCTGACTTATTCGCGTTCCGTTCCGGATTGATGGTGATTTTGCCGGTTACACCCGGAAAATCTTTGGTGCTGGCAATCGCGTCGCGCAACTTCTCGGGATCTGTCCCTCCGGCTCGTTTGATCGCGTCGGCCAGCAGATTAACGGCATCGTAACCAAGGGCCGCGAATGCATCGGGAGTTTTGTTATTATATTTCTTTTTGTACTTAGCGACGAACTCCTGAACGGCGGGTGATTTGTCCTCGGTCGAGAAGTGGTTCGAGAAATAGGCGCCTTCGATCGCCTTACCCCCTACTGGAATCAGCGAAGCGCCGTCCCATCCGTCACCACCGGCAAAAGCGGCTTTGATCCCTAACTGACGGCCCTGGCGGACAATCAAAGAGACCTCCGGGTAATAACCGGTAATAACAATCACGTCGGGGTTAGCCGACTTAATGTCGGTCAATTGGGCGCGAAAATCTTTGTCCCCCGAGCTGTAGCTCTGCTCTTTTACGACCTGGCCGCCGTTCTTCAGAAAATAGTCTTTAGCGAACTGAGTCAGCCCAACGCTGTAATCCTGCTTCACATCGGTCATGAAAGCGACCTTCGTCTTATGCAGTTTCTCCAGAACGAAACGCGCAATGACAATAGCCTGAAAGTCATCGATGAAACAGACTCGGAAAATGTAGTCACCGACTTGGGTTACTTTCGGGTTGGTGGCGGCCGTGGCGATCAGAGGAACTTTCGCTTCTTGAGCGACAGGCGCCGCTTCCAAAGTCTTGGACGATGCAACCTCTCCAATCAAGGCCACGACGTGGTCCTGAGAAATCAGTTTTCGGACGATGGTAGTTGTTTGGCCTTGTTTGGTCTGATTATCTTCAACGGTCAGATCGATCTTTTTGCCGAGAACGCCGCCGGCATTATTGATTTCTTCCACCGCCATTTGGACTCCTTCGTTTTGCGAAGTGCCGAAGCTGGCGTTGTCACCGGTTAACGAGCCGAACTCGCCGATTTTGATCGTATCCTGCGAAAGGGCAGGAAGGCACAGCCCCAGAATGGAGCACAGGGAAAGGAACAGCCGCCGTTTCATTAGGCGGATATAGCGAATCGTTGCGCAAACTGCAACGTGGTTTCTGAGGGGGACGCTGCTGCAACGCCCAGTTTGGGCATCGGGACCTGCATACCCGGGCTCTCGGATAAGACTTATGGACCTTATGCGACCTAGGTGTTAGGTCCTCATCAGTCCCATAAAGTGATTAGGCTGTCCGGCGCCTTGACCCACTAAAAGTGGTCGCAGTTTCTCCCGTGCGGCCGCTCGCCGTTTCGCTCTTTTAGGCTGCGGCTTCCAACTCTTCCCCAACGGCAAATCGGGCGAACCGCCGGACAACGATATTCTCGCCTAATTCAGCGATTTTGGATGCGACCAAATCTTTGATCGTTTTATCCGGGTCTTTGATGAAGGCCTGATCTAGTAGACAGACACTGCCGTAAAACTTATCGAGTTTTCCGTCCACGATCTTGTCGACCACGTTCGCGGGCTTACCCTTCACTTGTTCCCGGTAGATTTCGCGTTCCCGCTCGATGACGGCTTCCGGCACCTCGTCTCTAACAACATAGACGGGATGGGCAGCCGCAATATGGAGCGTGAGATCTTTGACAAATTCGCGAAAGATGTCGTTCTTGGCGACAAAGTCAGTCTCGCAATTTACTTCCACCAGAACGCCCACTTTACCCTGCAAATGGATATAGGACGCGACCACGCCTTCCTTCACTGAACGACTGGCCTTTTTGGACGCGCTAGCAATTCCTTTTTTACGAAGAATATCCTCTGCTTTCTCAAGATCGCCCCCGGCTTCAACCAGGGCTTTCTTGCAATCCATCATACCAGCGTTTGTTTTCTCGCGAAGTTGTTTGACCAGAGTGGGACTTACGTCTGACATAGGCGTGAAAATCAAGCTCCCGGGCCTCCTAGGCCAGGAGGCGAAGGTTTATACTATTCGGCGACGGCGGCGAGTGCCGCTGCGCTAGTTTTCTCTTGTTCGTGGGAAGCGGTATAAATCGCGTCGACCAGTTTCTGTAGAATCACCCGGATAGCGCGAATTGCATCATCGTTACCAGCAACCGGGTAGGTGACCAGGTCGGGATCGGCGTTCGTATCCACGATCGCAACGGTGGGGATGCGAAGCCGATTCGCTTCGGCCACGGCAATCGATTCTCGCTGGGTATCAATAATGACCAAGGCATCCGGTAAGCTCGACATGTTCCGGACCCCTTCCAGGTTTCTGCGGAGTTTCTCAGCTTCTCGGCGTAGGGCCGAAAGCTCTTGCTTACCCATTTGAGAGTATGCAGGGGATTGCTCGATTTGTTCGAGAAAGGTCAACCGAGCTACGCTTTTGCGAATGGTAGTAAGATTGGTCAAGGTACCACCCAGCCAGCGCTGATTGACGTAAAATTGGCCACAAGCTTGAGCTGCCTCTTTGACGGCTTCTTGAGCTTGTTTCTTGCAACCGATGAACAGGACCTTGCCTCCGCCTCGCGCTATGCCGGACAAAAAGTCGGTCGCTGCGTGGAGCTGCCTTACCGTCTCCGACAGATTAATGATGTAGATCGAGTTCCTTTGCTCGAAGATGTATGGCTTCATCTTCGGGTTCCAGCGCTTGGTTTGATGCCCAAAATGAACCCCTGCTTCGAGGAGCTCGGTCATTAATTCCATTGAAGACATACGGTATTCGACAGGTAGGATCCCGGTTTCGGCCGGAGCCGGTGACTATGGTTCATGAGGATCGATTGTGCAAGGGGAAATCGGTAGCCCCCGAAGGGGAAACTCGTACTCATCCTGCGTCGTCGTCCTCGTTCTCGAAAAGAGTGTTTTTCTTTCCAGGGGCGCATGCATACCGAGGGGCCTATTCCTTCGCAAAGACCCAGGCGTGGGCCGCGCTCCTGCCCAATTAACTGTCGAGGATGAGGACGAGGGTCGCAGCATTCTCATACGCGAGGTGTTGTCTCTCCTTGCCCCCCTTCGGCATAACGGGCAAATAACCAAAGGACATCCGACAGGCGGTTCAAATACCGGATAGTCTCCGGATTGACAAATTCGGCGCTGTCGGCCAAACCGACCACCCGGCGCTCCGCTCGTCGACAAGTCGTTCGAGCGACATCGAGAGCGGCCGCATCCAGAGTGTGCCCAGGAGTGGCCCAGTGCTTGAAAGTGATATGGTGATTCTTTTCCAGGTCGTCGACCACGGCGGTCAAACGGTCAACCATCGGGGCGGTAACGATCTCGTAGCCATCCCGTTGATATCGTTCCCGGTCTTCATCAGCGACCGCCAGTTCCCCCATTAGAACGACCAACTCCCTTTGGACGACCAAAACCGTGGTCTGGATCAGCTCTGCTTTGGTTGTCGCGCGTACCAAGCCGAGCGCGGCGTTAAGCTCATCTACGGTACCGTAAGCTTCGACGCGCCGGTCCATTTTAGGGACGCGACGCCCATACATCAAAGCCGTCTGACCGGCATCTCCAGTCTTAGTGGCGATAGACATCTCAGAAACGGGAAAATGCCGTGAACGAGCGTGAGCGCCGAGAACGCAAGCCGACTCCCAATCCCGCGCTCGTTGAAACCTGTTCTGGTATTGTGGCACCAAACGTCGCCGCTGCCATCGCAATCCCGCATTCGCGGGATCGCTTAGCAACGGTTCGGTTCACGGCGCTCGCGATCGTTCCCGCTCGCTCACGCTCGTTGTGCATCCTCATCCCACTGCGGGCTCGGTTTCCTCCGGCGCCATTTCGGGCTGAGGAGCTACCATTTCGACCATCTTCACATTGCGATGATCGCCGAAACCGGTACCGGCCGGGATCAGGTGTCCCATGATCACGTTTTCCTTGAACCCGCGCAGGTAATCGATCTTTCCGAGAGTAGCGGCTTCCGTGAGGACCCGGGTGGTATCCTGGAACGAGGCAGCCGAAATGAAGCTGTCGGTCTCCAGAGACGCCTTAGTAATACCCAGTAGAACCGGTACGGCTTCAGCAGTCTTACCGCCTTGCTCGACGACTTTCCGGTTTTCTTTCTCGAACTCGAGCCGTTCAACCTGGTCACCCCACAACAACGAGGTATCGCCAGGCTCGGTGATCTTCACCTTCCGAAGCATTTGCCGCACAATGATCTCGATATGCTTGTCGTTAATCTCGACACCCTGCAGCCGGTAAACCTCTTGGACCTCATTCACCAAGTGTTCCTGGAGATCCTGCGGTCCGCAAACCTCAAGAATTTCGTGCGGCACGATCGGACCTTCGGTGAGCTGGGACCCCTTCTTAACAACATCGCCCTTGAAAACGATAATGTGCTTGTTCAAAGGAATAAGGTGCTCTTCCTCTTGGCCGGTTGTGGGATCTCGAAGGATTAGCCGGCGTTTGCCACGGACGGTGCCGCCGAACTCGACCACACCATCGATCTTAGCAATTTCAGCCGCGTCCTTCGGACGCCGGGCTTCGAACAGCTCAGCAACTCGCGGTAGACCCCCCGTGATGTCCTTGGTCTTAGCGATCTTTCTCGGAGTCTTCGCTAACAGCGTACCTGCCGGGACCGTACCTTCGTCTTGGACGACGATGTGCGCACCGGCCGGGATCGCGTAGCTGGCGATTTCCCTGTTACCTTCGTTCAAGATCACAATCTGCGGGTGCAGGTCTTCCTTGTGCTCGATCACAACCGTACCCATCAAGCCGGTGGTTTCGTCGATCTCCCGTTTCACGGTTACTCCCGCGATCATGTCACGGAACTCAACCTTACCGGGTTTCTCCGTCAGAATCGGGACGTTATACGGATCCCATTGGACGAAGACATCGCCTTTCTTGACCTGTTTACCTTCTGCGACGGAAATGACCGAGCCAACCACTACATTGTAGCGTTCGAGCTCCCGGCCATCTTTCCCGTGTACCGAGATCGATCCGTTCTTGTTCAAAGCGATGTAGTTGCCATCGACAGACTGCACAACCCGAAGATCATTGAACTGAACTTCACCTTCGTTCTTGGCTTTGATGATCGGCTGTTTGAAGAGCTGAGTCGCCGTACCGCCGATGTGGAACGTACGCATCGTCAACTGGGTACCAGGTTCACCAATGCTTTGGGCGGCAATAATACCCACTGCCTCTCCCAATTTCACCATCTGACCGGTAGCCAGGTTGCGCCCATAGCAGCGGGCGCAGACCGCGCGCTTCGATTCGCAGGTCAATACCGAACGGATCTTCAGTTGCTCGACGCCGATCTTCATCAGCGCTTGGGCCTGCGATTCCTCGATCAGTTGGTTTGCCTTTATGGTGGTCTCTTTAGAAACTGGGTCGGTAATGGTCTCGCAACTTACCCGTCCCACAATTCGAGCCGCCAAGTCGACAACTTCATCGTCACCCTCGTATATCGGGCGTACAATGATGCCGTTAGCTGTTCCGCAGTCGTCCTCAACAATGATTACGTCCTGCGCGGCATCGACCAGTTTTCTGGTGAGATAACCAGAATCGGCTGTCTTCAACGCCGTGTCTGCCAGACCTTTACGGGCGCCGTGCGTCGAGATGAAATACTCGAGAACGCTAAGACCCTCACGGAAGTTCGATGTGATTGGTCTTTCGATGATTTCACCCGACGGCTTGGCCATCAAACCTCGCATTCCGGCGAGTTGTTTGATCTGTTGGCGATTACCTCGCGCGCCAGAATCCTGCATCAGGTAAACCGGGTTCAGTTCCTTACGCCCTTCGTTATGTTGGAGGGTCCGGAACATCACGTTCGAAATCTCTTCACCCGCCTGGGTCCAGATATCGATGATCTTATTGTATCTCTCACCCTCGGTGATGATGCCGCTCCGGTATTGCTTATCGACGACCGCGATTTCTTTGTAAGCTTTGTCCAGCTCGGTCTTCTTCTCGTTCGGGATAATCATGTCGGTGATCCCGATTGATACCCCAGCCTTGGTCGCCCAATGGAACCCGAGCTCTTTTAGGCGGTCGAGTGTCTCGACGGTCCTTTGTTGTCCGGAGACCTGGTAGGTTCTCCAGATGATATCGCTAAGCTGTTTTTTGGCAGCGGTCTTATTGAAGAAACCGAGTTCCTTCGGCCAGATACCGTTAAAAATAACCCGGCCGGCCGTGGTCTCGATTTCCTTGTCCCGGGAATTGCCGTAGTTCGTGGTCCGGCCAAAATCCGGATTCAGGTACCTGACTCTTTCGTGAATCTTGATCGCACCCTCTGACAAAGCGAACTCAATCTCAGACGGCTCATGGAAACGCCGCAACCGCTCCTCGGGTTGATTAATCGTCTTACGCGGTTCCTGGGTCAGATAGTAGCAGCCTAGCACGATGTCTTGCGAAGGCGTGGTAATCGGCTTCCCGCTAGACGGCGAGAAGATGTTGTTTGGCGCTAACATCAACAGCCGGGCCTCCATCTGCGCTTCCACAGACAGGGGTACGTGCACGGCCATTTGGTCCCCGTCGAAGTCAGCGTTGTAAGCCGTACAAACCAACGGATGGATCCGGATCGCCTCGCCTTCGATCAGCAACGGTTCAAATGCCTGAATGGAAAGCCGGTGCAGGGTCGGGGCTCGGTTCAATAACACCGGGTGACCTCGCGTCACTTCTTCGAGGATATCCCAGACCTCCGGTTTTTGCGCTTCGATCATTTTCTTCGCGCTACGAACCGTATGAACGTATCCCAACTCTTTCAGTCGCCGGATGATGAAGGGTTCGAAAAGCACGAGCGCCATCTTCTTCGGCAAACCACACTGGTGCAGTTTGAGTTCCGGCCCGATGACGATAACCGAACGACCCGAATAATCGACGCGCTTACCGAGCAGGTTCTGACGGAACCGGCCGCCCTTACCCTTCAACATGTCGCTCAATGATTTGAGCGGACGATTGCCGGCGCCAGTGACGGCGCGGCCATGCCGCCCGTTGTCGAACAGGGCGTCAACCGCCTCTTGCAACATTCGCTTTTCGTTCCGGATAATGACGTCCGGGGTCTTGAGCTGCAGCAGGTTCTTTAGCCGGTTGTTCCGGTTGATAACCCGGCGGTAAAGATCGTTCAGATCCGAGGTAGCAAACCGGCCGCCTTCGAGAGGCACTAACGGGCGCAGATCCGGCGGGATCACCGGCAACACGTCCAGGATCATCCATTCCGGCCGGGAATGCGAATTGATGAAGCCCTGTACCAGCTTTAGCCGCTTCGCCAATTTTTTGCGGATCTGCTTGCTCTTGGTGTTGTTCATCGCCTCTTCCAACTCGAGGTTGAGTTGGCGAAGATCGATCTGAGAAAGCAGAATCTTGATAGCTTCTGCTCCCATACCCGCTTTGAAGGTTTCCCCGTACTGTTCCTGTGCTTCCCGATACTCTTGCTCATTCAAGAGCTGGCACTTCTGTAACTGCGTCTGGCCAGGATCAATAACGATATAATCCTCGTAATAGATAACCCGCTCCAGTTGCCGCGAGCTCATGTCCAGCATGAGACCGATTCGCGACGGCATGCACTTGTAAAACCAGATATGGGAAACCGGGACCGCTAACTCGATATGTCCCATGCGCTCACGCCGGACGCGAGAAAGTGTTACCTCAACGCCGCAACGGTCGCAGATAACGCCCTTATGCTTAATGCGTTTGTACTTACCGCAAGAGCATTCCCAATCTCGGGTCGGACCGAAGATACGCTCGCAGAAAAGGCCTCCTTTTTCCGGTTTGAACGTTCGATAGTTGATCGTCTCCGGGTTCTTTACCTCACCTTTACTCCAAGAGCGGATGGCGTCCGGCGACGCCACACTGATTCCTACTTGGTCGAAACCGACAGAGCGTTCTTCCCCAAGAAGTTCGCGAAGATTCGTTTCATTCATAGCTATGACCGCGGGTTTCTGGATAACAAACTGCTAACTAGCGCTCGGGAACCGCGAACCCTCGAGTGTGTTAGTTAAAACTTTCAAAACAGCCATTGTGTCGGAATGTCGGCCTCGCAAGCGAGGCCGCTCCATCGAAACTATCCAGCCGCCACGGCAGCGACATCCAAAGCGGTGTCGAGGAAGGTTTGCGGTTTCCCGCCGACCTTCACGTCTAGGCCTAGGCTCTGCATTTCCTTAATCAAAACGTTGAACGATTCAGGAGTACCGGCCTCAAGGGAGTTATCTCCTTTGACGATGGACTCGTAAATCCGGGTCCGACCCTGGACGTCATCCGACTTCACGGTCAGCAACTCCTGTAGAGTGTAAGCTGCGCCGTAAGCTTCGAGGGCCCACACCTCCATTTCACCGAACCGCTGTCCGCCGTATTGAGCTTTTCCGCCCAATGGCTGTTGGGTAACCAACGAGTAAGGACCAACCGCTCGCGCATGGATCTTGTCGGCAACCAAGTGCCCCAATTTCAGCATGTAGATGTACCCGACCACGACCTGTTGATCGAACGAGTCGCCGGTCCGGCCATCATAAAGCGTCGATTTACCGTTCTCATTGACCCAGGTAAATCCATCGATCTTCTTAGCCTCGTTGAGGTATTTGCGCACCTCAGGTTCATCGATTCCGTCAAAAACCGGAGTCGCGACTTTGAATCCGAGCGCCTTGGCGGCAACTCCCAGGTGTGTTTCCAGAACCTGGCCGACATTCATTCGGCTCGGCACGCCAAGCGGGTTCAGCACAATCTCGACCGGCGTTCCATCACTGAGGAACGGCATATCTTCTTCCGCCACGATCTTAGCCACAACACCCTTGTTCCCGTGACGGCCTGCCATCTTATCGCCCACGCTCAACTTACGCTTGCTCGCGATATAAACTTTAACCTGCTTGATGATACCGGGATCGATGTCGTCACCGCTCTCGATTCGGTCGAGCGAACGATCTTTCTCCAGGTCAAGCTCGGCAAACTTATGTTCGAAGGAACTAATGATCTCCCGGATTTTGTTCCGGATTGGGCTCGGATCGATGTCGATATGATCGTACACCCCAGCCAGCTTCCGTAGCAGTGTCTTAGTGATCTTTCGGTTCGCCGGGATAATGATCTCGCCGGTTTCCGCATTCACCACATCCAACGGGATTTTTTCGCCCAACAGGATGTTCGACAACGCTTCCGTGAGCTCTTCGTGAAGCTCCTCTTTCTTTTTGCGATAATCTTCGCCGATTTGTTTGGCTTGGCGCTTGGTCTCGGCCGGAGTCAGTTTTTGCTTCTGAACCTCTTTCCGGGATGAAACCTTCACATCCATCACGATACCGTAGGTGCCGGATGGCACGGTCAGCGACGTATCTTTCACGTCGGCCGCTTTCTCACCGAAGATCGCGCGTAATAATCGTTCTTCCGGAGCAAGCTCGGTTTCACTCTTTGGCGTGATTTTGCCTACGAGAATGTCCCCCGGCTTCACTTCCGCTCCGACCCGGATTACACCGTCTGGTCCCAGGTTCCGCAGCGCTTCTTCGCTGACGTTCGGTATATCCCGAGTGATTTCTTCCGGCCCCAGCTTGGTGTCGCGAGCTCCAATCTCGAACTCGTCAATGTGGATCGAGGTGTAGATGTCCTCCTTAACCACTTTCTCAGAGATCAGGATGGCGTCCTCGAAGTTGTAACCGTTCCAAGGCATGAACGCGACCAGGACGTTTCGCCCGAGCGCCAACTCGCCATCTTCCGTATTCGGCCCGTCTGCGATGACCTGACCTTTGGCCACTTTGTCGCCTTTGCCGACAATCGGCTTTTGGTTAATGCAGGTGCCGGCATTCGACCGCATGAACTTGCGCAGTTCATACACGAATAGGCCGTCCTCAGGGCGGCTGATTGGCCGCTTCTTGAGTTCAGGCAACCTGCCATCGCGAGTGGTAACAATCTGTTCCGCCGTAACCGACGCCACGACCCCGTCGCCTTCCGCGACGATGACTGCTTTCGAGTCGCGCGCAACCTTCCCCTCGAGACCGGTGCCAACCAACGGTGATTCCGACCGGATCAGTGGTACACCTTGGCGCTGCATGTTAGAACCCATCAACGCCCGGTTCGCATCGTCGTGCTCCAAGAACGGAATCAACCCGGCAGCAACCGACACCAGCTGTTTCGGGGAGATGTCCATGTAATGGATCCGCGACGGCTCAACTTCCACGAAGTCACCTCGAAAACGGCAAGAGACTTTCTCGTCGATAAAAGCTCCGTCCCTCTCGATTGGCGCATTCGCCTGAGCAACAACGTAGTTCTCCTCGCGGTCCGCTGTGAGATAGTCGATATGCTGGGTGACTTTCCCGCCGTCGACTCTCCGATACGGTGTCTCTATAAACCCGAACTCGTTAATCCGGGCAAAAGTGCTCATCGAGCTAATCAATCCGATGTTCGGTCCTTCCGGAGTCTCAATCGGACAAATACGTCCATAGTGAGAGGGATGTACGTCACGGACTTCGAACCCGGCGCGATCCCGGCTCAAACCGCCGGGACCAAGGGCAGAAAGACGGCGCTTATGAGTCAGTTCCGCCAGTGGATTGGTTTGATCCATGAACTGGCTGAGCTGTGAGCGGCCGAAGAAATCGCGAATGACGGCGCTGAGCGCTTTGGGATTGATCAGCTTCTGCGGAGTCATCCCATCGATGTTCACGTCAAAGAGCGTCATTCGCTCCTTCACCAAACGCTCGGTACGGGCCAAACCGACCCGGCACTGATTAGCCAGCAACTCACCGACCGTTCTAACCCGTCGGCTGCCGAGGTGGTCAATATCGTCGAGCAACCCCTCTCCTTTTCGCAGGTTTACCAGGTACTTCATTGCCCCGATAAAGTCCTGCGTGGTGAGAGTCCGCTCACTCAAATCAACTTCGATGCTAAGCTTCTGGTTGATCTTGTAACGACCGACTCGACCTAAATCGTATTTCTTCGGATCAAAGAACAATCGGCGAAGCAAGCCGCGCGCATTCGGGATCGTTGGAGGATCGCCCGGACGCAGACGGCGATAGATATCGCGCAAAGCCTCTTCCTCATCGTGCGCCGGATCTTTCTTGATCGATTTAATGATCGTGTCGTCGTCTTTCGTGTCGACGACATCGACCTCGGTGATCCCAAGTGACAAGACCTGCTGGATGGTCGCTTTAGTCAGCGGTTCAAATGCTCGCGCCACCGTAATCTCCCCATCTCTCACGTCGGCGATCAACACCTTGGTGTTGAGTTGTTCTTCATCGATGGTCGCCTTAAGCGAAAGCTTCTCGATCTGATAGAAGACCTTAATAATCGCCTCGTCAGAGCCGTACCCGATAGCACGCAGGAATGTGGTGGCCAGGAACTTCCTGCGCCGTTTCCGGCGGTCGAGATAGATGTAAAGCAGATCGTTGGTATCAAATTGAACTTCCAGCCACGAACCGCGGTCCGGAATAATTCGGAAGCTGTAGAGCACCTTGCCGTTGAGGTGGATGCTGGACTCGAAGGCAATACCGGGGGAGCGATGCAGCTGGCTGACCACGACACGCTCGGCACCATTGATAACGAAGGTGCCTTGAGGCGTCATGAGCGGGATCTCGCCCATGTAAACCTTCTCTTCTTTGGTCCCCTTCTCGTCCTTCAGCTGGAAAGTGACATGCAGAGGAGCGCTAAACGTTTGCCCTTCGCGCTGGCAATCCAGAGCCGACATTTTCGGGTCACCGATATCGTAACTAGCGAAATCGAGGACGACCTTGTCGTCGTAGCTTTGGATCGGGAAAACTTCTTTAAAAACCGCCTGTAGGCCGACGCTCTTGCGTTTGCTGGGCGGCACATCCTTTTGGAGAAACTCAACGTACGAATTGAGCTGCACTTCAATTAGGTTTGGCGGCTCGACAGCCTCTTTGATCTTTCCGAAATAAATACGCTCTGACATACGGATACTTTTCTCTTCCAACCGATCGACACTCTAGTGCCGGTTCACTCTGTTAAGGCTACCTTCCTGGCAAAACGCCAAAGGGGAACACAAATAGCCCCACTCGCAAGGCGTGTCAAATGTGCCTCGCGCATGGAGCTGTGAATTATGCTGAATGTGTTAAACGAGCGAGTGATATCTCGAGTTCCCCCGCGGTCAACGAGCCTAAACAGTACCCGATTCCGCCCGATTCGCAAGCGGTTTCCTCGGATGCAAGCGCCTTTGGCACGGTCGGAACCGTGCCGCGCTGCCTCGCTTCTGCCTACGACCGCGACAGATTGCAGGACCGTGGCGAAAGGGAATTTTGGTGGGGCGAGGCTCCCGAACGTAGTTGAGGTCCTTACGAAGGCACTGACGGTCGATCAACCCCATCGGGTGTCTATACCTAACCCTTCGCGGCCATCTCTTGTCCGGCCGGGAGCCTCGCCCCACCAGCGATACCCATCCTTACCAGGTCGGGAAGCCACCCGTCCAAGGGTGGCGCCCCCTTCGGCCTCGCAAGCGAGGCAACGCTCCACAGTTTTTACAAAAAAAACCGGGCGCAGACAAACGTCTGCGCCCGGTTCAATGAATCTTAAAAGGCGAAAACCGCCGGTTACTACTTGATTTCGACCTTAGCGCCGGCCGCTTCGATCTTCTTCTTGATCTCTTCGGCTTCCTGCTTGGTCACGCCTTCCTTCACCGGTTTAGGCGCGCTCTCAACCAAGGCTTTCGCTTCCGCGAGTCCTAAACCGGACACTGCGGCGCGCACTTCCTTAATGACGGCGATTTTGTTACCGCCGACTTCATTAAGGATCACGTCGAACGTAGTCTTTTCCTCGGCTGCAGGAGCTGCTGCTGCACCACCGCCGGCTGCCGGCGCTGTTACCGCCACTGGAGCTGCCGCGCTAACACCCCATTTTTCTTCGAGTTTCTTGACCAGGTCAGCGATCTCCAAAACGGTCAATCCGCTGAGCTGTTCTACGAGTTGTTCTGTATCTGCCATACTCTTGTCTTCGGTATCGTCGCGCTCCCGAAGCCTCAGAAGCATTTAAGATTCTGCAGCTGCAGAACCCGACGAGGAACCAGTTGTTTTTTACTCGGGGCGCGCGGCTTCTTCGCGCCTCGCTTGTGTCGGAACGGAAACGGAGAGGCCGGAGCTCCTCCATACTGTTCCAAAAATCTTAGCTTGCTGCTTCGCCACCCTCCTTTTCGACTCTTGCCTTCAACAATCGCGCTAGGGATGCGCCAGGTTCGTTCAGCACGGAAACAAATTTCTGCAGCGGTGACTTCAACAATCCCAAGAGCTGGGCCTGCAGCACGGGTTTGGCCGGAAGATCGGCTAACGTTTGAATCTGCTCCTTCGAGAGGACCGCGTGATCCAACACGCCGAGTCGTACCGCCGGTCGCTGGAATTCGGTCGAGAAGGTTTTCAGGATCTTGGCCGCAGCGCAAACATCGCTTTCACCGGTCACGATGGCAGTTTGGCCAACCAGATCTTTGCCCAAATCCGGGAAGCCTACTTCAGCCGCCGCCCTGCGCAGAAACGTGTTCTTGACGACCTTGCACTGGGCGCCGGCACCGGCTAGCCGATTCCGGAGTTCTGCAAACTCAAGCACATTCATCCCCGTGTACTCTGTAACGATCAGGAACGGGGAGGCGTTCAGCCGCGCGGACAAATCTTCAACAATTGTGGTCTTTTCAGGTCTCATTTTCGCTCCCCCTATCGGTTATATGTGGCCGCATCCACCCGCAGGCCTGGGGTCATGGTTGCGCTGACCGTGATGCTATGAACAAATTTGCCCTTGGCAGCCGGCGGACGCGCTTTGACTACTGCGTCAATAACCGCCGTTCCGTTCGCCACCAGTGCTTCCGGCGCGAACGAGAACTTACCCATCGGAACCGCCACGTTACCGTTTTTATCCAGCTTAAATTCAACTCGGCCCGCTTTTACTTCGCGGATCGCTTTGGCCGTATCCTCGGTCACCGTGCCAGTCTTCGGATTTGGCATAAGGCCGCGCGGACCCAGGATCTTACCTAATTTGCGTACTTCCGACATCGCTGCCGGAGTGGCTATCGCGACATCAAAATCTTGGAACCCGGCTTGGCACTGTTTGATGAGGTCTTCGAATCCGACATACTCGGCGCCAGCCTCTTTGGCTGCGGTCGCGGCTTGCCCTTGAGCAAAAACCAGGACTCGCACGGTCTTACCGCTGCCATGCGGCAAAGGACAAGTCCCACGAACCATCTGATCCGATTGGCGGGGGTCAACGCCCAACTTGAAGGAGAGCGTGACGGTTTGATCAAACTTCGTCGGCGGCAATTTCTTCAGTGCGTCGACGGCCTCCGGAAGCGAATAGGCTTTCAGCGGATTTACTAACTCCGCACAGGCCCGATAACGTTTACTACGATCTTTTAGTTTCATTTCTTTTGCAGTTCCAACGGTCCGCCCTTTTTGGCCGAACCTCCTGCTCTCTTATTTTTGTTTCGGTAGGGGTGAGCTCATCCCTACCGCGAAAAATCAGTCTACCACATCGATGCCCATTTGCCGAGCGGTACCAACCAACGTTCGGTAAGCGGCCTCTTCGGATCGGGCATTCATATCCTTCATCTTGACCTTAACGATCTCCATGACGTCTTTTTTCGTCAGCTTCCCGACTTTGGTTTTGCCAGGCTCTTTGGATCCAGCTGCGATGTTGGCTGCTTTCTTCAGCAGAATGGCCGCTGGCGGCGCCTTGGTGATGAAGGTAAAAGACTTGTCTTTGTAGACGGTGATAACCACAGGCAGGATATCGCCAGCCTGTTTCTGCGTGGCGGCGTTAAACTCTTTGCAGAACGCCATGATGTTAACACCGTTTTGACCCAAGGCGGGTCCAACCGGCGGTGCTGGGTTTGCTTGCCCGGCCGGGATCTGAAGCTTGATCGTTGCTACGATTTCCTTTGCCATTTTCTTTATTCTTTAACTGCGTTCGACCTGCCAGTACTCCAACTCTACTGGTGTAGAGCGGCCGAAGATGCTGACCGAAACACGCAGCTTGCCACGATCAGGATCAATTTCTTCAACGACACCGCTTTGGTTCTGAAACGGCCCGTCCGCCACTTTGACGGTCTCTCCTACCTCAAAGCTGACCTTCGGCTTAACCTTATCTTCGCGCTCCCGGATCTGGGCCAACATACTTTCGACCTCCTGGGGCCGCATTGGCACAGGACGATCCTTAGTTCCGGCAAATCCGAGCACGCCTGGGGTTTCACGGATAAAATACCAGGTCCGATCTACCAACTGGCTCTGCTTGTCCAGCAGGTACATATTCACGATCAGATAACCTGGAAAAAATTTGCGAGTCGTCTCGGTGCGTTTGCCTCGTTTAATTTCAGAAACGCGCTCGGTCGGGATCAGGACTTCATAGACCAGGTCACCCATTTCCTCGGTCTTGATTCGGCGGGTCAAACTCTCGTAGACCTTCTGCTCCTGTCCGGAGAGAACGTGCACCACAAACCATTGATCTTTATCGGGTTCGCTCATAATCACCTCACGGCACCAGCCAACCGACCAGCTTAACCATCACGAAATCCCAGAAAGCGATGTAGCCGCTCAATAAGAGCATTGCTATAACCACCACCGTCGTGGAATCGATCAATTCCCGATATTTTCTCACCCCGTGTTCTTTGGGATCCCACGGCCAACTCGCCTTCACCAACTCCCCGCGCACTTCACCGATGAACCGGGTAATATATCGAAAGAAACCAAACATAGATTGGATTGACGGGGAATCAGGTCAGGAGGGACTCGAACCCCCAACCGGCGGTTTTGGAGACCGCTGCTCTACCAATTGAGCTACTGACCTAATAATATTCACTAAATAAACCCGGCAGCAGTTTTGCTCTATCAAAAGAGCTCCGCCCACCAAGAGAAAGGGTCCGGCAAACTGCCGGACCTCGATTTTAATCTCTATTTCCTCGAGAGAGAAACTATTTAATATCGAGAATCTCAGCAACTCGACCGGCGCCCACGGTACGACCGCCTTCACGGATCGCGAAGCGGATAGTCTTCTCCATGGCGATCGGAGTGATTAACTCGACCTCGATCGACACATTGTCTCCCGGCATTACCATTTCGACGCCATCCGGCAGTTTCACGGTACCGGTGACATCGGTCGTCCGGAAGTAAAACTGCGGCCGATAGTTCGTGAAGAAGGGCGTATGCCGTCCACCTTCCTCCTTACTCAGGACATAAACCTCAGCCTTGAACTTCTTGTGAGGAGTGATCGTCCCCGGTTTCGCTACGACTTGGCCTCGTTCCACGTCTTCTTTCTTAACACCTCGCAACAACACACCGACATTGTCACCAGCCCGAGCTTCATCCAACAATTTTCGGAACATTTCGATGTCAGTCACCGTCGTCTTTACGGTCGGACGGATACCAACAATCTCCACTTCTTCCATCTTCTTGAGGATTCCCCGCTCGACTCGGCCGGTCACCACCGTGCCTCGACCTTCAATGTTGAACACGTCTTCGATTGGCATCAAAAACGGCTGATCAATCGGCCGCTCCGGCAGCGGGATGTATTCGTCAACCGCAGCCATCAACTGGTAGATGTTTTCCTTATACTTAGGATCACCTTCCAGCGCCTTGAGCGCGCTTCCCTTGACAATCGGAATGGTGTCGCCGGGAAATTCATACTGCGAAAGCAGATCGCGAACTTCCATCTCAACCAGATCCAACAGTTCCGGGTCGTCGACCATGTCGCACTTATTCAGGAATACGACGATCGACGGCACGCCGACCTGACGCGCCAGCAGAATGTGTTCACGGGTCTGCGGCATTGGTCCGTCCGCGGCAGAGACAACGAGAATAGCGCCATCCATTTGCGCTGCACCGGTGATCATGTTCTTCACATAGTCAGCGTGACCGGGACAATCGACATGCGCGTAGTGGCGGTTCGCCGTTTGATATTCAACGTGCGCCGTGTTGATCGTAATACCACGCTCCTTTTCTTCAGGAGCATTATCAATCTGATCGTACCGCGTTGCCTGCGCCATGCCCTTCTCGGCCAGTACCGTCGTGATTGCGGCAGTCAAAGTGGTCTTACCATGGTCCACATGTCCGATAGTGCCGATGTTCACGTGCGGTTTGGATCGTTCGAATTTATCCTTCGCCATTTAAGGTCTCCTTCTTGCTCTATCTTCTATTTAAATAATCTAAGGTCTTTTTTAGTAAGGACATGGAGCCCATGACCGGGATTGAACCGGTGACCTCGTCCTTACCAAGGACGTGCTCTACCAACTGAGCTACATGGGCATATGTTATTTCGTTAATCGGACGAGTAGCACACAGCGTGAATCGGCCGAACTCTCGTGCCGGAAATTGATACCAATCAAAAGGCTCATCAGTCGCTAATCCCGCAAAAAAAAGGCCAATCGATCGCTACTCAAGGTCCGTCAAGCGAGCCGGAAACTTAACAAAGAGCGCATTAGCGTCAACAGGATTCTGGGCGGTACGGATCAGGTCTCACTCACCCTCCAGATCGCGGGTCTAGGCAGACGGATCAGCCGGAGCTCATCACTAGCGGGTAATAGAATGTGCTTCCCGGTTCGCCGCCTCCTGGGTTTCTACGGAGGCAGGCGGTGCCGGCCGATAAGTCTCGGCTACACGCTGAACCGATATTGCCCGTCCGCTCGCTTCATCGATATCGACCATGAGCCCGTGCAGCTTGACCTCCCCTTTTGCCACGGGAAAATTGACCGGCATGCAGGTGTAGAAGCGCTGGACGATAGGTTGAATCTCGCGTCCTAAGACAGACTCTGTGGGTCCGCACATTCCGGCATCGCAAATGAAGGCGGTTCCACCCGGGAAAATCTGGTCATCAGCCGTCTGTACATGGGTGTGAGTCCCGGCAACAACCGATACTTTCCCATCCAGGAACCTCCCAAGCGCGATTTTTTCACTGGTTGTCTCAGCATGAACATCGACAAAAATGATCGGCGTTTGGGCCCGGATCTGTTCAACCTCATCCCACACGCGCCGAAATGGATTTTCCAGGGCGGGAAGCATGAACGTTCGTCCTTGGACGTTGATCACCCCGACTTTTCCTTTCGCGGTCTCCAAAACGATCGATCCTCCCCCAGGGGTGCCTTCAGGATAATTGATTGGACGAAGGAGCCGGGGCTCAGTGTCGATAAATGAGACGATATCTTTCTGATCCCAGACATGGTCGCCAGTCGTGATGACCGCGGCCCCGCAACGAAGCAAATCGATCGCCAGCTTGGGCGTTATACCTCGCCCAGCGGCAACATTTTCGCCATTTACGACGACGAAATCGAGTTCCCAGGCGGATTTTAGGGTCGGCAACATCTCGATAACCGCCCTGCGCCCGGGCTCGCCGATGATGTCACCGAGAAAAAGAAGTCGAAGCATCGCCTACCCGCCAGTAATTACATTTATATAAGGGTGGAAATACCCTGAAGCAAATCTGGTATGTTGGGAAGGATCTTCGAATCGTACTCGTTCTTGTCGTCGTCCTCGATGAGGCGGTGCAATGGAGTAATAGAGCGGTGGACGATCGGAGCTTGTCCTCTGGCGAACGCTCTATTCCACCGTACCGCAAAATCCCAACACGCTACTCCCACGAATCCGAGGACGAGGACGAGGATGACGACGAGGACGAGTACGAAACGCTCCGTGACCGGCATTTTGCTTCTCCTCGAGCTCGCGACCGGAATGTTGACTTCATCCTTAGCCGATCCTCTCAGCCCACTTAGCCGCCCGCCCGACTGGGATGAACTCCAAAAGTTCCAAGGAACGATCACTCACGACCGATTCCTTCACCTCTTAAACGATGTGTACGCGGTCGGCGGTACGGCTCAAAAATGGATTACGGTGGAGCCTGATTACGCAGAAATTCAGACCTCGGGCAAACACCGGCTGAAGCTCAAGTTCGCCAAGGATAGAGGGCGGCCAATCGCGAAGTACTGGCACGATCCGAAAACGCTTCCGCCGGACAACGACCAGCCTTTGGCCGGGGTAACTATCGCCCTGGATCCGGGTCATCTGGGGGGCTCATGGGCAAAAATGGAGGAACGATGGTTCCAGATCGGGAACACTAAGCCGGTCAAGGAAGGAGATCTTACTCTGCAAACCGCGAAACGATTAGCGCCCCGATTGGAGGAACTTGGCGCCAAGGTCGTTTTCGTTCATTCAAAGCCGGGCCCGGTCACATCTTTGCGTCCCGATGATCTTCATTCCGAGGCACGCGCTTCTCTGAGATCGCGTGGGGTGCATCCCATCCTACGGAATTACAAAGGTCCGGCCGACCCAGAAAAGGAGCATTCGATCGCTTGGGAGGCGGAACGTCTTTTCTACAGAGTCGCTGAGATTCACGAGAGAGCGAACCGCGTCAACCATACATTGAAGCCGGACCTCACTCTTTGCCTTCACTTTAACGCGGAGCCGTGGGGTGACCCGGCGAACCCTACTTTGACCGACATCAACCATCTGCACTTGATCGTGAACGGCGCTTACGCTGAATCCGAGCTGGCCTACGCTGATGTTCGTTACCAGATGCTTCTGAAACTGCTGAGCCAATCCTTCGACGAAGAGCTCGATATCGCTGAAAGCATTGCTCATTCCCTTTCGGACACCACGAAATTGCCCGCCTACCATTACAACAGCGATAATGCGCGCAAAGTGGGCACCAGCGGTTATGTCTGGGATCGTAATCTATTGGCCAACCGGCTCTATCACTGCCCGGTCGCCTACGTCGAGTGCTACGTAATGAATAGCCGCGACTTCTTCGACCGGTTCCAGGCCGGAGAATACGACGGCTTGCGAGAATTCAACGGCGTGATGCACAAAAACATCTACGCGGAATATGCCGACGGAGTTGCGCAGGGGTTGGCTGATTATTTTCGCGCGACAAGGGGGACTGAAGGGAAGTGAAAGGTGATTCGTGATTAGTGAATGGTGATTGATAAGACTGCCGCCCATAATTTGGCGGGGCGAGGCTCCCGTATACCTGAGCCTGTTCTCGAAGCGATTGGTCTTTACCTGACGAACCGTATTGCTAGATCCCACGCCGCGCCGAGCCGTGGCCCAGCGCTGACTCACAGCTCGGCCCACCTATAGGACTGAACCATCACGTCAATTGATATGCGCCGATCTCGCTGCTGAAACCTTGAGTCTTTCGGGAGCCTCGCCCCAGCAACAGACCAGCGCCAGAACCTTTCACCTGTCACCTTTCACCAAACACCAATCACCTATCACATTTTGCTTCCCGATTCCCTCGCAACCCTGTTCATTATAACCACTCCCACACCGGTTCGTTCGTACCGGTTAACGGATCAATCCCCCAGATTATGAGAACACGTGTTCCGCTCAATTGGGCAACCCGCTTCGGTTTGCCCCTAAGAAAAGGAAAGCTTGCACCCATTGGAATCGGGCTTTCTTTAGCAATTCTTGGCGCCATGGCGGTGTTGTTTGCACCGATACAAGCCTCGGCCGCCGACAAAGCGATCTATTATTGGGTTTCTCACGGCTCACCCACTGACCCGGTTTGGACGTATTTCCTCCAAGGAGCGGAGCAATGGGCAAAAGACACCAGTAACGAAGTCCGGACTTCGTTTCACAGTGGCGATGTGCCATCACACCAAGAAGCGATAAGGGCTGCGATTTCGGCGAAAGCGCGAGGAATCGTCACCAGCACTCCGGACCCGGGAAGTCTGACGAAGGTCATCGCTGAAGCCCATGCCGCCGGTATTCCGGTGATCATCATGAATACCGAAGACAAAACCAGCGGTCGAGATGCCTATGTCGGCGGTGACAACGTCGCCATCGGCCATCGTTGGGCCCAATATCTCGTCGACCATAACTTCGTGAAAAAGGGTGATTTCGTCTGGATGCCGGTCGAAGTGCCCGGTGCTACCTATCAGACCCTGGAAACGCAGGGAATCGACCAGGTATTTAAGCCGCTCGGAATCACTTACGAGATCACTGAGGCCAAGCTGGATCAGGCTGAGATTATCACCCGTATGTCCGATTATCTTACCGCCAACAAGAGCAAGATTAAGGCGATCATCGGTCTGGGCGATCTGGTTACCGGCAGCATCAAACGGGTGTTTGACCAGGTTCATGTTAAGGCCGGCGAGATTCCGGTTGTCGGTTGGGGCAACTCTATTGATACCGCGCAAGAAATCCTCGACGGATACGTAAACGCGGCGATGTGGCAGGATCCGCAAGCAACGAGTTACCTGGCGCTTTCCCTGGCAGCCATGGCCGCGGACGGTATCCCGCCCGGGTTCGACATCAGCGTCGGCACTTTGTACGAGAAGGATAAAGCCGGCAATTACCTGAAAATAATGCAGGGTTCGGGACACAAATAATTGGGCATAAAGTCGTTCCTACAAAAGGTCGTCTCGCAACCCGAGTTCGGGCCTTTCGTGTTACTGGTTGTGGAGATCGCAGCTTTTAGCTCGCGGTCTCCCGCCTTCCTTTCAGCAGGAAACATCAGCAACCTGCTGGCGTTCACACCGGAGCTCGGGATGATCACTCTGGGGATGACGCTGCTAATGACCGCCGGCGAGTTCGATTTGTCGGTCGGGTCAGTCTTCGGCTTTGCGCCGATCGTCATGTGGACGCTGTACAATACCCATATCGCGCCGCTTGAGATCGGATTTGTGGTCGCGCTCTTGTTCGCGGTGATCGTCGGTCTGGCCAACGGGTGGTTCGTGACCTACCTAAAGATTCCGTCCTTCTTGGTCACCTTAGGAATGCTCTTGGTCGTCCGCGGAACAGCCCTCTATGTCACAGATGGCTTTCCGCAACGTACCTGGAATGCGGATTCACCACTGATGAAGATCGTGGTGGGCCAATTCGCCATTGGCGACCTGTATATCTACGCGTCTCTACTCTGGTTCATCCTGTTTGCGATCATTCTCGGGTACGTCCTTACCGAGTCGAAAGCCGGCAATTGGATACAGGCCGCCGGCGGAAACCCTGACGCCGCTCGGGCCCGCGGAGTACGGGTTACTTATACCAAGATTGCACTATTTATTTTAACCGCGGTGATGTCAGCTTACGCCGGCATCACGAGCTCAATCCGAGTCTCAGCCGCCAACCCGAATAGCGGCACCCAATATGAATTAGAGGTAATCGCGATGGTGGTCATTGGCGGTACTGCTCTGACCGGTGGGCGCGGCACCATCATCGGCACCGTACTCGGAGTGCTGATCCTCCGCACGATGCGCAATGGTATCGTACTGATCGGCGTACCCGGTCTAGCCTACAACATTTTCATCGGAGGGATCATCTTGGCGATGATGGCTCTCCATTCCTGGCTCGAACGCCGTCACCATGCGGGCACGTGAACCAGCAAGTGTGAATGAGAAAAAGGAAAGAAAACCTCACCACAGAGACACAGAGGCCACTGAGGCAGACTTTAAGACAATCTTTGGCTCCTACCTCTGTGTTCTCTGTGTCTCCGTGGTGAATTCTTTTTGATTATGCCTGAGGAACTGGTCCGGATGGACCGCATCAATAAATTTTTTGGGCGGGTGCAGGCCCTGAACGATGTCACTCTGTCGGTCAACCGGAATGAGATTGTCGGCCTCTTAGGGGACAACGGCGCGGGAAAATCGACTCTCATCAAAATCCTGTCTGGCGCATTGCGAGCTGACAGCGGGGATATCTACATGCGTGGGAACCAGGTAAAGATTAGGAATACCACGGACGCGATGGCTTTGGGCATCGAGACGATCTATCAAGACTCGGCTCTCATCTCGCAGCTTTCTATCGCTCGCAATCTGTTTCTAGGACGTGAGCCAATAAAGGGCCCGCGTTTTCTTGATCGCCTCGATCACGACACGATGAACCAAGTTGCTCGCGAATTGCTGAAGCAGGTGGGTATCAAGAAGGATATCCCCCCGACCACGCCGATTAACGCACTTTCCGGAGGGGAACGCCAAGCGGTTGCCATTGCCCGAGCGATGCATTTCGAGAGCGAATTGATTATTCTGGACGAACCGACCAACAACCTCGGGGTTGAAGAAACCCAGGGAGTACTCCGATTCGTCCGTGGCGCCCGCGACTCCGGGCATTCCTGCATCCTGATCGCACACAACATCTATCACGTGTTTCAGGTGGTCGATCGAATCATCGTGCTGCGTCGGGGCAAAACCGTAGCCGACGACATCGACCCGAAGCAGACAACCATAGAAGCTGTGGAGAGCATCATTACGGGCATGCCGATCTCTTCGTGAGAGGTGAGAGGCCTGACCTGAGCAAGCATTAACTTTCGACAAGCTCAAATCAGGCGGGTGCCGAGCGGTGAGAAGTGATTGGTGCGGCTCCTACTCGGAGTCGGCTAACGAAAGTAACGACCGGCGGCTGCGATAGCTCCCGGAATCCTGTCCTTTTAGGCCGGCGCCGATTCGATGCGGCGATTGAACGCCTCGTTCTCAGCACTGCCGCCGATCGCGGCGTTAAAAAATCGGGCTGGTGGGATTCGAACCCACGGCCTCCACGTCCCGAACGTGGCGCTCTAGCCAAGCTGAGCCACAGCCCGTCAAAAAGAAGCGTAGATTAGATCGACCAACAGGCGAGGTCAACCTGGGATTTCCTTATCCTCACAAAGTCGTCGCGTCGCGCTCCACAGCTTACAACGCAACCGACCGCCAATGACTTCTCACCCATTCGACGCGCTAAATGCTTGCTCAGGGCAGGCCTCTCACGTCTCATTTTTCACAGCGAAGCACTTAACGCCGCCTGGTAGGCGTCGTAGATGTCGCGTCCGAAACAAACAAAGATGACGCTTTCGGGTAACTGATTCCTATCCAGATAAGCCAACGTCTCGCGCACCGCGATCTGACAAGCATCCACGATAGGATAGCCGTAGATCCCACAACTGATCGCCGGAAAGGCGATGTTCCGCATCTCATGTTTCGTTGCCAACGCGAGCGAGTTCCGATAGCAGCAGGCCAGCAGCTCTGGCTCGCCACGATCCCCTCCTCCCCAAATCGGTCCTACCGTGTGAATGACATGTTTCGCCGTTAAACCGTATCCGGCCGTAATTCTCGCCTCGCCCGTTGGACATCCTCCCAAGCTCCGGCATTCCGCTAATAATTCCGGGCCAGCGGCGCGGTGAATCGCTCCGTCCACACCACCGCCGCCGAGCAAAGATGTATTAGCAGCGTTGACGATGGCATCCACTTGTACTTTCGTTATATCTCCTTCCAACAGCGAAACTCGGATTGGCGGCGCCATAATTCTTGTCTTTAAGTAACTGTCGGTAACGCGAGACCGTCAATTCACTCAGATACGAAACGCTGAAAGGAAAGCAGATAACAACATGGAAACTGGATCGCTCTTCCGTAAATTGTTCGCTCAGGCATTAGGTTTACTGATTATTTGTACAGGTGCGACTTTCCCCGCTCTGGCGCAAGAGAACAACGCACCGAACGCTGAACCTTCTGTAAGTCCCGGAAACTCTGGGTCTCAAGGACCGGGTCCGGCCAAGCAGGGTCATGCGAATCCTGATAAGATGAAGCAGCGCCAGCTAGCGCGTCTCCAAAGAATTGCCAAGCTAACCCCAGATCAGGAAACGAAGATAACTCCGATCATCAGCAACTTCGTCGACCAGGCGGTAGCGGTGAGAAATGACAGCTCGTTGCAACCCGACCAAAAGAAGGCGAAACAAAAAGAACTGCGCAAAGAGTACAACCGGCAAGTTCGCTCCCTTCTGACGCCGGAACAAAAGCAAGCGCTAAAGAACGCGAAAGGCCAGAACCAGGGCAAAGGCCAGAACCAAAACCAGAACAGCAATCAGGACGAAGATTCAAAGTTCGAGCAAGGATCGAATCAGCCAAGCTCGGATATCTAGGGACGAAGGGTTGGTAGGGCGAGGCTCCCGAAGGGATTTGCGCTTTTCCCGGAGGTATTTCGTTCCGCTTGTGGACTGCCTACGCCGCCACCCGGACGCTTGCCGAGCCTTGGTTCGAGCCGGTTGACGCGTCTTCAGTGGTGGTGCATCGAGAGGCAGCGCTTCGGCGCGTTGTTCGCTCCGATCTCGCGCGCAGTACCAAAATATCTCAAGGTGCTGATTAGGCTCATCGGTCGTTCGGGGGCCTCTCCCCCGTCGGCCCCGACCGGTCGGCCTCGCAAGCGAGGCAGCGCTCCACGGCAGCGGCCCTTCTAGTGTTTGCGCCTTGAGCCATAAAGATCTGGCTCTTGCGCAGCCTTATTTTAAGAGCCCGCCCCGAACTGTTTTATCGGATCCTCGAGAGTCCAAATGTAATTTTTGTATCATTTAATAATAACGTTATTTTCTATTGTATATTTATGAACTCGAGCTATGATCTCGCCTCATATGATCAGCAAATTCCTATCTACCGCATTGTTGACGGCTCTCGTTGCCGGAACCCTGGTTTCGGCTTACGCAGATCCAGTCGACCAAACACCAGCACCCAAAACCGGCGTTAGCCCGGAACCCAGTGCACCCGCGGTATCGAACTTCCCTAAGCGGCGTCCGGTTTCTCCTGACTCCCTTAAGAAGCGGGAGCTCACCATGCTACGAAAGAGTGTCACCTTAACCTCAGACGAGGAGACCAAGGTCACACCCATCATCAGTAACTACGTCGACGCCGTGCAAACCGTGAAAGCGGATGCCAGCACCACCACGGCCGAAAAGAGAGCTAAGAGAAAAGAGTTACACGAGCAGTACATCACCAACGTGAAGGCCGTTTTAACTCCGGACCAGGCCCAAGCTTGGGAAACCGCTAACACCGAACGGATCGCGCGGCTGCGAGCTAAGAAAACCTCCGCGGCTGCCCCTGAAAACGCTTCCGAGTAAGAGCAACGAGCAAACCAACGAGAAAGGAGGATAACCTTCTCCTGTGAACAAACCGCAGGAGAAGGCTACTTCTTAGTGAGAGGTGAGAAGTGACTAGTGATTGGTGGAAGGCACCGGAGGGGCAGGAGTGACATCGATAAGCTGTATTCGATCTATCTTCTCTGGTCAGTCACGGCGAATTCGCCCGTCGGGTAAGGGAACGAACGTGACGGTTTACGGTGACGGCGAAGACGAGGAACATTTTATTCCGATTTTTGCGATCAGTAGCGTTTCCGCAGAAAGTTAAGCACGTCTTCTTCGAGAATCTGCAAATGCGAGATCGGATAGCAAGACTGCTGCATGCACGCCCCCTTTAGAAGCTTCGCCGACAAAGTCGATTCTGACCTTGCCTATTCTATTCCGACGGCAGAACACGCTCTCTTAGCCAGGACCGTCATCGTGATCGAAGATAATTCTGGCTATGTTGATATTGTTCCTTATTCCGAAATTCGC